>Ga0187885_10001116_pt1 | contig 30626 bp, 26 predicted proteins | sample June2016WEW_20_1_3_FD_132970 | JGI IMG/M metagenome (GOLD analysis project Ga0187885, IMG submission 132970) | Peatland microbial communities from SPRUCE experiment site at the Marcell Experimental Forest, Minnesota, USA - June2016WEW_20_100 | ecosystem: Environmental > Terrestrial > Soil >...
GGTGAGATGTATCGCTGATTCGGCGATGGGCCCCCCGACGGCCCCGGTGCCCGACGCCCATCCCCCGGTCACCCTGCGCGAGTTCCGTCTCACGGACCTGCCGTTCATCGGAGCGATCGTCGCCGAGGCGCTCCACGAGCACTACGACCCGTCGCTGTACGGTTCCCTCTCGACGGAGTGGCCCACCGGGTTCCTCGTCGCCGCCGACCCTTTGGACGTCCCCACCGGCTTCCTGCTCGGGGTGAACCAGGTCGAGGGCGAGGCCCGGGTCCTGATGTTCGCGGTCGAGCGGCGGCAGCGGGCGCAGGGGGTCGGGACCCTGCTCATGTCGACGTTCCTCGAGCGGTGCCGGGGACGAGGGTTCCGCCGTGTGACGCTCGAGGTTCGGGTCTCGAACGCCACCGCGATCCGGTTCTACTCCCGCTACCAGTTCTCCGTGGTGGACCTACTGCGGGCGTACTATTCCGACGGAGAGAACGGCTACCAGATGGCCTGCGACCTCCGCTGACGCGCGACCACTCCACCCGTAGCCTTCAAAGCCTCCCCGCCGGGTGCCCCCCTCCTATGCCTACTGGTTGGCCCGCGGCGAGCGACCTCATGACCGCGCGTCCCGTGACGCTCCCGTACGACGCACCGATATCGAAGGCGCTCGGCCTGATGCGCACGCACCGGATCCACGAGATCCCGGTGCTCCGGAACACCCGGCTCGTCGGAATGCTCACGATCGAGTCGATCGCGCGGCGGGGCCGCTGGTCGCTCGCGACCAAGGTCGAGCACCTCTTGGTCCTCCCGCCGCTGATCCTCCCAACGACCTCGTTCCCGGAGGTCGCGGAGCAGCTCCTCGCGACCGGCCTGAGGGCCGCGCCGGTCGTCGGCCGACGCGGCGAGCTTCTCGGGGTCATCAGCCGCACCGACCTCGTGCGCGCGATGCCCGGGCTCGCGGTCTTCCGCTCGGCGGAGGGCCCCACCGTCGAACAGGTCGCGCGCTCCGCCGGGGAGGTCGTCCGCGAGGACGACCAGTGCCGGAACCTCGTCACCCAGCTCCGGCTGCTCGAGGACCACCCGCTCCCGGTCGTCGACCGGAAGGGCCGGATCGTGGGAGCGGTCGGCATTGCCGACCTTGGCGAGGTCCTCTGGCGCCCGGTCGTGGGTGGGAAGCGCGACGCGCGGGCGAACCGCTCCGCTCTCGAGGTCAAGGTGGGGTCGATCATGCACTCTCCGGCGGTCACCATACCCCTCGGCGCCTCCGCGATCGAGGCGGCGCGGGTGATGGCCCGGGAGAAGGTCTCGAGCGTCTTCGTCGTCGAGGACGGGCGACCGACCCGCGTCGTCGGGGAAGCGGACCTGTTGAGCCTCGCCATCTCCCGCGCCCGGCCGGGCGTGCACCCGAAGGGCGTCGAGGACGTCTTCGTAGAGATCACGGGCCTCCGCGGCTCGGCCGACCCCGGTCTCCTCGCGGAGATCGACGGAGGCATCGCGAAGGGCCTTCGCCGGATCGCCCGGTACGTCCGCCCGACGTTGCTCACCCTCCATTTCGCCCCGCAGGGCACCCACCGCACGAACGACCTCACGGTCGAGGCGCGCCTGTTCACCGAGCAGGGCCGGATCTTCTACGCCTCCCACACCGGCTGGAACCTGATGGCCGGCGTCGCCGGGCTCCTGGACGAGCTCACCGCGCAGACCCGCCGGGTGAGCGAGGTGCCCCGCGGCAAGGGTCGGCGAACCGTCCTGCAACCCGAGATGGACCAGGCGACATCCGAGGACGCGGACCTCGAGTCGAAGCTCCGCACCCTGTCGAGCGACGACGAACGTTAGCGAAGGAGGTTCCATGATCCCGGGAGGGCCCCGCAACGCGCGCCAGATGCAACTGATGATGCGTCGGATGGGCATGACGACGGAGGATGTGCCGGACGTCGAGGAAGTGATCGTACGGACGAAGACGAAGGACCACGTCTTCCGGTCGCCCGAAGTGACGATCCTGACCGTCCAGGGGGTCCGGACCTACCAAGTCGTGGGCAATCCCGAGGTCCGGCCACGTTCGGTCGGCGCGCCGCCCCCGAGCGCTGGGGCCGCCCCGGCCGCTGCGCCCGTCGCCCCGAGCGGCCCGCCCGAGGAGGACATCCACCTCGTGATGGAGCAGGCGAACGTCTCGCGCGAGGAGGCGATCGAGGCCCTCTTCCAGGCGAAAGGAGCCCCCGCGGAGGCGATCTTGCAGATCCTCTCCCGAGGGGGGTAGTGACCGACCCCGCCGGTCCGGTCGCGAAAGAGTGCGTCGAGGGGTATCTTTTCGCCTCTCCCCCGCTCGAGCTCCTCCTTTTCCGACGGCCCCCGGCCCGGGGGCGGATCTGGGTCCCCGTCAGCGGCAAGGTCGAACCGACCGACCGGGACTTCCCGTCCGCCCTCGGCCGCGAGGTCGAAGAGGAGACGGGCCTCTCTCTCCGACCGGAAGAGCTCATCGACCTCGACTGGCACGTCCCGTTCCGGGCCGACAACGGCGAGACCTGGCGGCTCCACGCGTTCGCGGTCGAGGTGCCCCGCTCGTTCCAGCCCCGATTGAGCCCGGAGCATGAGGCGGCCGAGTGGGTCTCGGCCGAGGAAGCGGTCCGTCGTCTGCACTTCGAGGACAACCGAGCCGCGGTAGAGCGGCTCCGCGAGCGTCTTCCGGGCCGGCACCCGGACGGTTAGGGGCCCTGCCTCACCGACCCCCGTCCTCGGGGGTCACGTCACTGTCCCCCACCTCCCCCGGCGGGAACCCGGATCGATCCGACCACCCCAAACGTTTAGCTGCGCCCTCCGGTCTTCGAGCGATGGCGGGAGATCCCCTCGGGTCCGGCACGTCGGCGCCGGTGTCGCGCGTGTTCGCCACGGTGGGTCCGGACCTCGTCGAGGCCATCCGGGCGGCGAAGCCGAACCGGGTGATCCTTCAGGTCCCCGGGGGGCTCGTCCGCAACGCCCACGACCTCGCCGCCCGATTGCGCGACTCGACCGGGGTCCCGGTCGACCTCGCGACCCGCCCCTGCTTCGGGGCGTGCGACTTCCCTTCCCGCGACGAGGCGCCGCGGGCCGACCTCGCGGTGGTCCTGGGCCACGCCCCGATCCCGAACGTCCCGCTCCCGCGGGCGACCTTCTTCGTGGAGATGCGCGAGGCGGGAGGCGATCCCGAGAAGCTCGCCGGGATCGTCGCGGAGGCGAAGCTCCCCACCCGGTTGGGTCTCGTGGCCTCGGTCCAGCACCTCGACCTCGTCGAGCCGCTGCGGGCCGCCCTCGGTCGTCGGGGGTACGAGGTCCGTGTCGGGAGCGGGGACCGCCGTCTCGCGTTCCCGGCCCAGGCCCTCGGCTGCAACTACACGGGCGCGGAGGCGGTCGCGAACGAGGTCGATGCGTTTCTCTTTCTCGGGACCGGCCGATTCCACCCGATCGGTCTCGCCTTCGCCGTGGACCGTCCCGTCCACGCTCTCGACCCCCTCCGGGGCGAGCTCGAACCACCGGTCGACCGCGGGGTCCTGATCCGGAAGCGCCAGCTCGTGGTAGCGGGGGTCCGGGACGCGCGCCGTTGGGGGATCCTCGTGTCGACGTTCGCGGGACAGAACCGGAGCCCGACCGCGCTGGTCCTCCAGGAGCGGGCCCGCGCCCGGGGATGGGACGCCGAGATCCTGCTCTTCGACCGCCTGGACGGCCGGGACCTCGAGGGGCGTGCGTTCGACGCCTACGTCAACACCGCGTGCCCCCGGATCGCCCTCGATGATGGAGGCAACTATCCGAAGCCAATCCTGACGCCCCCGGAGTTCCTCATGGCCCTCGGGGAGCTTCCGCTCGAGCCGTATCGGTTCGACACGTACCACTAACGCCGCAACCCGAAAGAACCAGGACGGCGCTCCTTCTTCCCGTGAGAGGGTTCTTCCTTGGGGCCGTCGGGGCCCTGGTCGCCGGGGTCGCGCTGGTCGCGCTGAGCATCGTTGAGGGCGGCGCGAGCGTCGCCCTCCTCGTCATCGTCCCGGTCATTTCGGGTTCGTCGCTCACCTTCCTTCTCGGGGTCGTGCTGCTCGTCGTCGGGTTCCTATCGCTTCCCTTCGCCCTCGCCGAGGAGTGGGGCGAGACACCCCCATCGCTCCCTTCCAGCGGAACCGCACAAACGGGGGGTCAGGGCGGCGGGGGAGGGTTCGTCCTCATCGGTCCCGTCCCGATCGTCTTCGGGTCCTGGAAAGGAGTCTCGCGACGGACCCGGTGGTGGCTTGCGTTCGTCGGGGCGGTGCTGCTCACCGTCGCGTTCGTCGTGTTCGTGCTGCCCCTGCTGCTCTTGCGGTAGCGGCCGTCGTGACGGCGTGGGCCGCCTTGAGGAACATCCGGTGGACCCGGGGGTCCCCCGAAAGCTCCGGATGGAAGGTGAGACCCCAGATCGCGCCGGCGCGGACGCCGACCACCTCGCCCCCGTGCCAGGCGAACGGCGTCGCTTCGGGGCCGACCGAGTGGATGCGCGGGGACCGGATGAACACTCCGGGGAACGGCCCTCCCTCGAGCCCCTCGACCCGGACGGGCGCCTCGAACGACTCGCGCTGGGAGCCATAGTCGTTCCGGCGGACCTGGACATCGAGGACGCCGAGAGTGGGTGGGTCGAGCCCGGAGAATCCGGGAACGAGCTCGCGCGCGAGCAGGATGAGCCCGGCGCAGGTCGCGAGGACGGGAAGGCCGGTACGAAGCCGGTCGGCGAGATGGTTCCAAAGGCCGGCCTGGACCAGGAGCCGGGCGATCGTGGTCGACTCACCGCCCGGGAGGAAGAGGGCCCCGACCCGGCCCAGCTCCTGGGGGGTACGGACCGGAAGCACGTCGTCGCCCGGGAGGATCTTGCCGAGCGCCGTGAGAATCTCGGGCACGTCGCCTTGAAGCGCGAGAACGCCGACCTTCATCCCTTACCTCTAAGTTCCTCGAGGATCGCTTTCGCTCGGTCGAATCGGACCTGATGGTCTTTCACGAGTCGCTCGACGACCCGGTCGACCTCGTCCGGTCTCGCCCCCGCGCTCACCGCGAGGTTCCGGGCGTGGAGCTCCATGTGGCCTCGCTGGATCCCTTCCGTCGCGAGAGCGCGAAGGGCGGCGAAGTTCTGCGCGAGCCCGACGGAGGCGAGCACCTCTCCAAGCTCCCGCGCGGACTTGACCCCGAGCACCTTGACGTTCGCCTTGGCGGTCGGGTGCACGGCGGTCGCGCCCCCGATGAGCCCGACCGGGACCGGGATCTCGATGGTCCCGACGAGGTTCCCGTCCTTGTCCTTCTCGTAGGTGGTGAGGGGTCGGATCACATTTCCCTCGTCGGCCGCCATCCACGCGGCGTAGGAGTGAGCCCCGCTCTCGATCGCCCGGAAGTCGTTCCCGGTCGCGACCACGACGGCGGAGACCCCGTTCATGATCCCCTTGTTGTGCGTCGCGCAGCGGAACGGGTCCGCGAGCGCGAACGCGTAGGCGTCCAGGATCGAATCGACGACCTCGGGACCGGTGCCCGTCTCGTCTTTAAGGAGCTCCGCTGGGAACGTGGCATGGGCCCGCGCGAGCCGGTGGATCGCGAGGTTCGAGATGATGCGGAGCACGACCCGACCACCGGCAAGGCGTGCGAGCTCGGGGGCGAGCGCCTCGCACATCGTGTTCACGGCGTTCATCCCGCCCGCGTCCCGGGCGTCCACGAGCAGCTGCGCGATGACCATCGTCCCCCGCGGGGAGGGGACGATCCGAACCTCGATGTCCTTCGCACCTCCCCCGAACTTGACGAGCACGGGGTCTAACGCGTTCGCTGCGGCGAGGAGCTCCTCGCGATGATGCAGGATCCGGAGGCGGGCCGCGGCCGGGTCGGGAACGTCGAGGATTTGGACCTGCCCGATCATGACCGGTGCGGTCGTCGAGGCGGTGAACCCGCCGCCCGCCCGCGCGACCTTCGCCGCGTTGGATGCCGCGGCCACCACGCTGGGCTCCTCGATCGCCATCGGGACGAGGTAGTCGCGGCCGTTGATGCGGAAGTTCGTGGCGATCCCGAGGGGGAGCGGCATGACGCCGATCACGTTCTCGATCATCCGGTCTACCGTTCCCGTGTCGATGCCCGGGGGGAACTCGAACACTCGCGCTTCCTCCTCCGTGAGCCCTGCCCACTCCCGGACGAAGGCGCGGCGTTCGGCGACGGTCCGCTTGTAGAATCCCGGGATCTCCGAAGAGTTCTCCATCGTCTACTCCGTGGCCGACGGCTCCGCGTCCGCGTCGCCCATCGGGGACTTTCCCGCCTTCGCCCGCGCCACGATGACCTTTGCGGGCCGCAGCAGTCCACCAAAGAAGCGGTACCCTTGCTGCACGACCTCGGCCACCGTCCCGTCGGGATGGGCCGCGTCCGCCGGGGCCTCCCCGACGGCCTCGGCTTCCTCGGCCCGGAAGGGCCGGCCCGCGGTGGCTACGGGCTCGACCCCCTCGTGCTTCAGGAAGGTCGTCCACTCGTGGTCGAGCAGGTCGAGGCCCTTGCGGGTCGGGTCCGACGCCGGCAGGCGGGCGAAGGAATCGCGCGCCACTCGGAACGCCTCGATGATGGGGAGCAGTTCGCGGACCAGGGCCGCTCGGGCCTGCCGTGAGATCGATTCGCGGTCGCGCTCGACCCGGCGCCGGAAGTTGTCGAAGTCGGCGAGGAGGTACTTGTAGCGGTTCGCCCAGTCCTCCGCGGCCGCGGGCGCGACTTCGGCCGTCGGCTTCGCCGTTCCCTCGCCGTCGGGGCGATGGGTCGGGGGAACCTCAGCGGTGTCTTCGGGCATCGGGGTCGGTCGCTCGGAGTGTGGCTGGCCCTAATGAGTCTTGTTGCGGGGGCGGGAATCCGCCCGAGTTCGTGCCTCGGCGGGAATTGCGTGGGGCCTCCGGTCCCGGTTCGACGGGGGCCTCCCCGGGTCTCTTGCGGAGGGGGGAAAGCGCCGATCCGGAGGGCGTTCCGGAACGGTCGGAACCGCCCGTTTCCGGCGGGTCGTCGCAGGGTCAATTTTCCTCCGAAACCCAAGCGTTATAACGCCTGCCCGGCTCGCTAATTTCGGGTCGGTTTCCGCCCAGATTTACGATGGTGCAACACTCGGTCGACGTCCCTGCCTACGATGCGAGTTCCATCCAGGTACTCGAGGGTCTTTCGGCGGTCCGACGACGCCCCGGAATGTACATCGGGTCGACCGACGCGCGCGGTCTCCACCACCTGGTGTACGAGGTCGTCGACAACTCGATCGACGAGGTCCTTGCCGGAGCGTGCACCGAGATCCAGGTGACGCTGCACAAGGACGGCTCGTGCTCCGTACGGGACGACGGGCGGGGCATCCCCGTCGAGATCCACCCCAAGTACAACCGGCCCTCGCTCGAGATCGTGATGACGGTCCTCCACGCCGGCTCGAAGTTCGACCGGAACACCTACAAGGTGTCGGGCGGGCTCCACGGGGTCGGCGTCCACGTCGTGAACGCCCTCTCCGAGTGGTTCGAGGTGCGGGTCTTCCGCGACGGTCACGAGTACTTCCAGCGCTACGAGCATGGGGCTCCCATCGCGCCGCTCAAGATCGTGGGGAAGGCGGAAGCGACCGGGACGGATGCCCGGTTCAAGCCCGACGGCACGGTCCTCGAGACGACGACCTTCGACAAGGAGACGGTCGCGCGCCGCTTGAAGGAGCTCTCGTTCCTCAACCCCGGCGTCACGATCCGCTTCCAGGACGAGCGGGACGGGTTCGCCGAGACCTACCACCACGGGGGCGGCATCACCGAGTTCGTCGAGGACCTCAACAAGGGCTCGAACGTCCTCTTCCAGCCTCCGATCTCGCTCCATGCGAAACGCGACACCACCGACATCGAGGTGGCGCTCCAGTACAACGACGGGTACAACGAGACGGGGTTCGCCTTCGTCAACAACATCAACACGGTCGACGGCGGCACCCACGTGATGGGCCTGCGCTCGGCCCTCACCCGGACGCTGAACGACTACGCGCGAAAGCGCGGGTTCGTCAAGGGCGACAAGGAGGGCCTCACGGGCGAGGACGTCCGGGAGGGGCTCACGTCGGTCCTGTCGGTCAAGGTCCTCGAGCCGCAGTTCGAAGGCCAGACGAAGGCCCGGCTTGGGAACTCGGAAGTGAAGGGCCAGGTCGAGAGCGCCGTCAACGAGAAGCTCGCCGAGTTCCTCGAGGAGCATCCCGCGGTCGGCCAGGCGCTGATCTCGAAGGCCGTCCAAGCCTCGCAGGCCCGGGAGGCCGCCCGGAAGGCCCGTGAGCTCACCCGCCGCAAAGGGCTGCTCGAGGGGGGCGGACTACCGGGAAAGCTCGCCGATTGCCACTCCCACGACCCGGCGGAGTGCGAGCTCTTCCTCGTCGAGGGCGACAGCGCCGGCGGGACCGCGAAGCAGGGCCGGGACCGGGAGTTCCAAGCGGTCCTCCCGCTCCGAGGGAAGATCTTGAACGTCGAGAAGGCCCGCCTCGACAAGATGCTCCAGAACGAGGCGATCCGGGCGCTGATCACGGTGATCGGGATCGGGATCGGCGACGAGCTGGACCTGACGCGCCTACGCTACCACAAGATCATCCTGATGACGGATGCGGACGTCGACGGCTCGCACATCCGAACGCTCCTGCTCACGCTGTTCTACCGGAAGATGCCCGCGCTCATCACCGAGGGCCACGTCTTCATCGCCCAGGCCCCGCTCTACCGGATCCAGAAGGGAGCGCACATCCAGTACGCCTACTCCGACGAGGAGCAACGGAAGATGCTCGCCGAGCTCGGCGGGATGAAGGGCGTGACGATGAACCGGTACAAGGGACTCGGGGAAATGACCGCGGAGCAGCTCTCCGACACGACCATGCGCCCCGGAGTGCGGACGCTTCTCAGGGTCACGGTCGAGGATGCCGGTCGGGCGAACGAGCTGTTCCAGATCCTGATGGGCGAAGAGGTCGAGCCGCGCCGCCAGTACATCCAGGACCACGCGGCCGAGGTCACGAACCTCGACATCTAGTCGGGGAGGCCGGACCCACGACCGCAGGGAAGGTCACCACCGTCGCCGAGGCGCTCGTTGCCGTCGGCCACCTCGACTACTCTCCTCCGCGCCGCCCGGTCCTGCGCGCGCGCGACGCGACTCTCATCCCTCTCGCCGTCCTGTCGGCGGACGGCCGCATCACATGGCACGGGGTATACCTCGATTCGGCCGGCGCTCGGGCGCTCGACCCGGCCCCGCCCCCGAGCCTCCTCTCGGAGGGGAAGGGGTTGGACGCAGGAACCCGCGCCCTACTCGACCTCCTCCAGGCCGCCTCGTCTTCTTACATCGAGTACCTCGAGGTCGTCGGTCGCAAGCTCGACGAAGCCCAAGCCAAGCCGGAACCCCCGAGCCTGGTCGAGCTCACGGAGCTCCACCGTGCCATCACCCTCGTCCATCCCAAGGTGGCCCGCCTCTCGGTCCTCGTCACCGAACTGGGCGGGCCCCTCGGGACCCGCTTCCCCGGCCTCGCCGACCACCTTCCGACGATACGGTCCGACTCGGCCCACCTCGAGGAGTTCGTGAACGGCCTTTCCCAGGGTCTACGGGACCTGGTGGGACTTAGGAACGCGGTCGAGGCGAACCGCCTCGCCGAAGCTGCGAACGAGATCGGGCGGGTGTCGAATCGAATTGCCGCGCTGGCGAACACCTCGAACCTGCGAATGCTCGGTGTCGCCTACCTCGCACTGTTCCTCGCGCTCCTGAGCGTCGTCGTCCTGTTCCCGAACACGGGCGCGACGATCCTCGGGATGCCGAGCGCGGCCTGGGTCCCCGGGGTCTGGGTCGACGCGATCCTCGTCCTGCTCGCCGTCCTCCCGCTCGTGTTCGTGCTCACGCGACCGTGGGTACGCCAGATGCTCACGGGGCTTTCGACGTATGAAGGACGCAGCGCCGAGGGACTCGCCGACATCCCTGAGGTCCCGGCCCAGGACGTCGACAAGCCCTCCGAAGCCGAGAGACTTATCCGCCAATCCCCGTAGACGGTACCGTGGCGCGCCCCGAACCGGCGTCCCCCCTAGTCATTCACGACGCGCTTCTCGTGACCCAGGACCCCGCCCGCCGCGTCCTGGCGGGGGACTTGCGCATCGAGAACGGACGGTTCTCGCACGTCGGCCCGGGCGCCCCCCACGACGGGGCGACGATCGTTGACGGTCGCGGTCTCGCGGTCGTTCCGGGTTTCGTCAACGCTCACACCCACGTCGCGATGGCACCCCTGCGGGGGATCGCTGACGACCGGGAGCTCGCCGGTTTCCTCGAGACGCTCTTCGCCGTGGACGCGCGTAGGACCGAGGCGGACGTCGAAGCGGGCGCCCGCGCGGGCATCGCGGAGATGCTGCTCTCGGGAACGACCTCGTTCCTCGACCTCTATTACTTCGAGGACGCGGTCGCCCGGGCCGTCGAGTCGCTCGGGATCCGCGGCTTCCTCGGCTGGGCCGTCCTCGACCCCGAACTCACCACGCAGAAGGGGGTCCCCGTCGAGAACGCACGGGCGTTCATCGAGCGCTGGAAGGGTCACGCGCTCGTCTCTCCCCTGGTGGCTCCTCAGGGAGTCTACGTCTGCGGGAAGGAGACCTGGCTGCGCGCCCGCGAGGTGGCGCAGGGCGCCGGGACGCTCGTCCACTACCACCTCGCCGAGACGCGCCGGGAGGTCCACGAACACCAGGCGAAGACCGGCCGTCGCCCGGTCGTCTGGCTCGAGGAGATCGGGTTCCTCGGCCCTCGGTCGGTCGCCGCGCACGCCGTCTGGCTGACCGGGGAGGAGATCGGTCTCCTCGCGCGGCAGGGGGTCGGGATCGCTCATTGCCCGAGCTCCAACCTGAAGCTCGCCTCCGGCGGGGTGGCGCCGGTGGTCGAGCTCCGGGCGGCGGGAGCGACCGTCGGGCTCGGGACGGATTCGGTCGCGAGCAACAACTCCCTCTCGATGCTACGCGAGATGCACGTGGCCGGTCTCGTCCAGAAGAACCAGCGCTGGGACGCGACCGTTCTTTCGGCTCAGGAGCTCCTCGACCTCGCGACCCTCGACGGGGCGCGTCTCCTCGGGCGGGCGGCCGACCTGGGCTCGCTCGAGGTCGGCAAGCAGGCGGACTTCTCCCTCTTCCGCCTCGACCACCCCACCCTGCTCCCGGCGCGGCCGGAGGCGATTGTCTCGCACCTGGCCTATTCGGCGTCCGACGAGGCGATCGATTCGGTCTACGTCGGCGGAGTGCCCGTCGTCCGCCACCGGAGCCTGACGCGGGCGGACTGGACCGCGATCCGGCGGGAGGGCGAGGCGGCCGCCGAAGCGCTCTGGTCGGCGCGACCGAAGTGAGCCGGACCGTCCGTGCTCAACCGTGCGAAAGAGCGTCCGAGAGGCTTGCGGCGAGCTTCCACGCGAGCTCCTCGGGGGTGCCCTCGACCCCGAGCTCCCGGAGCGAGGTCAACCGCTCCAGAGCTCTCGGAGAGAGCCCAAACACCTTTCGGAGGAGGTCTCGGTCGAGGTCGAGGGGAACGATACCGCTGTGGAGGAGGGCGCCCCCGGCGAGGTGCTGAGCCGCTCCCCCCAGGACCTTCTCCTCGTGGCTCAGGACCGAGCCCCGAGCGCTCAGGAGGCAGTACTCCGGGTCGGTGCCCGGAGGGTCGAGCCACTTCGCGGTGACCCCGCGTTCGGAAAGGAATCGGACGACGCCCTCCCCCAAACGAGGGTAGGCGTGAACGTAGTCGTTTCCCACCCGCGGGTCGGCACGGGGAAGAACGATCGACCAGGCGAGGTCACCGGGGGCGTGTAGAAGGCCGGTCCCGCCCGTGGTCCGACGGACCGTCGGAACACCGGCCTTCGCCGCTCGAACTAGGTAGGCCGCCTCGGCAGGAACCCCCACACCATAGGAGACCGCGCGGTCGGTCAGGACCGCCGCGCGAACGGCCGGGACCCCGCGCCGCAGGAGCACCTCGTCGGTGCGGACGTTGTCCGAGCACGTGACCCGAACATCGACCCATGTCGTGACGCCAGGACCGACGGCAGGGGCCCGCGCCGATCGTCCATCGCCGGAGATAGCCCGACCCTCCCGATTCGGAGGGGACCTCCTAGGCTAAGAAGACGACGCTGCTGGCAAGACCATGGCAGAACTGACGGAATTCCGTCTCCACGCCGGGGACCCCGCTCCCGACTTCGAGCTGCCCGGGGTCGATGGGAAGACGTACCGTCTGGGAGACTTCGCCGACCGCAAGCTGATGCTGGTGGTGTTCTGGTGCAACCACTGCCCGTACGTCCAGGCGTGGGAGGGCCGCATGGTAGAGCTCGGCCGGCGCTACCAACCCCAAGGCGTCGGGATCGTGCTGATCAATTCGAACGACTCCCGTGCCTACCCCGAGGACCGTCTCGAATCGATGGTCCGCCGCGCGGCGGAGAAGATGTACCCCTTCCCGTATCTTCAGGACGAGTCCCAGGACGTCGCGCGCGCCTACGGCGCGCTCGTGACGCCCCACCCGATGCTCTTTGGTTCGGACCGCAAGATGCTCTTCCAGGGTCGCATCGACAACGACCACCAGCACCCCGAGCGCGCGACCGAACGCCACCTCGCGCGGGCGCTCGACCAGGCGCTCGCCGGAATGCCGGTCGCTCCGTCCGAACTACCGGTCGCGGGCTGCACGGTCAAGTGGAAGACCTGATTCCGGTTTCGAACCGAGCGTCCGGCTCGGCCGTCCTCTCTGGGCGCGCACCTGGACCCGGCGCGCCTCGAACGCTGCGTTGAGGGTCGGGTCGACCGCTGTCCCTGCGTGGTCGAGCTTCGCCGCGATTGCGACCTTTCCCGCGAGGGCCCGCGCGAGCTTTCCCCGCTCCGCGCGCGGGGCGGATTGGATGGCCGGGTGGAGGAAGAGGAGCCCGTGGCGGGGAGGCGGGGCGTGGCCTCGCAGGTGTTCGAAGAACGCCCGTTCCGCGCCGAGCACCTGCACGGTGCTGGACGGTAACCGAGCGAGCCGGTCCAGTCCTCCGGCTTGCGCCACCATCCGGGCCGCGAGCTCGGGTCCCAGGAGAGCGGTCAGGTTCGGGGTGCGCACGGGCGAGGACGCACTGACCGCCTCCTGGAGGGCGCGGCGCGCGTCGGCCACCGCACGGTAGAGTTCGCCGAGGCGGCGCCTCGCCTCGAGGAGCCCGGGGTCGGCGGGGCCGAGGCCGGGTCGAGAGGTGCCTTCGGTGGCGGCCCGCGCCGCGCGGGAGTGGTCGCCCGGGTCGAGCTCGGGGAAGTCGCGGGAGACCCAGCTGCCGAGACGTTCCCCGATCAGGTTCCGGACCCGGTCGAGGTCGGCCCCGGCTCGGACCGCCTCCTGGACGTGGATAGAAGGGTCCCACGACGCCTCGAGGGCACGCTCCGCCTCCTGGAGGAGAGCGGTCCCAAGAAGCGACCGGTCGGGCATCGAGGTCCCCGCCGGCACGGTCAGAGGGGCGTCCGGGTCGTAGCGAAGGCCGTGCTCCGCGAGGCGCCGATCGCGGGTCCTCCACCCGGACGTCTCGGCCCCGCCTAGGAGCTGTTCCTCTTCGGGGGTAAGGTGCCCCTCCCGGCGTCGACGGGCGCGTTCGGCGAGCAGGGCGGGTTCGGTCGGTGCCGGAACGGCCTGTAACACCTCCTCCCCGTCAAGGAGGAACGTCCCGAACCAGGTCGTGACGACGCTCTTCACGAGCCGCCGCAAGCCGCGGCACATAAATAGGCCGGCGCGGGTCGCCGCCGCCAATGGTGGAGACCCCTTCCCGCGACCTCGTCCGCTTCGAGCGGAAGGGAGGGACGGTCCTCCTGACGCTCGACTCCCCTCCCGTCAACGTGCTTTCGATGCCGGTGGTCGAGGCACTTTCGGCTCGTCTCACCGAGGCCGAAGCGGACCCCGAAGCCCGTGCAGTGGTGATCGCGAGCGCTTTCGAGAAGGCCTTCGCGGCCGGCGCGGACGTCCGCGAGATGGTGTCGCTGGACCCCGATAGGGTGCGGGTTAACGGTGCGCGAGGCCAAGCGGTCACCCGACAGATCGAGCAGCTGCCCCTACCGGTGATCGCCGCCGTGCGCGGGGTCGCCTTGGGAGGTGGATGCGAACTCTGTCTCGCCTGCGACTTCATCGTCGCGAGCGAGGACGCCCAGTTCGGCCAGCCCGAGATCAACCTCGGCATCATGCCCGGGTGGGGCGGGACCCGCCGTCTTCCGCGTCGAATCGGCGCGGCGCGCGCTCGGCGGTGGATCATGACGGGCCGGTCGGTTCCTGCCCCCGAAGCCTTCGCTCAGGGCCTCGTTGACCGAGTGGTCCCCCGCTCGGAGGTCCTCCCCGCGGCGTTCGCGCTCGCCGAAGAGCTCGCGACCAAGCCACCCCTGACGCTTGCCGCGGTGAAGTACGCGATCCTCGGGGCGCTCGACCCGCAGATTGATTCCGGCCTCTCCTACGAACTCGACCTGTGGGCCCGCCTATTCGGCACGGAGGGACAGAAGGAGGGAATGCGGGCTTTCCTCGAGAAGCGTGCTCCGCCTCCGCCGATATCGCGGCATGACTGGGAGGCCGCTTCCGAGGGCTTTCCGTGGGCGCGGGACGCGAGCCGCCGGTCGATGGGAAAGCGGAATAAGGACGAAACGTCGACACGAGACTAACGCCGCGGTGGCTCAGCTGGCAGAGCGGCTCCTTGGTAAGGAGCAGGCCGAGGGTTCAAATCCCTCCCGCGGCTCTTTTCTCCGAGGCCTCTCTCCGCGCTCGACTAGAACAAGCGCTGAACGAGCCGAGTTGGGCCCAACTAGGCCACCGGTAACCATGTGCTGATGAATCGTCACTTCATCCGCAGTTCAACTGTTCGTGACGACGCATACGTTGGTGGAATCCCCATGGCCGACAGCCGAGTCGTCGGGAACGATTCCAGAGCACGCCCCGACTCACGGAGTTCGTCGCCCTAAGCACGATCGTCGAGGAGCAGTTCGATCATGCCCCCATCGAAAGTTGGGACCCTCCGCTTTCTCGACACGGCGAGACGCTCGGAAAAACTGTCATCGATGAAGATGACACCGCGGCCACTTCGAACGGCATCGGCCTTCGATTCCGCCCGCGAAACTCTTCGGACCTCGTCGAACAATCCGTCCAGCCGGTAACGGCGCAAGGTCTTTTGAACGTTCGCGGAGTGTCGAGTGACTAGCGTCAGCTTTGCTCCAGAATTAAGGCATTGAAACAGGAATCTGACGAGCTCGACGTTCACCGCCGCTCGAACCACGAGGGTGTCGTCGAGGTCGACGTACACGTGGGAGATTGTCAGCTCGTGTCGGAAGCGGTTCGTCAGGGCGCGATCCATTTCGACCGCGATATTGTTCGTGAGGATGGAGACCGGCACGCCCATCGCAGCGTATAGGCTGAGGAGGGGCAGGTTTGCCCCCAGGACGCGGTCAATCGCCATGGACCCGGCGATCCGGGGCGCCACCTCGAGGAGGATGAGGCGTCCGCGACGGTTCCGTTTGAGCTGAAAGAACCACGCACCGCGAAGACGGAGCCGCCGATTGATGACCCGGGCGTAGCGTTGGAACTCTGGGTCGTGAACGATCACGGTGTCGACCGCGATCCCGTTCCGGACCCGGATCCGTTTCCGCCCCGCTACGTACAGGAGCTTCCCTCGATGATCGGTGAAACAGTCCACCGTGAATTCCTCCCCCGGGAGGAATTCCGTGATCACGTACCGTCCGGGGTCGCTCCCCAGGATCACCTCGAGTTGCGCCCGATTCGCGACTCGGTGGGTGTCTTGGGAACCCTGACCCCGGTCCGGCTTCACGAAGACCGGGAACCGTCGAACGTCCGTTGGGCTCGAATAAACGGTTGGTACGGGAATCGAGTCGGCTAGGTGACGATACGTCCTCGACTTGGACCGGCATATCCGGCAAGTCGTGAGTGGGGAGGTGACGATCTTCGCCGGAATCTGTCGTCGTTTTTCGGCGAGCGCCACGAGAACGTCGTCGTGAGCCGGGTACACGAAATCGATGCGCTCCCTCCGTATCAATGTGTTCAGGACTTTCAACCATTCGGGGTGATCGACGGTCGGCACGACGAAGTGCCGGGCGAAGACGTAGGGGGCATGACTGGAGACCGCCGCCCCGGCGGAGAAGAGGGTAATCTGCCGGTGCCAGTGCAATGACCGCCAGATCTCGAGCCCGCATTCGGTGCCCCCGGGGAAGACGAGCACCCTCATGGGAGTGATGTGGGAAGGTCGGCGGGGACGAGGCACCGTTCCTCAGAGTCCTCCCGATTATGAGTAGTTATGCGCGTGGCGTAGAGAGCGGGGACCGGTCCGGCCCGTCCGCCGTCCACCCCGAGAAGGATCTCGGTCTAGGATCTCGGTCTAAAGCCGGATCCGCGACGCATCCCCCACCATGACCGAAATCTCCCTCTCCGAGCTCCCGAGACTTTGAATAATCACGTTCCGGCCGATGAGGCTGTCGATGATTCGCACAGGACCGAGAATTCGCGCTCCTTCGAGCACGATGCTTCGACGGACAGAGCAGCCTCGTAGCTCGACCTGATTTCCGATCGAAGTCCCGGGGCCCACTCTCGTCCCCCTTGTGAGTCGAACACCGGACCCGAGGACGACCGGGCCCTCGACGGTCGCGCCCGGCTCGATGACCGAGTTTCGCCCGACCGCAACCAGGCCCTGCAGCGAAGCTCCATCAACCACCGAACCCTCGCGGCTGAAATGGGTCGGGGGAAGGCTGTTCAGTACGAGGTCGTTGGCCTCGAGAAGGTCGTCCGGGGCCCCGGTGTCCTTCCACCAGCCGAAAATCTGGTGGGCCACCACGACCGCGCCGGCGGCACGGAGATCGACGATCGCATCGGTGATTTCGAGTTCTCCCCGGAGGGAGGGCTTCAATCGAGCGATGATCTCGTGGATCTTCGGGGAGAACACGTAGACCCCGACCAAGGCGAGGTTGCTCTTGGGGTTGCGCGGTTTCTCCTCGATCGATCGGATCGACGATCCGTCGAGTTCGACGATACCGTATCGGTGAGGGTCGGCAACCGACGCCACCCCGAGGACAGCGTCCGCCCCGCGGCTTCTGTATAGGTCCAGAAAGGAGTCCAGCCCATGCTCGAGGAGGTTGTCCCCCAAGTACATCACGAACGGGTCGTTGCCCAAGAACTCGCCGGCGCAGAGCACCGCGTGAGCCAGCCCCCTCGGAGGACCTTGTTCGATGTAGGTCACCCTAAGGCCAAAGTTCGCACCCTCGCCGATGCCCTCTCGGATTCCCTCTTGAATCGGTCCGAGGACGATCCCGACCTCGCGGATCCCCGCTCGCGCGAGTTGCTGGAGACCGTAGAAAAGGATTGGCTGGTTCGCGATCGGAATCATGTGCTTGTTCCCGGAGGCAGTGAGGGGCCGAAGGCGGGTACCGTGTCCCCCGGCGAGGATGAGGCCCTTCATGTTTCCGGAATGCGGAACCCGCCAATTGGAGATTCCCGGTCCGGCGGGTAGACAGGTATTGGGGAAATCGGCGGCGGTTCGCTCAAGCGACCACGGAATGGACTGCCCGGCGTATGTACTCCGCGATGCGTCGGACCTGCTCCAACGGTAGGTCGGGATAGAGGGGCAGAGTGAGGACGCGGTCGGCGACATTCTTGGCGACCGGACATGGAGCGCGGGTGGTCTTGCGCAGGAAGGTGAACTGGCTCGTCGGTGGGAAGAAGTAGCGTCGCGGCCAGATCCCGTGCTGTTGGAGGTCTTGACACACTCGGTCCCGGGTTCGTCGGGACGAGAGCAGGATCGGCATGTAGCCGAAGTTGTAGCGACAGGCGACCACGTGTTGGAAGCCCACCCGGCCCATCGGTTCGAGAAGCTCCCGGTAGAGTTCGTATCTCTCCTGCCGCGCACGAATCCAGCCGTCAACGTAACGAAGGTTGGTGACGCCCATCGCTGCGTGCGCTTCACTCATCTTCGCGTTGATGCCGGGCGCGGCGACATCGGGCGTGCCGACCTCGCCCGAGGCCTCGAACCCGAAATTCCGAAGTCTTCGGACCTGCTCAGCGATGCGACGACTCGAGGTGGTGATCGCTCCTCCCTCAAACGTGTGGAAGGTCTTTACCGCATGGAAACTGAGCGTGGAAGCATCCCCCAATTCGTAGAGAGACCTCCCCTGAGTTCTCACGCCGAGGGACGGGGCGGCGTCAAAGATCATCCATCGGTTGTGCTCCTTCGCGACGCCAGCGACCCCTCTCGCACCCGCGGGGTTCCCGAAAACGTGGACCGAGAGCACGCCGACAACATCGTCATCGAAGCGGTCCGCGACGGAATCCGGGTCCAGGTTGAATGTCTCGGGATCGATATCGGCGAACCGTGGAGTGAAACCCTCCCAGACGAGAGAGGTGGTAGTGGCGGCGAACGTGAACGGGGTAGTGATCACGACCCCCTTCTTTCGGCTGACACTATGAAGCGCCAATTGGAGGGCCAACGTGCCGTTGGCGACTACGGCGACGTTGGAAGCGGGTAGGTAGCGGACGAGCTCCTGCTCCAACGTTTTCAAGTACGGTCCTCCGTTCGTGAGGTATCTCGACTTCCAGATCCGCCGGAGGTGTCGGGCGTACTCCTCGAAGGGAGGAAGGCTTGGCCGGGTAACGAGGATTGGGGCGGAGCGAGGACGCGGTGAGAGGGGTCGCCGTCTCATCCGGGATAGGCAGAAGTGGAGGGTTCAAAAGGGTACGCTTGGAATCGTGGCCTTTGAAAGCAAGTACGTGGTCATGATTTTAAAGAGGAAGCAGTGGGTGGCGTGGACGGGGACGTCGGCGGCGCGCCCGACGTGGGAGGAGCTTGACGAACGCAGGAGCTGGACCGCGCCCCCCGACCATCTCCGTGGTGGTTCTGGCGCACGACCGACGTCAGTACCTCAAGGGAGCCGTTGCCAGCATTGTCGGCCAGGACCTCGAACGTTCGGAGTTCGAGATTATTGTCGTAAAGAACTTCTTGGACCCAGCCATCGACGAGTATCTCGCCGAGGTCCACGCCGATTCCATCCTCTGCACTGACCTGAGAGGGGCGGTCAAGGTTGCCGTCGGCTTCGGCCGGTGCCGGGGCCGAGTAATCCTGGTCCTTGACGACGACGATCTTTTCGAGCCTTCGCGCCTGCGAACCATCACCAAGGCCTTCGACTCGCACCCCAACCTCGGGTTCTACACGAATCGTTTCACGTACATCGGAGCGGACGGCCGTCCGCTGCCCGCACGATCTCTCCGAGCGTTCGGACACCGATCCCCGAACCGGGAAGCCGCGTTGATGATAGGGTTTCCGAGGGTGGCGGATGAGATGCGCAGCCTCGCCGGACGCTTCCCCGACTTCAACGTCAGTTCGAGCGCGATCCGCCGCGAATTGGTCGAACAATCGTTGCCGTACATGGTTCGCATGCAATCGACGGTCGACACCCTGTTCTTCTTTTCGGCCCTCGCTTCAAAGTACTCGATCCTCTTGGATAATGCCCCGCTCACACGCTATCGGATCCACGGAGGCAACATGACGCTCGCCGGCGCGGGATCTCCTGAAGTGAGGCTCAACCGGCTCCTGGGTTTCGCCAAGGTTGCGGATCGAGACTATCGTGTGGTACGCGACCTGGTAGCTAGTTCCCCGCAACCCTTCGCGATGCGGACCATAGACGCCCGCTTGCTAGTCAATCAACTTACGCTCGCGAGCCGGGACCCTGGTTCCCGACGGCGGGATTTCGTTCGGCTCCTCCCAGCCCTGATCCAGTACCGCGACACCTACCCTGTCCGAGAGAACCTCCCCGGCGTTCTGGGAGCCACGTTGTTCCTCTTTTCGCCTTCCCTCGGCCGGGCCGTGTATCGGCGGCAGATGTCGATCGTGTAATCCCGGACAGAACAGGGGTAGTGCGCCGCCCGACCGAACGCGCACCTGGCTCCTCTCGATCGATCACCCGGCACAATTCGATGTGCGGACGCGGACATGGTCGGTCCTCACCGTACGGGAAACCCGCTCCAGTTCAGTTCGACCTCCTCGATTCGGTCGCGCGATGTCTTGGGTCACGGCGCAAGCGCAATGTGGTTCATCGGCGAGCAAACGGTGACCGCAAGCGATGAATCCCGGACCTGATGTCATTAACCCTTGGTGCCGTGGCGATCAAGCCGCACCCTTAAGTTGAGGGGAGTTGGGAATTCATGGCGACCTTGACATGAGGCAGGTAGCGTTTGTCAACGCCTCCCAGGTAACTGACGGTACCTTCCGGACCTCGTTCCAGGTATTCGAATCACGTGCCGATGCCGGGTTCCAAGCGACCTGGTACCAGTGCCGCGATATCGGTGCCCGTCGCGAATACTACCGCGGCGGTCAGAACATCGATGGCATTCGGTGGGCCCATCCGGCCATTGCCCAAGGGATCAACCGGCTCTGGAAGTTTCCCCAGAAACTCCGCTTGGTCGACGCAGATACGTTCTATCTTTCGGACCCTACGCTCGTCCGAGTGGGGACTGGGTCCCGCGCGGCACGGACGTGGGTGTCCATAGCCGACCTGCGACCCTTGGGTCCCTTCGGTGACCGACGCACCACGCAGTGGATGTTCCGATATGCGGTTCCCAAACTCCGTCGAATGCATGGGCTCGTAACTCCGAGCATCTTCAGCCGGAACCAACTTGGGGCAGTGATTGGAACAACGGATCGGATTCAGGTCCTTGCCCCCCATGTTGAGGTGCCCGTGGAGATCGGAGCACAGCACCTAAGCGAGGCCGTCGACCGGATCGCCCTCAAGGAGGTCGTGAACGTCCTCTACATCGCCACCGACCGACCCTACAAGAACATCCCCTTCTTCGCGCGACTTGCGAAGTCGCTTTCTCGAATGACCCGACCGAACTATCGATTTCGACTCGTGGCGCGACTGTCCTCGAGAACCGCGGCCGAGCTCGCTGCCCTGCAGGTGGAGAATCTTGAGGTCATTCCCTTTGCCCCTAACCTCGGGGACGTCTATCACACGGCCGACGTGTTGGCTTTCCCGTCACTTTACGAAGGCTTCGGTTTGCCAATGCTCGACGCGATGTCGTACGGGATCCCCGTGCTGGCGAATGACGCGGAACCGATGCGGGAGATTCTCGGCGAAAGCGGCATCTTCAAACCCGCGAACCACCTCGAGTCGTGGATGGACGGGATAATCGCTCTTGGCGACCGGAACGCTTACGGATTCCAGGGGCGGAAGTCACTGGACCGGTCCGCAAACTATTCCCATCAGCGTTTCGTCCAGACCGTACGACAGCTCCTGGCATGAGCGCGCGGAAACAGCCAAGCGAACGGAGAATTGACTTCGGTAGGATTACGACCGATGGACCCTACTTCCCGATCGGAATCAGGGCAGCCACACCTCAGGAATGCGCTACCCTGCGGCGACGCTTCATTGAATGACCTTGCGGTCAGCCTCTGGTGGTGAGCAACCCGCCGTGACGGGCTCCGGAAGGCTGAGCGGTTACGCTATCCATACCGCCCACCCAGACGTCTCGAGGCGATTCCTAACTAGGGGGTCATTGAGAACTTGAATATGAGTCAACCCTTGCAACCCGCTCAACTGAAGGTGAACCTCGGGTGTGGAATGACGGGTCTCCCCGGGTGGGTCAACATCGATGCCGACCCATTGATTCGTTTTCGTTTCGCTCTCCGGAGCTTGCAGCCCCTTCTCCGTCGTGGACTCCTCCCCTTTTCGCCGACTACGTTCGATTACTACCTCCAACACCCCCTCCCGCCCGGCTATGTATATTGGAACTTCGCCAGAAAACCCCTGCCGTTCGCGGACAGTTCCGTCTCCGCCGTCTTCTCTTCTCACACCCTCGAACACCTCCCGCGTTTTCTCGGCAGGAAAGTCGTTCGGGATGTACGCCGGGCCTTGCGGCCAGAAGGGGTTTTTCGGATCTCAGTTCCCGACTTGGAGTTGATGGCACGCCAGTATCTGGCGTCAATTGAGCATGACGGAGGCGGAGGTTCTCAGACGGTTGCCCGCCCGATAACCGCGAGGGAAGTGAACTTCGAATTCTACCGGGGTCGCGCCGGATACCACATCGAGCCGCAGACACGATTCGACGTGTTCGACTTCGAAGGGCTGTACGGAAAACTGTTCGGAGTCAGGGGCCATATGTACATGTACGACTACGCGGACCTCCGGAGCCTGCTCATGGAGGCGGGATTCACTCGTGTGGAACGACGGGTGTTCGGGGAAGGCGATTGCCCGGATGCGGTCGCTCTCGACAGTCGGCCGGGAGAATCGTTGTTCGTTGAGGCCTACCCCTGAATGCTCTCGAGGTGGCCACGGTCAAGTCTCACATTCTGAAGTCGCAGATTCGGAGAGAGCGTGGGAAGGCCGGCACGACGAGTCGGGTCCAGTAACACCCTCGTTCCTCCAGAAGACCGTGGCCTAGTATCGTCATCTACTCTAGGTCCGCCCCCCGGGCAGTCGACCCTCTACGAGGTGTCGTTCTCTAGAGGTCCTAGGGAGAGCCTCGCTCCGGCGCGGAACTCTTGCCGCGGCGTCAGGTTAACCGGAACCACCTCTGGGTGAGGTCACACCGGGTACGCCACGGGAGAGAATGGCGCCGAACAATCCCGACGGCACAATCCCCGGTCAGTCCGCCGTCAGCTCAATGTAGTTGAGCGTGACCTGTCCATTAGGCTGGCCATCGGTGTCGTACAGGTAGCCACGAAACTCGATCAGTGGAAGGGGCAGAGTCAGCGTGATGTTGTAGGTAAAACTCTCCCAGCCCACATCGTTCAGCTGGGCCGCGGTGATGACGGCCGCAAGGAGCATCGGGACGTGAGGGACACCCGCAATGAACGGGCTTGAATCCAGAAACAGCACGGGGGTGTGAGGTTGCGAGATGGCGTAAGTCGAAGAGCCGGCGAGACTGAAACTGATACGGTAGTGACCGCTCGGAAACACCAAGTACGGCCCGAACCAAATATCGCTCTTGTTATCAGCAATCGCTTTCGTGAAGCGACTTTCAATCAGCGTTCCGAACTTACCCTGGTCGGTGTGCACGACCACGCCTCCGGGACCGATCGACAGATTCGAAGAGGTGAAGAAGTATTCCGGGAGGGGTGGAGTCGCATCCCGAACAGCCGATACTCCGGTGTATCCCAGTTCGAACAAATAGACTGTTCCGGGCCACGCCGACGTGTAGATGTACGCCGCGAGCCCGTAGGTGGATTCATTCAGAAGTGCGGCCTGAACGCTGGTTGGGAAGGTCGACCATTCGGATGAATCGATCAGCACGAAGGTTGGCAGATGCGTTCCATTGAACGGAAGGAATGGCGGTGGTACCGAGGAGAGGTACGGGTACCATGGAGTGGCCCAGGCATTCGGATCGTTGGCGACAAAAGTGAACAGGTTGTCCGACGCGAGGATAACGGCGTTCGGGGGAATCTGGGCGACGATCCATTCCATCGAGGAAAAGACCGGACTGGTTCCGAACCGGAGGGAGTAACCCGGGTACTGAGTGGCCTGGAAGTTCGTGGGGTTGATCGGGCTCATTCCGACGTTGAACGCAATCAAAACGGCGACCACCCCGATCCACAATGGCGTCTTCAGTCTGTGGAACCGGGAAGCTCTCGAACTGAGGTGCACGAAAGGGCCGGGGACCAGGCGCCGGGACTTTCTTGACGTGTAGGCGAAGATCAGCAGGGCTGCAAAAGGCGGAATCAACAAGGCAGCCCACACGGCGGAACCGACCGTCCCGGATAGGAGGTCTCGGGAATACCCTAGGGCGAGGAGACCGACGGTTCCCGCAACCACGAGGAGAGAACCTTCTCGAGCCAACGACCCGCGCGTGTCGACGTGCTCTCTGGAGAGGTTCGCGAAGCCCTCGACGAGAGCGACCGACAACGTGGCCATCGCCAACAGAGTGTACTGATTCCCGAACGCATTCGACGTTGTAGGCACCAGGAGGACCGAATTGAGGAACCAGGGGAGGCTGAGCAGCAGACTCTTCGGAGAAAAGATGGGAACGAATCCGAGACTGGCCAACAGCAGGACCCAGTAGAGGGCGGACAGTGGAAGACTTTCCGCGTTTGCTAGGACGCCGAAGGGCGATGTGACGGCGTGCGAGAGGTAACTCGACTCGCCCTGGGGACCGACCAACTGCGGTATCAAGACGTACTGGAGCACGCGAATCAGAAGGTACGCCACGAGGGCGAGGAGCAAGAATCCGATCTGGACCCTTACATCCTTGTCCCGGAAAAGTGCCCTGGGGTGGAGTCCGAGGTCGCGTACGCGTTCGTACAAAACGAGGACCACAATTCCCCCGACCAGGAACGGAAAAACCTCGAGAGTGATGAAACCGGCAAACATCGGTATCAGACTGAGGCGGTAGGAGCGTTGCCGGATCAGAACATAGAGCCACAGGAACTCCAGGGGAATGAACGCCTCCCAATGAAAGTCGAACAGCAAGGCGGTGATGATTCCAAAATTCAGGAGGAAGAGTGCCAGCAGTGCGAACACGACGGAAGGACGAGGAATCACCTTTCTCGCGAGAAGATAGAGAGGAAAGATGGACGCGGCCAGCCCGGCGTTTTGGAGCGCAAAGAGTGTCGCCTGATAGGGCAACGCCGAGTACAGCGGAACGACTAGAAGTGCAACATATGTGCTGTGGACCCCCAGGAATGACTGGGTTCCGAAGAACATCCTGTCGGGAGTTTCGTAGAGCAGGAACCCGTGGGTGGTCGTCCAAAGCATCTGCTGATTGATGCCCAGGTCCCAGGCGCCCGTGTAGAAGTTGCCGACTCTAAGCTGGCACAGATACGTGAGGGCGACCGTGTACGTCGCGGCCAAGCTGACCAGGACAACGAGATGTTCCCGGGGGATCTTCCCAACGAAACGAGACGCACCATTCTCCGACGTCGGCGAGACGGGGGTGCTCTCGAGCGAGCCACGCTCTGATTGAACGGCAGAACTCATCGTGGCTGAGGGACCGGGGTACTCCACGGGCTAATAGAACAGCCGGTCCAGGTGCTGAAGTCTTGGCCCACAGGGTTTTCCAAACGAAGAATGCGTAGGCGGACAAGTCGTGAAAGACGCCACAACTCTGTTCCTCCGTGTTTCGGTAGTATCCCTACCCTCAAAGGCCCTCGAACGTGTGCGAGCCACTTCTCAGGATTGTTCGTGAACGTGGACACGGGCCCGCTCGGGGGCTTTGCGACCCGATCGCTGGTCCATCGAGTCCCGGATGTGAGTGCAGCGCCCCAACCCAACGTTCGATTGGCTGCACATCGGGCCGGATCCCCCCGTCCCCGACTACTTCCTCGAGGCCCGGAATACGAATCGCGATGACGGGAATGCCGAATGGCGCGGCATCCAACGTCGAGTGGTCGAATCCCTCCAAGGGGCTCGGGTGGACGAGGTCGTTGTGAACCCCTTCACCGCTCGACAACCCGCCGACTCGTACGAAGCTACGCCGTAGTCCTCGCATCGAACTCGCGTGACCACGAACCCTGATCCGATACGGGCGCTGAAGTGCGTTCACAAGCCGATTCCAAAGCCGTCGAACCGGGTGCCACCACCAATCCGGCCAATCGTGCGCATCAGGTTAGAGCCGGCCGTTCGATCCAGCCAACGAGTTGCGATACGGATTTCCGAATGGAGAATTCCCCCGCTCGGTGAACGCAGTCGGCCGAGGACATGTTGGTCGTCCTGCGACGCCAAATCTCCGTTGCCTTTCGGGCCATCTCGCCGGCAGAGTGAACGAGCCAACCCGTCCGACCGTCGACCACGGTGGTAGCCGGACCCTGCCGATCGTAGGTGAGGACGGGAGTGCCGCACGCCATCGATTCGATCGGTACCCAACCGAAGGGTTCTAAACTAAACGGAAAGAGAGTAAACAGGGCGTTCGAATAGAGGTCCACGAGTTCGGTCTCCGATACGCGTCCCCTGAAGTCGACACAATCGGCGAACTTCCAAAACCGGGTGCCGGTCGGGACCTTGGCGCCGAATCCTACTACCCGAACCCCCGCATCCCTGAGAACTCGAAAATCGAAATGATCGATTTCCTTTCCTACGTAGAGGAGGACGTAGTCGCGTTGAGCTCCCGAAGCCGTCGGGCGGAACGCACTGAAGTCTTTCGTGCAGTAGACGACACCGTCAACCTTCACGTTGCGGGCCCGATAGAGATCCGCCAGAAACGGGGAGTTGGCCACGATGTGGTCGGCTCCCCCCGCAATCTGACCGACAAGCTTGCGGTCCAGATGGGCGATCGTTCTGCTGGCCAGGATGTCGGTCAGTTTCGCAATGACATTCGTGCTAGCCATGCCTCGAATCGTCTGATCGAGGGGGGTTCCGAGGGTCCACCACAAGTCGCAGGGAAACGCCACTGTCGAGGACATGTTCACGACGAAGTCGAAGCGTTCGTCGCGCAGGGCCTTCTCTGCATCCTGGTGGTTCCAATGGTAGAGAACCTCCCGAAGCCAGCTCTCGGCCCAGAGCATCGACTCGTTGCTCCGGCCCACCCGACCTAGTATCCGGTTCAGGGCGAAGCTCCTGTTGGGAGAAACGAACAGCTCGAAGCCCGTCTGTTCTAGTATCGTAGCCCTGTCTTCACCACAGTGGGGGGTAAACATCGCAAGTCGATATTGCGATTCAAGATTCTTCCCGATTGCCTTGAGGAGGTTGAGCTGGACCGAGACCAATCCCCCGACGGGATCGGTGATGAACAGAATCCGCTTCATGCCAAGTCACCTAGACGAGCTCCCGCGCCTCCGGATGAGTTGGTGAAGATTGGTCGAGGGCTTCCCGGCACATCATTCCCCTGCGAATCTCGTAGATATAGCTTATTGTCCCGCACAGGTTTGGGCCGACGACCCCGGGAGAAAGTCTAGCACGGCCGCATCCCCCTCGTGAAACAACTCCCGGAAATCGGAGGAATCGGCGAGTGGGGTTAGTAGAAAAGGAGGGTAGGCGACCGAATTCTGGCCGGTCACGAAGACTTCGGTCACATTGAGCAGCAGCAGATTCGACCGGGTGGAGTTCGCATAGATGCCACTGGTAAGATCCGCGACGACCGTGGCGTACGAGAGATTGGTCGGTTGAGGGTTCATCGGGTAGACCACGTGCACCTGCGCGAACTCCGGTAGGAATTGCGCCGCGGAGCCGGGCGCCACGAGGACTCGCGAGCACGTTGGGAGGTGTTCCTCGGTCCATTGAAGGGCCTCGAGGTCGAAACTCGTGACGTTGGCGCTCTTTTCCGTTTCGCTGCTGAGAAAGTTAGGGACGTTCGCCGCGGTCACATACGCTCCGGATACGAGGGGGACCGCGATCAGGATTGTTAGACCGACAATCGTGCCCCAGCTCGTCCCCGAGCGATGCGAACGGCCCAGCTTCCAGCCAACGAAACGAGTCCCTTTGCTCGGTCGGCCCGCACCAGAATCCGGCGAGTCGACGTGGTGGGCGAGCCAGCGTCCCGCCGCCGCCAGCGGAAGCAACGCAATCACCGAGAGGAAGATGAACAGGACGACCGAGGCTTCGGCCAAGTTGGAGATCCACTGGATGGGCTCGAGGGGCGAACCCGGAATCGTTGTGAGGACGAGAACGCCGACGAACAGGAACGAGGTTACCGTCCCAACCGTGACCGTTTCACAAAGCCCGACCGGGAGAAGCTCCCTCCGTCGGACCGATGGGATGAGGAAAACGACGACAAGGAGGGCGAGTCCCGCAGCCAAGAGGAGCTGGAGTTCAAGGCTCAGGTAGGGAAAGGGGGAGAGCTTTGCTTTCCAAGGGACAAAGGGATCCAGTTCACCCTCGATTAGCCGTAGGTTGAACGGGTAGGGTGAGGTTGGTGGCACGTAGGGAGGATTTCCGGCCTGGGTGAGGACGTGGCCGGGATAGGGAAACCAGATCGCGAGTCCAATGAAGCTCCGGAGGATGAATGCGACGCCGAGCGCCGCGATCAGGACCACGCGTTCTATCCATGCACGGATTGCACGGACCCCTCCCTTCTGGAAGACCAGAACGCTCGCGACGAGCAAGAGCACGAACAGTTCGCTGGCGGCCGGGGTCAGGGCCGTCAGCGCACCGACGAGGAGACCCATCAGAACCACTCCGCGCCAGGGTCGTGGCGGTGCCTCAACGAAGGGTCGCGCGAGCCCCATCAACACCATGAGCAGCGGGAGGGCTAACGCGAAGTCGTACGCCCCTCCGATGAGGAGGCGTGGCCAGCTCGCGACGAGGCCGAAGAACGCGGCAAACAGGAGGCCGAGGTACGGACCTGTTCGTGCGGGTGTTCCGGCCAAGCGGCTCCCCCAGCAGAAGGCCGCAGGCACCGTCAGGCAGAGGAAGACGGGGAGCAGGAGGACCGGTGTCGAGACGGTCGACCATCCGAGCAGGAGCACGGGGACGGTCATCCACACGGTCGTCCCAAGCGGGTACACGACCCCCCACTCGGCGTACGGTCTGAGGGTCCACGGAAACGTGTGTCCGCTTAGGGTTAGATTTATCCAGACCGCCGTCGCACCGCCGTCGTACGTATTCGGGAACACGACCTGCCATATCGGAAGCACCTCCAGAACCAGCAATCCGATCGTCGCGAGGGCGAGGGCCAGCCCCACCGGTTGGCAGAGGAACGTCAGCGCCGAGCGAAAGTCGCGTGCGCGCTCGTGGACTGCGATGGCGGCATAGGTGACCGCACCGATTGCCAGCAGACCCACCAAGAGCGGGTAGCCGTAGAGAGGCGAAGGGATCGACGCGAGAACATAGAGGATCGCGCCGACCGCGTAGAATGCGACCAGCCCTCGTTCCACTGGGGTAAGGCCGAGCGGTCGACCGAGGACCCGCTCGGCCAACCGGAGGAGTACCGCGCCAAGGGGAAGGATCGCAACGAACAGGAAACATAGGTCGGCGATAGACTCTACTGCGGAGGCGGGCACCGTACACGAGAACCGGGGTCGTTACAAATACCCTTGGCGCGGAGCATTCGGCACTGGGCCAACGGCCAGATTCGAAGAACGACTGCGAAGCCCCAGAAACCTCCGGGAGGTCCACCGCCTAGATGGATGTTGCACGCAGTCTGCAGCTGTTCGCCTCCCGCCCTCCTCGGTAGGAGGGGTGGACTCACGGCGGTGAGCAACCCTATCCCGCCGATGTTCCTTCGGATAGGCGTTTGAGGTCGGCCCGGACCATCACCCGGACCAGGTCCTTGAACCGCACTTTGGGTTCCCAGCCGAGGATTCGTTTCGCCTTCGCCGCGTCGCCTCGCAAGGAATACACTTCCGAGGGTCGATTGAACTTGGGATCTACCATCACACGTCCCTCCCAGTTCTCGACTCCCGCGACTCGGAAGGCCTCTTGGAGGAATTCCCGAACCGTGTGGGCATCCCCGGTCGCGCCCACGTAATCGTCCGGCGGGTCGTGCTGCAGCGTCCGCCACATCAGCTCGACGTAATCTGGGGCGTACCCCCAGTCGCGCCGGGCATCGAGGTTCCCGAGAGTGATAGAGTCAGCCTTGCCGAGCGCGATGCGGGCTACGCCATCGGTGATCTTGCGGGTCACGAACTCCAGCCCGCGTCGAGGGGACTCGTGATTGAACAAGATCCCGTTCGAGACGGACATCGAGTAGGCCTCCCGAAAATTCACACACGCCCAGTACGCGTAAACCTTGGCGACACCGTATGGGCTCCTAGGGTGGAAGGGGGTAGTCTCATTCTGAGGTTCCTGGCTGATTAGGCCGAACATTTCGCTGGACGCCGCTTGATAGAATCTCGCGCCGGGAGCCTGTGACCGTACGGCTTCGAGCAGGCGAAGCGCACCCAAGCCGGTCACCTCCCCCGTCAGTACCGGTTGTGCGAACGACGTCGCTACGAACGATTGCGCCGCAAGGTTGTAGACCTCGTCCGGGTTGGCCACCTTGACCGCGTGGTCGAGGGAAGATTGGTCCGTGAGATCCCCGTCTAAGATTTGTATGCGTCCACGGAGGCTAACGAGATTCGACAGGGTCGGATTGCTTTGCCGTCGGATCAGACCGTACACTTCGTACCCTTTCCCGAGAAGAAGCTCTGCGAGATAGGAACCATCCTGTCCGGAGATGCCGGTTACCAATGCCCTTCGTCCAGCCATACGATGGGTAGCGAAACCGAACCCCCATTAACTCCTTTTCCTGAGAGACGACGGTCGAGGAGGGCAACAGAATGGGGGAGCGGGGGTTCCGGTGACGGCGATCGTTCCCGTCATGGACCCGAGGATTCTCACAGGTGTGGTGGGTCCGCCCCCTTCGCGGCCTGGGTCCCTGCCGCCGCGGCGGGAGGGAGCCCGGCTCAGCGTGTGTACGTGAGCCAGGGCTCGTACTCGGGGGCCTTGCCGTGGATCGCGGCCTCGTAGCGGAGACGCAAGCGTTTCGTGATGGGGTAGATCCCCGTCCCGATTGGGCGTCCGTCGACCTCCCGGATCGGCATGACACCGGCGGCCGTCCCCGTATAGAACAGCTCGTCCGACGTGAAGAGCTCCTCCCGGGTGAAGTCCGTCCGCTGGAAGGTGAGGTGTTCGTCCGCGAGGAACCGGATGACCGTGTCCCGCGTGATCCCCCGAAGGATCCCCGAGCTCGCGGGCGGGGTGCTCACCACGTCCTTCATCACGCGGAAGATGTTCTCGCCGGGCCCCTCGGCGACCATTCCGACGCCGTTGAGCAGGATTGCCTCGTCGTAC
>Ga0187885_10001123_pt1 | contig 30468 bp, 28 predicted proteins | sample June2016WEW_20_1_3_FD_132970 | JGI IMG/M metagenome (GOLD analysis project Ga0187885, IMG submission 132970) | Peatland microbial communities from SPRUCE experiment site at the Marcell Experimental Forest, Minnesota, USA - June2016WEW_20_100 | ecosystem: Environmental > Terrestrial > Soil >...
AAGTTTGCCGTGGCGGCATTCGAGTTGGCATCGGGGTTGCCCAGTAACAATCCTGGACGAATTGTGGGTGATCAATTTCTACGCTGCGCTACCTCTGTTGGAGCCAATTACCGCGCCGCGACCCGGGCACGTTCGCATGCGGAGTTCATCGCCAAGCTCGGTATCGTTGAGGAAGAAATGGACGAGTCATGCTACTGGCTGGAATTGATGATAGACACCAAGCTCGTGCCGCCACCGAAGATCGAGCCATTATTGCAGGAAGCTAGCGAACTGACTGCGATCTTCACCGCCTCCGGCCGCACGGCGCGCACCAATCGCCGCGTCTAGTCGTTCAATCCGCGATTCGCAATCCACGATCCGCGATTACCGTCTCTGTTCGTCTTTGAAAAGTTTGTACTCGACGGAGTCCACCAGCGCTTCCCAACTGGCTTCGATGATGTTGTCGGAAACGCCGACTGTGCCCCAGATTTCTTTGCCGTCGGTTGACTCGATCATTACGCGTGTTTTGGCGGCGGTGCCGGATTGGGAATCTAGGATGCGCACTTTGTAATCCACAAGCCGTACAACGGCGATAGCCGGATAAAACTTCATTAGCGCCTGACGGAACGCGCTGTCGAGCGCGTTGACGGGGCCATCGCCTTCCGCAGTAGTTTGCACGACCTTGCCGCGAACGGAAAGTTTGACGCTGGCCTCGACGATACTGCGCCCGTCGCCGCCATTTTTGTCCATGATGACGCGATAGCCGAACAGGTTGAAGAACGGTTTGTGCCGTTTCAATAGTTTCTGGACAAGGATATGAAAGCTGGCGTCGGCAGCCTCGAACTCATAGCCGGCGTGCTCGAGTTGTTTGAGTTGATGGAGAATCTCGCGGATTTCGGCTGAATCCTTGTGCAACGTCACGCCGAGTTCGTGAGCCTTCATCAACACGTTACTGCGTCCGCTGAGTTCGCTGACGAGAACGCGGCGCCGGTTGCCGACAACTTCAGGCGCGATGTGCTCGTAGCTGCGGGCTACTTTCTCCACGGCATCGGCATGGATGCCGCCCTTGTGGGCGAACGCGCTGGCGCCGACAAACGGTTGTTTGATGTCATGGCGCACGTTGGCGAGATCGTCTACGAACAGCGACAACTCGCGCAGGTGGCGCAGGTTTTCCTTCGGGATGCTCGTCACGCCCATTTTCAACACGAGGCAGGGGATGGCGCTGATAAGATTGCAGTTGCCAGTGCGCTCACCATAACCATTGATTGTGCCTTGAACCTGCGATGCGCCTTGCTCGACTGCGGCGAGTGCGTTGGCGACGGCCAGGCCGCTGTCGTTGTGCGTGTGGATTCCGATATGGCACTTAAGCGTCTTACGGACGGCAGCAGTAATCTGGCCCACCTCTGTGGGGAGTGAGCCGCCGTTGGTGTCGCAAAGCACAACGACGTCCGCGCCCGCATTCTGCGCGGCCTGCAACGTTGCCAACGCGTAGCGTGGGTCGTCCTTGTAACCATCGAAGAAATGTTCGGCGTCGTACATGACTTCTTTGCCGAGCTGTTTGAAGCACCGCACCGTGTCGGAGATCATCGCCAGATTCTCCGCCGGCGTGGTGCGCAAGACCTCAGCAACGTGCAGCGACCACGTCTTGCCTACCAGCGTGACCACCGGAGTCTCGGCCTTGACGAGCGCGGCAACTTGCGGGTCTTGCGCGCACTTGGTTTTCGCACGGCGTGTGCTGCCGAAAGCGCTGATCTTCGCGTGCTTGAACCTCCGTGCCGCGACTGCGGCAAAGAAATCCAAGTCCTTGGGATTGGAGCCCGGCCAGCCACCCTCGATGTAGTTGACGCTGAAAGCATCAAGCCGATCGGCAATGCGGATCTTGTCGGCACTGGAGAATGAGATTCCTTCACCCTGCGCGCCGTCGCGCAGAGTCGTGTCGTAGATCATGACTGTTCTGGTCTTGGTACTCATGTTGTGAATCGAAAGACTAAAACCGAACGCGGCAAGCGTCAACCCCGCACTTTGCCTTGAACTTTCCCAGATCGGTGAGGATACTACAGCTCTTGGAATCATGGGTGCGGAATACCTAATTACAGGCGGCGCGGGATTCATCGGATCGAACCTCGCCGAACAACTCGTACGCGACGGTAAAAGCGTCCGAGTATTCGACAATTTTTCCACCGGCCGACGCGAGAACCTTAGCGGTATTAAAACGAAAATCGAGATCCTCGACGGCGACCTGCGAAATATCGCGGAAGTGCGCAAAGCGGTAGTCGGCGTGCGGTACGTGTTGCACGTGGCGGCGTTGCCTAGCGTGCAGCGATCGGTGGAAGACCCGTTGACGACGCATGAGGTCAACGTCAACGGCACATTGAACCTGCTGATCGCAGCGCGTGAGACACGGTGTCAGCGTGTTGTCTTGAGTTCATCGTCGGCTGTTTATGGCGACACGCCCACGTTACCGAAGCGGGAGGACATGACGCCGAATCCCATATCGCCGTACGGCGCGAGTAAGATCATCGGCGAGTATTATTGCCACTTGTTCTGGCAACTGTACGGACTTGAAACGGTATCGCTGCGGTACTTCAACGTGTTCGGCCCGCGACAGGACCCGCAATCGGAGTACGCGGCGGTGATTCCGAAGTTCATTACGAACATGCTCGCGGGACGGTCGCCAACGATTTTCGGGGACGGAACACAAACGCGCGATTTCTCGCACATTGACAACGTCGTGGAAGCGAACCTTGCGGCGTGCATGGCATCGAAGAAAGCCTTGGGTGAATCATTCAACATTGCGTGCGGCGAACGAATCTCGCTGCTAGAACTCGTGGACACAATCAACCGCGTCACCGGCAAGAATATCACTCCTAAATTCGATCCGGCGCGCCCCGGCGACATTCTCCACAGTCAGGCCGACGTCACGAAGGCGCGGGAACTTCTAGGTTGGAACCCCGGCATCAACTTCCGCGAAGGCATCGAGAAGACCATTGCTTGGTACCGCCAGCCGGCGTGACGAAAAAGTTGCGCGAAAACGAAACTTCTAGTTGCCCCGCTTCCAAGAAAGAGTATAAAAACTCCAGCGCATCATGTACTGGATCAGCAAAGGCATTCATCAACTCGCTCGCGGCCGCCGCCGTTTGTTGATTTTTCTCGCGGTACTCGGTCCGGGGATCATCACGATGGTTGCCGACAACGATGCCGGCGGGATTTCCACCTATGCCCAGACCGGCGCCAAAACGGGATTCAATCTGCTCTGGGCGTTCATCATCCTGGTGCCGATGGCGTATTACGTGCAGGAGATGACAGTACGGCTTGGCGCGGTCACCAAGCGCGGCCATGCTGAAGCGATCTTTGACGGGTTCGGACCGTTTTGGGGCTGGTTCAGCATCTTCGACCTGGCGCTGATCAACTGGCTTACACTGGTCACCGAGTACATCGGCATGACACAGGCGATGAAGCTGTTCAATATCCCACCGTTGCTGACGTGCATCGGTGTTACGGCGCTGTTGTTTGGAATCGTCGTCTCGGGCAAGTATTGGACGTTCGAGAAAATCACGTTGTTCTTCTGCCTGTTTAACCTCGTTTATATCCCTGCCGCAATCTGGGCTATGAAAACGGGCAACGTGAACGGGGGGTGGACCACGGTCAGTCGTGGATTCTACGCTCCGGACTTCCCCGGCGGCCTGACGGTGGGTTTGATCACGCTGATCATGGCCAACATCGGCACCACGATCACGCCGTGGCAAATATTCTTTCAGCAATCGGCAGTGGTGGATAAGGGGATGGACGTCCGCGACATCAAGATGGGCAAGGTAGACACCTTTGCCGGGTCGATGCTGACGTGCATCGTGGCGGCGTTCATCATCATCGCCACCGCCGGCGTGTTCTACTATCATCCCGGCGGACGGATCGTTGTAGAGTCGGCGGCGGAAACTGCCGCGAAGATGCCCGATGTCATGCCTGCGGGCACGCATTGGGGCCAGTGGGCCAAACTCCTGTTCGCCATCGGATTGTTTGACGCGGGATTGCTCGGCGCGCTGTGCATCTCGCTGAGCACCTCATGGGCGTTGGGGGAGGTGTTCGGCTGGGCGCACTCGCTGAACAAGAGCGTACGCGAGGCGCCGTGGTTTTACGTGGCGTACGTGATGATGTTGCTGTCGGCAGCCGTGGTATCGCTGGTTGCTGCCATAAACGTTCAGGACATGATCACGATTTTCGTGCAGGTCGTTGCGGTGACGCTGTTGCCGGCAGCGCTATTCTTCCTGATTCTGATCCTGAACGACAAACAGGTGATGGGCGAATATACCAACACGCGCTGGCAAAACATCGCCAACTGGTCAATCGCCGTTTTTGTCGTGGCGATCTCGACATTATACGGACTTTCGATTATTTTCCCTGAGTGGTTTGGCGGTAAAACCTAAACGCACGTTATGAATTCGCAGCCCAATAATCAGCCCCAGCCTGCTTCTTCGCCTCCTCCTCCGGATGGAACACAGGATTTTCAGTTCTACTTCTTTTCCGAGCTGTACAAGCGCCCCGTCTGCGCTGGCAAGGTCAAGGATCGAATCGGAAGAGTAGCCGATCTCGTATTCAAAATGGCGGAACCGTACCCAGATGCGGTTGGCATCCTGCTTGACCACGGTTGGGGGAAGCCCAACGAGTTTGTGCCGTGGGACAAGGTGGTGAAGATTGAGGACGACGCGATCTTCGTCGCACGACGCGAGGACGGTACGCCATACCCGCCGTTTGTGGATCAGCCCGGCTGGATTATGGTGAACGAACACCTGATGGGGCAGACCATTTTGGATATTGACGGTCGGCGCACGGAAGTGGTCAACGACGTGCATTTGCTGGAATCGAAGGGACGGATGGTGCTGGTGCACGTGGATATTTCCTTCAATGGTTTTCTGCGGAAATGGGGACTCGGGCGGCTTACCTGGATCAATGACCAGTTTATCTCGTGGCGGTATGTCCAGCCCCTGTCAGTGGAAGACAAAGGCACGGACACCGTCTCACTGTCGATCACGCGCAAACGTATCAAGAATCTGCCTAGCGAGGATTTGGCCGATGCGCTGGAAGAGTTGAAGGGCGACGAACAAGAAGCGGTCTTTTCGGCGTTGGATTCGGACAAGGCCGCTGAGGTGCTGATCGAAGCTGAACCCCGCGCGCAACGCCAACTCATCGCCAATCTTCGGAAAGAACGCGCAAGCACTATTCTTTCCCAGATGTCGGTGCCGCAACTGGCGGTGTTGTTTTCCGTTTTACCCCACGACGATGTGACGGATTTGATGGAATTACTGCCCAAGCCGCAAGCCAAGAAATTGCAGACCCTGATCTCTCAGCGCGAAGTGACGGCATGGACGCTGATGTCCACTGATTACGTCGCAGTGCTCAAGGAAACCAAGGTGGCTGAAGTGCTGAAGGACATCCGAACTTCCAAGCGCGAGCCATACACCATTTCCTACGTATATATCGTCACGAACGAGAACGTCCTGGCGGGGGTCAGCGATTTGCGGGATATCGTATTGGCGTCCGACGACACAAGCGTCGGCGACCTGTCAGTTTCGCCGGCGGTTTCAGCGCAGGAAAACGATGCACGAGAAGACTTGACCGCGATGTTTGCCAAATATCACTTTCGAATTATTCCAGTCGTCGATGCCAACGATCACATACTGGGTGTTGTTCATCACAAGGACGTCGTAAAAGGTTTTGCAGCTCGCTTGCTCACCTGAGGTCGATCATGCCGCGCATTCAAATAACCCCGACGGTGAAGGTAGCGCTCTATTTCCTGCGGGCGTATCTGATCATCCTATTGCTCCTGATTCTCATCGCGTTCATCCGTAAGTCCCGGGCCAACTCTTCCGCCAAGCCAATCGCGTCACCGGCCGTGTCACCAAGCGCGCCAGGTCAGGATTCGGCGCCGTAAGCAACGGCGACACCCCTAACCTGCCTTATTTACGAACTAGAGGCCGTTCGTGAATAATCCGGGCTAAAAATTGAGAGGCCGAGATTTTGGGGTCTCGGCCTTCTCGGGTCGGTTAGCGCTGGGAAGCGCTATCAACGAGGTATGTGGTATAGGGCGACGGCTCTATGAGCAGGCACAATGCCAACAGGCGCGGACCGTGCGTTTTTGCCGTTTTTGCGCCCTTTTCTACGCAGGAAAAAGACGGACAACCACTAAGCGATGGTGTTAGCCCTCGCAGCCCTGCGAGGGTGTTCTGATTTTTGGGAGTTTTTGCGGCGACTGGATGCTTGACGACTTCACGCCTGAGACTCTATACGAAGAATGGCTGGTTCTTCCTGTGGGACTGACGGTACCTCACGAAAACCGCCACTCAACCTTTAACGGTGGAAAGATTCATATGTCTGTAACAGTTAATAATGTGTCGCCGTGTCGAAAGAAACTGCGGATCGAAATTGCTGCTGAACGAGTGTCGAGCATGCGCGCCGAGATCTCTGCTGAGTTCCGCAAAGCCGCAGCACTGCCGGGTTTCCGACACGGTAAAGCGCCCGCGCCGCTGATCGAGAAAAACTTTGGCAAACGAATTGATGAGGACCTGCAAAAACGATTGTTCAACGACGGTTATCGGGAAGCATTGAGCCAGCAGAAACTGCGCGTGGTCGGTTACCCGGAAGTCGAGTCCGTCGAGCACGCACCGGGTAAACCGTTGGTGTTTGTTGCGGCGGTGGATACGGTGCCGGAGTTCGCGTTACCGAAATACAAAGGTATTCCGGTTAAGCGGAAGGAATCGACGGTCAAGGACGAAGACATACAGCACACGTTGGCACATCTACAGGAGCAGCAGTCAGATTTTGTTGATGTGACGGGTCGCGGGTTGCGCACTGGTGATTTTGCGGTGCTCAACTATAGTGCCGTTGCCGATGGCAAACCTCTGGCCGAACTGGCGCCAAGCGCAAAGCCGGTCGCCGAGCGGAAGGATTTCTGGGTGCTGGTCCAGTCCGGGTCGTTCTTGCCGGGGTTCTGCGACCAGCTTCTGGGCGCCCAGATCGGTGAGAAACGGCAGGTGCTGGTGGATTTCCCCGCCGATTTTCCTATTAAAATGCTCGTTGGCAAGAAAGCGACGTATTTTGTGGACGTGACGGGGATTAAAGAGCGGAAATTGCCGGAATTGAACGATGAGTTTGCCAAGAAGATCGGCGCGGAGAGCCTCGAGAAGCTCAAAGTGCAAATCCGCGATGGAATCGCGGCAGAGAAGGAGAACGAAACGCGGACCGATATGCGCAAACAAATCGTGGACCACCTGCTGGCCAAGACGCCATTCGATTTGCCAGAGTCGCTTGTTGCGGCGGAGGCGCGCAGCATCGTTTATGACATGGTGCGAGAAAACACCATGCGCGGGGTTGCCAAGGATGAGCTCGAAAAACGGAAGGACGAAATCCTTGGCTTTGCCACGCAGAGCGCCAAAGATCGGCTGCGCTCATCATTCATCCTGTCGGCCATAGCCGATGTGGAGCAGATCAAGGTCGAGGAGAAAGAAATCGAGGAGCGACTTGTGCAACTCGCAGAACGGCACCGGGTGACGCCCGAACATCTGAAGGCGCAACTGGTGGAACGGGATGGGCTGGGCGAGATCGAGGAGCAGATCCGCGTGAGCAAGACCCTTGATTTTCTTCTCGGCAATGGTAAGGTCGAGACTGTGACGGAGGGTTGAGGTCATGGAAAAATCGCAGATTCTGGTTCCGATGGTAGTCGAACAGACTGGGCGCGGCGAGCGTGGTTACGACATCTACTCACGTTTGCTCAAAGAACGGATCATCTTCATCGGCATGCCGGTTGACGACAATGTGGCGAACCTGATCATTGCTCAGATGCTTTACTTGCAATCGGAGGACGCCACCAAGGACATCAATCTCTATATCAATTCACCAGGCGGTTCAGTCACTGCAGGCCTGGCGATCTACGACACAATGCAGTTCGTCAAGTGCGATGTGGTGACTTATTGTGTTGGCCAAGCCGCCAGCATGGGCGCGGTATTGCTCGCCGCGGGCACGAAAGGCAAACGCTATGCGCTTCCCAACGCCCGCATCCTAATCCATCAACCGTGGGGCGGCGTGCAAGGTCAGGCATCTGACATCAGCATTCAGGCCAAGGAAATCCTGCGACTGCGCGAACGGCTCAACGAAATTCTGGCGCTGCACACTGGCAAACCCGTCGAGGCTATCGCCAAGGATACAGACCGCGATTTCTTCATGTCAGCGGCTGAGGCGCGTGACTACGGAGTGGTGGATGAAGTCGTTAAGTCCCGGCGCGAGACAGAGAAGAAGACGGAAAAGTAATTCCGCGCCGCTTAGCGTTTGCCATCCGTCGACGGAGTGGTGATTCGCAGCCTTCTGCGTGCCGTTAGCCCATCGAGTACCGGCGAATTCCGGATTACAAGCCCGTCCACTCCATCAAATCTGGCGGCAGAAACACCTTCCGCGACCTGCGCCTTGAAATGGTCAAACTCGATTCCGTCCACGTCCATGCAAACAATCGCGGGTCGCAGATCCTCCTTTTCGAAGGCGAACCGAATGTTGGCCAGTTCCAAATCACGGACGTGCCGGGCGAAAAGTCCATAAGCTGGCATGATACCGAAACGCGACGGCTCCGGATAACCCTGCTCAAGTTCCGGTGGCACCCGTTTTGCATCTTCTTTTGTGCCGCCGCCCTTGAAAATGAGCCGGATGTTTTGCAGTCGCACCCCTTCAACGTAATGCCCGGGGATGCCGGTTATATGTATGCCGCTCATTGGATCAATACCCGTGGCGATGACATTGGAAATAAAAACATTTCGCAATATACCGACCTTGGTGCCCTCCGGTCCGCGGTTGCGCCCGCCCAGCCTGATGAAGATCGGATACTGCGCGACGTCCATCATCGTGATGTCCGAGATATTGATGTTCTCCAGAATTCCGCCGTCAACTTCTTCCAAAGCCAGACCGCGGCAGTTCCGGAAGGTACAGTTGGCGACGGTGATGTTACGAAAACCACCGGTCGCTTCTGTGCCGAACTTGATGCGACCGGTCCTTGACTTGCTCGGCAACATCCTGCCATCGAGGAATGTGCCTTCCTCGAAACCGGAAACCTGACAGTTGACAATCGTGAGGTTCTCCGTGATCCGCGCTTCGCCGAGGCCGTAAGAACTCTTCGGGCACAACCCGTCGTCGGTCGGCGAATTGATCCGGCAATTTGACACTGTGGTATTCCGGCAGCAATCGAGGTCGATCCCGTCCCGGTTGGTGTCGACTGTCAGGTTGTCGAGGGTGAAATTGTCCACACCTGTCGCGAGAATGGCGAAATGGCCGCCGTGAAAAATGGTGAAGTCGCGCAACAGAACGTTACGGCAGTTTTTGAGGGCAATGGCTTTGTTGCCGACGCTGGCGGGAAGCGTGTCGCGCGAATTTGGGTAACCGAACTTGTTCGGGGTGGGGACCGCATCGGCGGTAACGGCGACTCGACCAGTTGCCTGCGACTCATCAATTAGCGGGAGACGCGGTTCTCCCGGCAACGGATCCTTGCGGCCACGTCCGCGGCTCAATCCCTTGCCGAAAATCCGGCCCGGTCCGACGATGGACACATTCTCCAGTCCCTCGCCCCAGATGAGACTGTTATGCCAGTGCGTGTGGCCGAAATCCTGGTATTGATCCAATTGATTCGGCTCTGGCGCATCGTAACCTCCGTGCTCGCCCTCTGGCGGCGGATCGGCAGCAAGAATGGTGGCGCCGTGATCGAGGTAAAGCGCCACGTTGCTCTTGAGGTGGATTGAGTAGCTCGCATACGTGCCAGCCGGGAAGAAAACAGTTCCACCACCAGCTTGCGCGCATGTTTCAATTGCCTTGTTGATTGCGGGACTATCAAGGTTCTTCCCGTCACCGACCGCGCCAAAGGCGCGCACGTTGTAAGATTCCTTGCCGGTCACGATCTCGGCAGACATTCCGATTTGTGGAAGCACGACCTGCCACAAAACCAAGCAAAAAGCGCCGAATGTCAACAGTCGGTAGCGGATTGGAAGAGATTTGGTTTTCATAGGGTCGATATTGGCAGAGATTAAATCGCCTCCAACCAAGGCTCAAGGTTTTTTGTTTCCGAAGGCCGCTCGAATTCGCGGCGGCGGTTGGCGGGCCAGTCGCGCCATCAACCGTTTGCTAGTTAAGCGGCTTTTCTCCTGAGCTTGCCCGCGCCACTTGAATACGTGTAAGCTTATGCCGATATGATTGCACTCGTGGATTATGGCATGGGCAACCTGCGCAGCGTCGAAAAGGCATTGGCGCGGGGCGGGGCGGACGTGCGCGTTGTCAGCGCTAGAGTCGATGTTTTGGCGGCCGATGCGCTCGTAGTTCCGGGCGTTGGCGCATTCGGCGATTGCATGAAAAACCTCGCGCGGCTCAAGCTCGCCGATGCGATCCGCAAGTTTATCGCGACTGGTAAACCGTTTCTCGGAATCTGTCTCGGGTTTCAGGGGCTTTTGGATTCAAGCGAGGAAGCGCCGGGCATCAAGGGATTAGGGGTTTTCCGTGGTGATGTGCCACGGTTTCCCGCAGGCACGCTGAAAGTGCCACACATGGGCTGGAACCAGTTAAGGATCAAACGACCCGATTGTCCGCTACTGCAGGGCGTGGCCGACGGCAGTTTTGTGTACTTTGTGCACAGCTACTACTGCAGGCCCGCAGACCCGGCGGTGGTGTGCGGGACGACCGAGTACGGTATTGAGTTTTGCTTGATGCTCTGGGTCGGCAACGTATTCGCTACGCAGTTCCACCCGGAAAAATCCCAGGCGGTAGGGCTAAAGATGCTGGAGAATTTTGTGAAACTACAGAAGCCAGAAGCCAGGAGTCAGGAGTCAGAATGAACCGTCAACCGGCACGGACTTTTCAGGATCTGATCGTATGGCAGAAGGCGCATCGGTTCGCGCTCGGCATTTACCGGTTTACGGATAGTTTTCCCAAAACAGAGGTCTATGGCTTGACTAGCCAGATTCGGCGCGCCGCAGTTTCGATTGCGGCGAATATCGCGGAAGGCTTCAAAAAAACTGGCCGAGCCGACAAGGCGCGCTTCATGAACACGGCCCAAGGGTCGCTTGAGGAATGTCGATACTACTTAATCCTATCGGCGGATCTTGGCTATGGCCGGAGTTCTGAGTTAAACACACTATTGGAGGAAGTGAGCAAGCTACTCGACGCCTATGCATCAGCAATTCTGGCTTCTGGCTCCTGACTTCTTACTCCTATGATTATTTATCCTGCGATCGATCTCAAGGATGGCAAGGTTGTGCGCTTGCAACAAGGCCGTGCGAACGCGGTAACCGTCTACAGCGACGATCCTGCGGCGATGGCGCGACGTTGGGCGGGTGATGGTGCGCAGTGGCTGCACGTTGTGGATATTGATGGCGCATTCACGGGCGAGCCACGCAATTGGGACAGTGTCCGCACAATTCTCGGCGCGGTACAGATTCCCGTCCAACTCGGCGGCGGATTGCGGACACGGGAACGGGTGGCGGCGGCGCTGGCGATGGGCGTGACGCGCGTAGTGATCGGCACCAAGGCATGCGAGTCACCGGAGTTCGTAAGCGCGCTCGTGAAGGAGTTTGGGAACCGGATTGCGGTCGGGATTGACGCGCGCGATGGGTTTGTTGCCGTCAAAGGCTGGATTGAGAAGACGAAGTGGACGACGATCGAGTTCGCGCAACAGATTGATAGACTCGGCGTTGAGACGATTATTTTCACCGACGTATCCACAGACGGCATGCTGCGCGGACCGAACATCGCGGCGGTATCGGCGGCGTGTGGTGCGGTGCGATGTGACGTTATTGCGTCGGGCGGGGTGTCGCAAGTGGAAGATGTGCGTCGTCTTCAGGCAATATCGACAGAACGTCCGAACCTCATTGGCGTCATTATCGGCAAGGCGCTCTACGATGGACGCGTCGCCCTGCGCAGTCTGCAAGGGTAAGAAGAACGGTCTTGGAACCGGACCGCCAGAAGATAGATGAGACAGATAGCTACTGCAGGATGAATTCTCTTTCGCTGGTCGGAGGAGGCCCTGATGCCAGACGCAATCTCCCCAGTGCTTCGCCGACAAGAAACAGGGAGCCGGTAATGATCACCAAGTCGTCTTGGTTCCGCACCGTTTGCGAGTACGCTTCCTGGAGGTTGGCGCAGACTTTGATTTCTGCGGTCGGATTGGCTGCGTGACATAGCGCAGCCAGTTGTTGTGGATCACACGTGCGTTCGCTGTTGACCGGCACGCAAAACACGCGCGCGGCCAGCGGCGCGAGCAGGGGACAAATCTGGTCGTAGTTTTTGTCGCGCAACACACCGAGGATCAGAGTTATTCGGCGCCCGGGGAAATGCTTGCAGATGTTGGCCGCCAGTTCCTTGGCTGCAGCGGCATTGTGAGCGCCATCGAGTACCACCGTCGGTTTTTTGGAAATAATCTGGAACCGGCCCGGCCAACAGGTCCGCTTCAAACCATTCCGCAGGTCTGTCACGTCAAAACGGACTCCTGATGCTTCCAATGCTGCGACGGCGGTGGCGCAATTGATCGCTTGGTGCGCGCCGAGCAGGGGAATCTCCAGCACGCCGTAGTCGCGATGGACGCCGCTCAAGCTGAGCTGCTGCCCATGAACGGTTTCGGTCAATTGCGTGCTGTGGATGTGCTGGCCGATAATTGTCAACGGAGAAGCGTATTCCCCGCAGGTGCGTTGGATGACGGCGAGCGCTTCCGGCGCGTCGGCTGCGGTGACCACGGGGAGGCCCGGTTTGATGATGCCGCACTTTTCGGCGGCAATCTTCTCCAGTGTGTTGCCGAGGTACTGCATGTGGTCGAAGGCGACGTTGGTGATGACTGAAACCAGCGGTGTGACGACATTGGTCGCGTCCAGTCGTCCGCCGAGGCCGGTTTCCCAAACCACGATTTCCGTTTTTTGTTCACGGAAGTACTGCAAAGCCAATGCGGTTACGGCCTCGAAGAACGTCGGCGGTCGCGAATCCGGCAAGGCAGCGATTTTGTCCAGCAACGGGCGGATTTGCTCGACGAGCCGCACGACGTCGGCTTCGGCGATCGGGATGCCATTGATCTGGAAACGTTCGCAGAAGGAGACGAGGTGCGGCGAGGTATAGAGCGCGGTCTTATAGCCAGTGGTGGTCAGGACGGCCTGCGACATTGCGGCGACACTGCCTTTGCCGTTGGTGCCGGCAATGTGGATAAACCGCAACGCGCGTTCGGGATTACCCATCGAGTCCAGCAGACGCTGCATCGTCTTCAGGCCAAGTTTCTGGCCGAAAAGCCGGATCCCATAGAGAAACTCGATGGTTTCGGAGTACGTCATGGGCAAATGGAGTGTTGGAGTGTTGACGCCTAAAGTCCTGTTATCTTCCGGCACTCCATCACCCCAGTACCCTGTTGTTAGCTGGCCGCTTTAAACTTCCGTTTGCCACGACCCGAGAAGTAATCGAGCAACAGACCGATTGTCGGCTTGAGTTGTTTGCGGTGGACGATGGCGTCCACAAGACCGTGGTCTCGTGCGAATTCACTGGTTTGAAATCCTTCGGGCAGTTCCTGCTGGGTTGTTTCCTTGATGACGCGCGGCCCGGCGAACCCGATAAGCGCTTTCGGCTCGGCGAGTATGACATCACCAAGTGACGCAAAGCTGGCCATGACGCCGGCTGTCGTCGGATGCGTCAGCACGGAGATATAAGGCAGTTCCGCCTTGGCATGCAATGCGAGCGCGCCGCTGGTCTTGGCCATCTGCATCAAGCTCAAGATGCCTTCGTACATACGCGCACCGCCCGAGGCGGACGCGATGACCACTGGAATCTTCAAGGCCGTCGCCCGTTCAATCGTGCGAGTGATGCGTTCGCCGACTACTGCGCCCATGCTTGCGCCAAGGAATGAGAAGTCCATCACCGCCAGCGACACATCGTGTCCGTTCAACTGGCACAGACCGTTGACCACCGCGTCGTTCAGTCCCGTCTGGCGCTGGTAGGCTTTCAAACGGTCCTTGTAGGCGGCGACACCCTTAAAGTTGAGCGAATCCACACTGACCAGATCGGCATCCACCTCGCGGAACACGCCGTCATCTGCCAGCGAGGCGACACGTTCAGCCGCTGTCATGGCGAAGTGATAGTCGCATTTCGGACAGACCTTCAGATTGGCGGTCAGTTCCTTGCCGAAAATCATTTCCCCGCAGTCGTTGCATTTCAGCCACAAACCGCTGGGAATCTCGCGCTTCTTTGTTCGGGTACTGCTGATCTTTGGTTGTTTTTCGAACACGACCATCCTCATATTCCCCGTGCCACTGCCAGCGCGATCACACTGCGGGCGCCAGCACGACGCAAAACTTTAGCACAACTGTTCAGCGTTGCGCCAGTCGTAAACACGTCGTCCACCAGCGCGAGCCGTTTCCCCTTAAAAACGTCCGCGCGGCGCGCTGTGAACGCGTTGCGCAGGTTGCGGTCGCGTTGCTCGGCATCCAGCGCAGTCTGCGTGACTGTGTCCTTGACGCGGCGCAACTGGCCGCCAAACACCGGCCGGTCAAAACGTCGGCTGAGCGCAACGGAAAGGTACTCGGCCTGGTTGAACTCTCGCTCGCGTTTTTTGCGCGGATGCAGCGGCACCGGCACGATGGCGTCCACCGTTTGCCAGTCAATCCACCGCCGCGCCGCTTCGATCAGCCATTCGGCCAGATGCGGGCCTAGGTACATTTCGCGGTTGTATTTGAAACGGTGAATGCTTTCACGGACGATCCCTTCGGCGCGACAACCACAGACTGTGCGCGTGAAGGCGAACCGCAGGTCCTGGCAATACCCGCACACGAAGCTATCGCTCACAGCCCCTGCGAACGGCGAGGCGCACTGCTGGCAGAATGGCGCCTCGATTTGCCGCACCGTGGACAAACACGCCGCACAAATCACGCCATGTTCTTGTTCCGCCAGCGCTGTTGAGCAAAAGAGGCAGTTCCGCGGATAAACCAACCCGATGGCGCTCTCGATCCATTGCCGCACCGCCTTCATCGCCCGAGCATTCTATCTGCCTGTCGCTTTTTACGCCAGTCCCGCGACTGCGGGACCGCATTACTGTTGCCCAACCGGTTATGGACACCAATTCCAGCGCAATCAAGCTGGCGAATTGCCGCTGGTCGTAGAAGGATCAAGGTCATGGCGACACCACCATGTAATCACGGCCAGCAGCAGCAACAACACCGGCCAGGTTGTGATGTTTTCGGTCAGCCGTTCAGCGCCAAGCCAGCGCGGTTGCGGAGCGACCGTAGCGGTCGTCAAGACCGAGTACATTTTCATTGTGAAAACCCAACCTGCATGGAGACCGATTGCCAGGTACAACACACGGGTCTTGGCGAAGGCCCAGCCCAGGTTACAGCCTGCGAGGGAAAGCGTGACCAATGCGACAAGCATGCCCGGTTTATGCGCCGGTTCGCTTACAGCAGTTGCCAGGTAGACAAAGCCTGTGTTCCAGTGCACTGCTCCTGATGAAATATCGAAATACGGGGCACGGACGAAATGCAGCACCGCATAAACGAAGCTCGTCATTAAGACGGCAGCAACGCCGGACCATACGCGCTGTAATGTTCCCTGGATCGCGCCGCGGAAAAACGTTTCTTCGATTACCGCCACTAGTGCTCCCACGCCGAGGTATTTCAGTAACGAGATTGGCAGGTTGGGGGCAAGGCGGAATGTCCGCGCGCCAAGAAGGAGCGAAAACGCACCCGCAAGCGCTAACGAACCGAACCCCAGGCCGAACCCGATGAGCGTCTGGCGCCACCAGCGGGGCACCGGTGCATAACCGAGATCGCGCCAGGAGCGGACTCCGACGCAACGCAGCAGTGGCCACAGTCCGATCAGCGCGGTCGCGAGCAGCGTGCGGTCACAGATGCGGTGGAACGGTTGTCCAGCCAGCCAGTCAATGCCCGAAACCTGGCATAGCCAGAATGCGCCGGGCGCCGCCAGTGCCGCGGCGACGACAACGATGACCGCATACGTGACGATGGTTTTGACGACATTCATTCTGATCATGAGAAATCAATGCGCTGCTCGGTCTCACCCCGCTGTCCGAGGCTTATCCTGCACTAGGCGGGATTCAGACCAACGCTGTATTCGCTGTTTAGGGCTGCGACTGCAAAGCCTTAACTTTTTCAGCAGACACATTAGCCAGCCGGGCGATTGGTCTCCGTCTTGCTGGCCTTATCGGGAGCCGCGTTGTTGATCCGGTTTGTGTCGTCGTCCTTGATGAACCATTTGTCCAGTCCCAGTTCCTCTCCCACTTTCAGAATCTTGCTGCGGCGGCGCGCTTCGGCCACGGCTTCGGCATCGTTCCGCAACACGGTCGGGCGGATGAAGACGATCAACTCGTCACGGACCAAGGTGTTCCGCTTGTTCTTGAACAGGTGGCCGAGGAAAGGGATATCGCCCAAAAACGGCACTTTGGTTTCTTCGACGCCCTTTTGCTCCTTGATCAAACCGCCCAGCACGATGGTGCTCTGGTTTTTCACGGTCACCGATGATTTGGCTTCGCGCGTCGTGATAATCGGCTGCGAGTTGCCGCTGATGTTGACCGAGCCGCCGATGTCGTTGACCTTCTGGTCAATGTCCATCGTGACATAACCATCGGGGTTGATGCGCGGCGTGACGGTCAGTTCAATGGCGATGTCTTTGTACTCGACATTCGATTGCAGCCCATTGGCCGTCCCGTTAGTCGTGCTTACGGTGGTATAGCCGGACAGTTGCGAGGTGATGATGGGCCTCGACTCGCCGACTTTGATGGTGCCCTCCTTGTTGTCCAACGTCTGGATGATCGGCGTGGACAGCACCCGGAATTTAGATGTGCTGGCCAGCAATTGCAGGGCAACATCCAGATTGAGATTCCGGAACGTCGCATAATACGTCAGGGCGCTCGACAGCGTCGCGCCGATGGGCGTGGACCCTGGGGTCTCGCCCGACAAATTTTGCGGCGTGGGCGCTGGAACACTGCCGCCGGTGGTGGTGCCGCCGAACGAACTGACCTGACTTCCCTTGAATAGCCGCTTGATGAGGTTGACTCCGACATCCAATTCGTTATCCAGCGTCACCTCTCCGATGACAACTTCGATGAGCACTTGCGAAACTGCCGTATCGACGCTGTGGATCAATGCTTCGATGCGTTCCATGTCTTCCTTTGTGGCCATGATCAACAGCGAATTGGTGCGCGGATCCGGCAAAACGCGCACACCCTCGGCGTACTGCAGCAAACCGGCGCCCGCCGCGGCGCCTCCGCCGGACGATGCCGTGCCTGCGGGAACCGTCGGCGACGGTAGTGATCGCGTGCCGCTGGTGCCGCCGCTGCTTGACGAAGTGCTCGTACGGCGCGTCGTCGTCGACAATGCCCCGCCAGAGATGAGCGAGTTTAGCAGCGAGGCGATGTCCTGTGCTTCGGCGAAGTTCAACGCAATGACCTTGGTAATGACATCCGGTTCAATCTTGGAGTCAAGCTCGGCAATCATCTGGTCGAAGAACGCCAGGTTAGATGGACGGGTGAACACGAAAATTTTGTTGGTGCGATCATCTGGCGTGATGATTGTCTTGCCCTCGATGACCACGTCCTCAGAGGATGTCCCGGCCGCGCCGGCGGCTGCCGGCCTTTGCGGGGCGAAAGGCCGGGCTGGAGCTTGCGCCGGCGTACCCGACGACGAGCCGGCGCCAGCGCGGGCACCCAGTTGCTGGGCTTCCTGGAGAATGGCCTGCAATCGTTGCACTACATCGGCCGCTTTCGCATGGGCAAGTATGTAGATCTTCGTCTCCATTCGCAGGGCTGACGGCTGGTCCAGGTACTTCACGATCTCAAGCATCTGGTGGATGTTCCCCCCCGTCTCGGTAATCAGGATGCTGTTGGATTTTACCAGCGGCAAGAGCTTGCCGTACGGATGCGAATATGATTGCAGCGCGGCGATTGTCTCCTGCGCATCGGCGTACTTAAGTGGGATAACCTGTGTGACAAGCGCGTCGCCAGCCGGCAACACACCGCCGACCTGTGGACCTTCCTGTGGAGCCGCGGCGATCTGAACCACCTTCAGGAACTTTTCCCCTTGCGGGAGCACGGCGATACCGTTCACGGCCAGCACGGTGTCCAATGCCTGAATCGCTTCCTCCAGCGTCAAATTCGTTTGACTGCGAAAGGTAATGTTGCCAGCGAGATTCGGCGCGCTGATGACAGAACGATTGGTGAGCCGTGCGTAGTAATCCAGCACCGCGGTCACGGGCGCATTCTGGAACTCGATAATATCCAGTTTGGGTTTTGCCGGTGCCATCGTCGCTACGGGCACTGCTGACGTGGGGGCGGTCGTGTTGGGAATCTGGAGAACCCCGGGCACAGGTGTGGACGTTGGCGGGTTTGTCTCGCCGCCCGTAGAAGTATCGCCTTCGTTCTGGGACCAGGCGATACGGACTTGTCCGACGCACACCAGTGCGCCGAGCGTGATGGCCAAAGCAAAACGAAATAGTCGATTGGATCTCACTGAGTTCCTCCACGTCGGAATGGAATGCGCCGCAGCACCGGTGGCGATTGTGCGGATGCTCCCGGCATTGGTGCCGTCATACCCGGCGGCGTGGGACCACCTGCGCGCGCTTGGTACGACAACTTGGCGACTTCCAGACCTTGCTGTAACACCAGTTTAGCAGGCGACTGCTGAATCTGCACCACCTTGACAGAATCAATCATCTCACCCTCCGCCTTGAAGTAAATACGGTTGTTTCGTTCCTTGTCTTGAATGATCGCGAGCGGGCGGTTGTCCTCCGTGGTGCTGACCACACCCACGAAAACGTACCGGCTCGCGAAGTTGGGCTGCACCGCGGCTGATGCGGTCGCCGACGCGCAGAACGGTGCGCGATCGATGATCACCTTGTATGGACCTAAATCTTGCGTCTCGCTGGTGGCGCCAGCCGCACGCGCCGCCAACACCGCCGCGGTAGTGAGCGTCACAATTGTTCCGCATACCCGCGTCATGTTCCCGATCCTTCCATCTTGCCAGACAGTGCGCGGATTTGGATGTCACAGCGCAGGATGCACGAGTTGTCCGGGCGAGGTGCAATCTGCAATTGCTCGATACTCATGGATCCTGCGCCCGTCTGCAGGGCGTACAAGAATTTCACCAACGATTCCGTGGTCGCTTCTATGGTGCACGCAACTGGCAGTTCGCGGTAAACGTCTTTCTCAACAACCGGCATGGGGCGACGGTTGCTGATTATAATACCCGCAGCTGTGCCCAGTTCTTCGATCTTCTTCAACACGTCAGAGGTAGCCGTGTAGCGTTTTGTTTTGCCGAGGCTGCCGCGAAGTGCGTCGTACTGCGCCTGCCATACGGGTGCGCGGTCAATGGTGGCCTTAATCATCTGCAACTCACCACGTTGCGTGGCAACTTCACGCAGCAGCGACGTTCGGGTCTTGGTCAATGGCAACACGAGCAGATAACTGACGCCACACACCAGCAAGGTGATGGTCGTCACCAACAGGACCCGCTCTCGTTTATTCAGCGCCATTGTTTCGTTACCGTGGAACGCTTGTTATCCCGCTTGCAGCGGGTTGCAGATTACAGAGAATCTCGAAGCGCGTCAAGCCGCTCCCGGATTCCGTGCGTTCTGACACCGTCTTGACGCTGTAGAACAGCGCACACTTTTCCATTTGGCCAATGAAATCGTTTACAGTGTTGGCCGATTGCGCCTGACCGCGCAATGTCAGCGTTTGATCCTTGCGAAAGGTAAATGAATTAAACGTCAAACCGTCCGGCTTCAACACACTGGCCTCGCGCAGGACTGCCAGCGCCGAATACTTCGTGTCGAGCTGCTTCTGCATCGCCACCAACTCACTGTGCAGCTGCCGCGCGTCGGCATATTGGTTTTGCTTCGAACCGACTTGGTTCCGCAGATTGCGGAGTTCCGTCTTGCGCAACGCCAGTACCGTCAGAAATATCGCCAGCGCGGCCAGATAAAGCGCTGCCAACGCGATCGCCCCGCGTATGGCGTGCTGTCGCAACCGCGCATGCCGTCGGCGTTGGAGCCACTCGTTGGGCAGCAGGTTCAATCGCGGGCGGTCCGCGGTCACCGCGCCGTCCAGACACAGGCTTAGTGCGGGCGAGGGGACAACGCCATTGCGCAGACATTGCGACGGCAAACCACAGTCACCGGCAAGTGCCGTTGCCGCGGCATCCGCATTCTCGTGGAGGGCTACAAACGTCACGAGACCACGGCGACAGTGTGGCATGGTGGTTTCCGCCGCGATCAGCGTGCGCTGTAATTCCTCGCGCACCGCTGTCCGTCCTTCAGTCGTGCCCAACATTTCCGCGCCGAGAAGAAGCGAGCGAACGGTCACCGGCTGCGTCTGCTGATAAACCACCAAGTGGGCCGCCGCCGTGCCGAGCAGGACAATGGCGTTCAATTTGTCATCGATCGGCACCGACTGGCGCTGGCAGAGCGCGCGGAACATGGCCAGCGCGTCCACAGTAACGATTTCAGTGGGCAACCCGGCGGTCTCCAGCGCTGAGACGCGTTCGTTGACCGCTGCCTTGCGGGCGATGGCCACCAACACCCGGCTCTGGCCATCGGCCACATCGAGCGGCTCGAAGCCGTACACGATTTCCTCGGTTGGCAACGGACTGAGATTGTCAATTTGCAGATCGAGCATTTGCTGCAGTTCGGATGGATCCGTGGTTGGCAACTGCAACATTTCACACAATGCGTCCTCGCATCCGATGGCAGTTACGATGCGGTGCTCGCTCGGAGCGAATTGCTTGCGCAATTCCTCCGCGGCGGTCTGCCACCGCAACGCCGGCGCTATGGCCTTACCATCGCTGCCGGGCGCGCGGGGTACCGTAGCTGAGGCCCGCTGCTGGGCGCTGATCTCAGCGCCTGTGGAATCCGTTACTGCCAGTTCCAATGTGCCATCGCCGAAGAAGAATCCCGCCCACACTCGCGGGACGTGCAATCGGGTCAGGCGTCGGGCCGCGCGAAATGGTCTCATAACCCCCCACGCTTTTCTCGCCATGCGACCGTGGTGACATCAGTGCCCTCGCGCTGCACGGTGGCGACGATGGTGTACTTGGCGCCGCTGACTTCACCGGTGGATTTGATTGTGAAGAAACTGGAGGTTACGGTGATGCGCGAGCTGATGCGTTCCTGTAATTCGCTTGGCATGGCGGTAAGTAATTGCATGAACTCATCAACCGAACGAAACGGTAAATCATCTTCTGCGCCCAGCAGCCGGTCGGGACCTCCGCGGCGCGCGAGGATAACCTCGAGTTCTGCATCATCGAGTTCGAGAGCGGCTTGGAGCACAGGGGCCGGTGCGGTGTTGACGTTGATTTGCCCATCCGAAGTGACGGTAACAAGGTCGGCCAGTCCGGGCCGCGCGGGCACTTCGTCCTTGGCAGGCGCGCCGTAGAACAATTCGGGGGTCACGCCCCGCACGAGAAGGAGTTCTTCGACGCGATCAAGTGGAGCGTTCTTGCAGCGGTACGGTGGGTCAAGGTTTTTGTAGTAGTCGTCGGTCTTGGCGCCGTTCAAACGATGAAGATCCCCCGTTTCCGTCCAGTCGAGGATCGAATCGACGATGATATCCGATTCGGCAGGATCGACGTTGAGGAGACTGAGCAACCGGTGTAGTTGCTCGGACGTAGCCCTGTTGATCGGCATCTTGCTTTCCTCGTCGATGACCTTCACGTTGTAGATTCCATCCCCCAGCGCATGATCCACGTACCAAGTATCGTTGGTGACCCACTCTTGCTGCGTCGTATCGATGCCTGCATCCGCGGCTTTGCGTTTGTTCAACAGCAACTCCATTTGCGCGACCTCGACGCCTGAGCGCGCCAGCATCTCCGCCTTCAATTCTTTGCGGCTGTAGGAGGCCACCTGCGTCTCAACGTGCATGGTGAAAGCAAATCCGCTAATCATCAAGGACAAAACCATGATAACCCATAACACGACTACCAACGCCACGCCACCTTGCTGGCGCGAGCATGGAATTGAATCATTTTGCCACTTCATGGTCATTGGTTGCTGTCGGACTCTCCAGAACTCGATGCCGTACGTTCGCTTGAGTTCCCACTCTGGTCATGGTGCAGGTTCGCATACTGTGCTGCGGGTAATTCGATGGCGCGCGTCACGGTGATGGGCGGTATGCGATCCCCGGTAGTGCCGAACGTGACTATGAACTCAACCGCGTTGGGTATCGCGTTTTCCTCCTGCCAATCGTCTCGCCACTCGCTGGTGGAAGCACGCGAGTATTTAACGGTGAAACCGCTTACGTCCGCCGAGAACACATGTGATATGGGCTGCGGAGGATCGTCGAGTTCCAAAGCCGGGGTGTTGGCGATGGCCAGCACGGGACGACCAAATTGGTCCTGGGACATCCAGATCGTGACGCGGCGCATTCCCGCGATGGACATCTCGTTCGATTGCAGCAACGCGTCTGACGCCGTCACGAATGAGATCGAGTCGCCTTCGGTTTCATTGTGCTGGCCGTACAGGCGATACAGGCTTGGGTCGGAATTGAAATACAGCACCGATTTCGTCAACTCACTCAATGTATCCAGCACGATGCGCTGCCGCTGGAACATGGCCGTCGCATCTTCGCCGTGCCGCCACGCCTGCAGGCCAACGCTCCAAACGCCGTACACTGCCGTGATCACAATTGCCAGGATTGTCACCGCCATCATGACCTCCAGCAACGTGAATCCATTATGTGCGTGTCGTCGCATGGTCGTTACCGTGGTTTCTGTGGCAGATACCGGTATTCAACCACCGAATCGCTGAAAAGTCTTCCGCGCTCGTACCAGTAGACGGTGATCGTTTGCTGCCAAAGTCCTTCGGCATCGGTCGACTCAAACTTCCGCTCCCACGACCAGCCGGGGTAGTCCTCAAATGGGCTTTCCTGGTCGAGGTAATCGGTGGCGCGATCAGTGCAGAATTCGTAGCATTTGTTGGCGAGGAGGTTTTCAGCCACCGAGTAACTTTGCACGCGACGCGCTGCCGCGACGCACTGGTTCAACTCATCAATCAACGCAAACAGGCCGATAGTCAAGATTGTCGTGGCGACGAGCACTTCCAACAAGACGAATCCGGCAACCGCGTCAACGCGACGGGGAAGGGGAGTTCGATGATGTGGCAGTTTAGTCATTTCACCGGATATGGATAAGCCGTGGTGCTGGCTGTGATGGGATCCAGCGTCAGGCCGAGAAAACTATTACGTTCCTGTCCCCGAAACACGACTGTCAGCGCATCGCACGTGCCGTTCGGGTAGAAGGTCACATCCACCTGGTCTTGACCTTGTTGCACCGGCGGTTCATCACCGACTTGCGCCGTTACCATCGCGACGCGTGGCGAAAGTTCCGTGGTGCGTAGCGTGAGTTCCGCGTCGGCATCGCTGTTAGACGACGCGGCTTGGGTGATCCAGTAGAGTTGCTTGTTCATGTCGAGATGCAACACCGCTGGTTTCTGATACGCCACCGCCTGGTAACGGGCAAACTGGCAGGTCGTGCCCAACGAGCGGGCAGTAGCGCTCACCAGCGAGGCGTTATAGGAACGTACAAACGACGGAGCCGCCACCGCCAGGAAGACCAGCAGGACGAAAACCGACATGCCGAGCTCGATCAGCGAGAAGCCGGCAGCGCCAGCCCGTCGTCCGCGATCAAAACATATTACAGATATCGTCATTGGTGCCTTCGATCTTGTCTGGTCCTGGGGAGCACAGATCGAAGCTACTCGCCGTCTTAACGCCAGGGCACTTGTAGATGTACTTACTGCCCCACGGGTCATCCTTGATCTTGACCTCTTTCAAGTATGGTCCCTTCCAATTGGTGCAACTGGGCGGCTTGACGATCAAGGCCTGCAACCCTTGTTCAGTGGAAGGGTATGCCCCACAATCCTTCTTAAAATCGTCGAGCGCCGCGGAGAAAACCGCTATATCGCCCCGGGCTGTCATTATTTGCGCATCCGAAAGAGGGCCACCTAGTTTACTCCCAAGCTTCCAAACCAAGATGCACAACACGACGGCCACAATCAGAATCTCTAACAGCCCGAAACCTGCCATCATGCTCTTGCATTTCAGTGGCTGACCATGTCTGGCTGTTGTCGTCATAATCAAAATCCCGCATCGCGGGATCATTGCCAGTTGCCGATGTCGTCTTCCGTGCCTTCGATCTTGTCGGGACCGGGCGAATATAGATCAAAGCTGTGTGGCAGTTTCTCTCCTGGGCACTTGTAGATGTACTTGCTGCCCCACGGATCGTCTTTGATCTTCCCCGACTCGATATACGGACCTTTCCAGTTGGTGCAGTTGGACGGTTGCACGACCAACGCCTGCAAACCTTGTTCCGTGCTTGGATATGAGCCGCAGTCCATCTCGAACAAGGCGATGGCCTGACTGAAAGCCTTGATGTCAGCCTGCGTGGCGGCGATCTGAGCCATTTTGGTCTTGCCGCCAAGTTTTACCACGGCAACTGTCATCAGGATGCCCATGATGACAACCACAAGCATGATTTCCAACAGGGTGAACCCCATCGTGCCTCGAAGCTTTACCCCACAGGATTCGAAGTTTTCAGAACCGGACAACCAACTTCGTCGGACTGCGTTCATAAATTCTCCTCTGTGCTCATTTACCGATGCCAGATGTGATGTCGAACACCGCCAGCAACACGCTCACCACAATACTGCCGACAACCAGCGCCATGAAGATGATAATAGCCGGCTCAAGCAACGTGGTAAAGACCTTCAGTGTGTACGACAACTCGTTTTCGTAAGTATCCGCAATGGTTTTCAGCGACGGCACCAACTCGCCGCTGGCCTCGCCGACCGACAACATATCCAACAGCAGCGGCGGAAAGATTTTCCCTTGCGCCAGCGGTTGCGAAATGCTCGCGCCGTCTGTGACCCGCGCGCGTGCCAGTCGGATTTCGTGAGCGATGACGCGGTTGGTCATCGTGTCCTCGACGATCTGCAACGCCGTCAGCACCGGTACGCCGTTCTCCAACAATGTCCCCAGCGTACGTGCGAACTGCACGAACGCGCTGGTCTTGATGATGCGGCCGATTATAGGCAATCGTAGTTGCCACGCGTCAATCGCCAGCCGTCCCTCGGGCGTTCGCGTCCGCTGACGATAATAGATTACCGCCACCACAACCAGCGCCACTACGGCAAACCACAAATAATAACTGGTCGCCATATGACTGACCGCGATCAGAATGCGCGTCGGCAACGGCATCACGCGGTTCATTTCTTTGAACATCTCGGCGAACTTCGGCACCATGACCGTCATGAAAAATGTGATCGTTCCGATGCCGAACAGAACGATGATCGCAGGATAAATCAGCGCCGCGCTCACTTTTTCGCGCACGGAAGCCACTTGCTCGAAGTGATGCTGGAGCCGGGTCAGGATCTCATCGAGCGTGCCGCTGGCTTCGCCGGCACGGACGAGATTCACATACAAACGCGGGAACACCTTCGGATACTTCGCCAACGCTTCGGACAGACTCCGGCCCTGCACGATGTCGTTGTGCACCTGGCTGAGAATGGCCCGCAGATTTTTCTTTGACGACCGCCGTTCCAATGCGGCGAGTGCGTCGCTCAATCCCATGCCGGACCGCAGCAGACTGCACAGTTGATTGGTGAACAGCAATACGTCGCGTGTCGCCACACGTCCGTGGCGTCCGCGCAGTTGTTTGGGAGTGGCAGTGGCGGCATTCGCGCCGGCCGCTTCCACCGTCAGCGGGAAATAACCCATCCGGCTGAGTTGAACCAACGCCAGCCGACGGTCGCCAGCATCCAGCGAACCGTTGACCACCTCGCCCTTTGGCGTCTTGGCCTTGTACTGAAAGGTCTGCATCGTATTCGCGTCGCTCAACGAGCACGGTATCCGAACGCCGCCCACAAGGCAATACCGTCCTTGGTAGTGCCCTAATTTGGGGGGTTATATATTTACCTCAAAAGAGGCCAAGAATGTACTTTGCCCGCACAAACTGATAAGCTTGTGGGACATGATTGAATTCCTTGTAGGAGAACTTTACGAGACGCGACGGCATTTACAGATCGCCATGATGATCTGTGGAGATGAGAAGTACCACAAGCCACCGGAGGAAACCTCAACGAGCAAGATTGTACGGCAACATTTCCCTGATATACCGATAGAGACTGCTGATGTCAATGAACTGAATGAGGAAGGCATTCAATTAACCAAAAAAATTCTGCAAAGGGTGGAAGACTTGTGTCAGGTGGCCGAGATGTCGCATTCACTGCAAGTAATCCGCGACATCAATCTTATCCTTGATGGCAAAACGGCAACATCTGTGACTGACGCAATACTCACACAACTCCACTCCCTAGATGCGTCAATAGTGAGGGAATTGAAGCAGAGAAAGTTTGCGTATATCCCAACGGGCAAACGCGCATTTTTTGAGAATAGTGCGCTGCTCGGAGCGGAAGTTAATGAAGCATTTCCTGCGGCAGTAAACGACATCAGAGAGGCGGGCAATTCCCTTGCCGCCGATCTTAGTTCTGCGGCTGCATTTCACTTGATGCGTATTGTTGAAATTGGACTGCGCGAACTTGCCCGCAAAATGAAGATTAAGATTCAAAAGACGCCATTAGATTACGCTGGATGGAAAGAAGTGGTAAAAGCGATTGATACAAAGTTGGATGCAAGAGTTCCGAAAGCAAGAGGGCCAAAGCAGGTCAAATCGTTAAAATTCAAGACCGATATTCTGGCGGACTTCAAATCGTTTGAAGTAACGAGAAACGAAATAATGCACTGCCGATGGCGGTGTAACCCAAAAGAAGCAGAGGGTTTATTTATTCGCGTGCGTGACTTCATGCAACGACTAGCACCAACAATTTCTAAACGAGGAAAATCTGATGGCAGACAAAGCCAGTCCAACTCCGTTTGAGTGATTAGGGGCAAAAGGGGCAAAAGGGGAGCAAAAGGGGTCAGCCATTGACTATTGACATGCTCTGCGGTTAAGCCGTGCCTTTGTGGTGCGCCCACAAAGCGGGTTATGTCCCGACTAATTCTTCGTCTTCCTGAGTGACACGACCGACTTCTTCGATGGTGGTGATGCCGGCGCAAACTTTGACCCAGCCGTCTTCGCGGAGAGTTCTCATGCCTTTGGCGCAGGCGGCTTGTTTGAGCGTGCTGGACGAGGTGCGCTCGATGATCAGTGGTCGCATTGCCTCGTTCATCACCAGAATTTCAAAAATACCTTTGCGTCCACGGTAACCAGTGAATCTGCACTCATCGCAGCCGCGTCCGCGGTAGAATTTCGTTGTCGCCAGTCTATCTTCAGGGAAGCCGACCCCGCGCAGCATCTCGATGTCCGGCTTGTACTGCTCCCTGCAGGCCGGACAAATGGTGCGGACGAGACGTTGTGCGAGAACAGCTTCCAACGATGAGCTGACAAGGAACGGTTCGATTCCCATGTCGATCAACCGCGTGATTGCGCCAGCGGCATCGTTGGTGTGCAACGTGGAGAAAACGAGGTGGCCCGTCAACGCGGCGCGAATGGCGATCTCGGCGGTTTCGAGGTCGCGGATTTCACCCACCATGATGACGTCGGGATCCTGACGGAGTATGTGGCGCAGTCCGCCGGCAAATGTCAGGCCAATGTCCGGTTTGACCTGCATCTGGTTGACACCGGGCAGTTCGTATTCGATCGGGTCTTCGATGGTGATGATGCGCTGGTCAATCGAATTGATGGTGCTGAGGAACGCGTATAGCGACGTGGACTTGCCGCAACCGGTCGGTCCCGTGGCAAGAATGATACCGTGCGGCAGCTCGACAAGTTTTTTCACCGTGTGTTCGTCCGCGGCGTCGAGGCCGAGTTTATCCAAGCCGATATGCAAACTGGTACGCATCAGAAGACGCAAGCTGACGCTCTCGCCATAAGCCGTGGGGATCGTCGAGACGCGCACATCGATCTCGCTGCCGCCGCTACGGACGTTGATGCGGCCGTCCTGCGGGAGGCGACGCTCGGCGATGTCCATGTTGGCCATGACCTTGATGCGCGAGATGATGGCGGCCTGGAACCGCTTGAGTTGCGGCGGCACGGGCGTTTGGTGGAGCACGCCGTCCACGCGATAGCGGATTCGGAGGTCGTTCTCCATCGGTTCGAGATGGATGTCCGTCGAACGCTCCTTGACCGCTTCGCCGATGACCTGGTTGACGAACTTGACGACGCTGGCCTCCTGGTCAACGTTTTCCAGGTCTTCCTTGCTCATCTGCGTGACGGAATCGATGTCCAACACGCCCTTGTCCTTTTGCATCAACTCGTCGAGTGTCTCGGCGCCGACGCCATAATAACGTTTCAGCGCCTTGGCGATGTCGGCTTGTGTGCTCAAGGCCAGTTGAACGCTGCAGTGCGCGACCATGCGGATGGATTCGATCATTGCGAGATTGAACGGATCGCTGGTGGCGACGATCAGCGTGCCGTTCTCGACGCGCATCGGCATGATGTTGTATTGGAAGACAACTTTCGTCGGCACCTCGGCGCGCACGGCGGCGTCCACTTCCTTCTCGGCGAGATGGGTGAAGTCCAAATGCAGGACGCGGGCAAGCGCTTGCAGCAATGGTTCTTCCTGGACGTTGCAGGATTCGACCAGTGTGGCGACCAACGTTTTGGCAGCATCCCGCGGCGCTTGGAGTACGGAATCTATTTGCGGCGTGGAAAGCAGCTTGGTGCTGACCAGCACGTCGCTCAGGGCTGACGGGATACCGTCAGATTGGACTGTGGACGTCACGCCGCAAGCATAGAAGAACAGTCACAGCCTTGTCAATCGTACTGTCGAGTCACCGCGAGTTCCTGGTAATGTTTCTTTGAGATTTCGGCTATGAATCGGGATGGTCGTTGAAACCCGCCGCCGTCGCCGCTGTTCATGCGGAACAACGGATAGGTCAGATAAAGTTCATCTTTTGCCCTCGTGACGGCGACGTAGAACAAGCGCCGTTCTTCCTCTTCGCCTTCGAGATTGTCGAGCGACCGCGCCAGCAGGAACATCCCGTCGCACAGCCCGATGACGAATACCGCGCGCCATTCCTGGCCTTTGGCTTGATGCACCGTGGTCAGACGCAAAAACTCCTGTTCGTTGGAGGTCAACAACGAGGCATCGTCCGCTTCGAGATTCGTCAACAGCGCCAACTGGCTCAGAAAATCCTCCAGCGTCTCGAACTGCATGCCGAACGACGCGAGTTGATGCAGGTCTTCCTCGCGGGCGCGGGCATTCGGGTATTTAACCTTGAGATAATCGCCGTAAAACTCGTCCACGGTTTGCTCGATCATCGGCGCAGGTTTCTTCGGGTCCAGTTTGCGGAGATGATTCAGAACGGCGGCGATTTTCTTCCACTCATCACGGGCCTTGATTGGTATGGCGTCGCTCGTCAGCAACAGTGGTTTACCGGCGACGAGGGTTGGGTGGAACTTTCCCCACAATTTGTCGGCGGTCTTGCCGCCGATGCCGGACAGCAGACGCAGGATGCGTTTGAACGCCAGCTCGTCGTGCGGATTTAACGCCACTTTCAAAAAGCTACTCACATCCTTGACGTGCGCCTGCTCGAAGAACCGCAGACCGCTGGTGATGACGTACGGGATGTTGCGGCGCGTCAGTTCCATCTGCAGTTCCATCGAGTGATAGTGGGCGCGGTACAGAACAGCGACTTCGGTCAGAGGCACGCCTTCTTCGCGCAGTTCCAGTACCCGCTGGGCGACGAACTGTGCTTGTTGGTTCGCATCGCTGGTGGCGATCAACCACGGTTTGCCGCCGCCGGTCCGGACCGGTTGCAGGTTCTTGGCAAACTGGCGGACGTTACTTTTGATGGCGTCATTGGCCAGTCCGAGGATCGGCGGCAGACTGCGGTAGTTGACTTCGATTTTGTGCACCTGCGCGTTCGGGTAACGATCCGGGAACGTCAGGATATTGCGATAGTTGGCGCCGCGCCACGAGTAGATGCACTGCGCGTCGTCGCCGACGACCATCAAGTTGCGGTGTTTTGCAGCGAGGAGATCTACGAAATCGGCTTGTATCTTGTTGGTGTCCTGATACTCGTCCACGAGCACGTGCAGGAACTGCTCCTGATACCGCTCGCGGACCTCGGCGTGGTTCTGCAACAGCGCCATGCAGTTCACCAGCAAATCATCATAGTCCATCGCATTGGCTTTGCGCTTACGCTCGGTGTACACAACCCGCAGCGTCTGGATCGGCCCCGCAAGATGGGTGAAATAGGGGTACTGCTCGGCCAGCACGCGTTCCAACGGCCGTTCCGTGTTAACCATCATGGAATAAATCTCCGCCAGCACGTCACCTTTGGGGAAACGTTCCTTGCGTGTATCGATCTTCGCCTCGACGAGGCAGGCGTCGAGCATGTCCTTGGAATCTTCGCGGTCGAGGATGGTGAAGTCGTTGTCGTAACCGGCCAGCCCCGAATCCTTCGGGACAAGTTTGGCGTGGCGACGCAGGATACGGTTGCCCACATGA
>Ga0187885_10001140_pt1 | contig 30136 bp, 27 predicted proteins | sample June2016WEW_20_1_3_FD_132970 | JGI IMG/M metagenome (GOLD analysis project Ga0187885, IMG submission 132970) | Peatland microbial communities from SPRUCE experiment site at the Marcell Experimental Forest, Minnesota, USA - June2016WEW_20_100 | ecosystem: Environmental > Terrestrial > Soil >...
ATAATCCAAAGAGATGGCATGGTGGAAGGCGATCTGCGCAAGGCTATTTCCATGGACATCAAGCGCCTCATGGAGATTGGCTGTTATCGCGGCTTGCGCCACCGGCGTGGACTCCCGGTCCGAGGCCAGCGAACGCATACCAACGCCCGGACCCGTAAAGGGCCTCGTCGCATCGTAGGGAAGAAGTAACAGGCCGGCGCCGCGCGGCGGGTGTGTCCGAACCTTCGCCGGACCGAACTTAATCAGGAGTGAATCAATGGCGGAAAAGGTTAAGAAGACAGTAAAGAAAAAAGCCGGCAAGAAGCGCGAAAAACTGAACGTTCCAAATGGGATTGCGCATATCCTGGCGTCTTTCAACAACACGGTGATCACCATCACCGACCTGGAAGGCAATCTCCTGACAGCTTCGAGCGCAGGAGCGGTCGGCTTCAAGGGATCGCGCAAGGGCACCCCTTTTGCCGCGCAGCAGGCGGCCACGACCGCCGCCGCCGGGGCCAAAGACCATGGCATGCGCTCTCTCCAGGTCTATCTTAAGGGGCCTGGCGCCGGCCGGGAATCAGCGGTCAGGGCGCTCCAGGCCGCAGGGATCGAGGTGAAAAACATCCGCGATATAACCCCGATTCCGCACAACGGCTGCCGCCCTCCCAAGCGGCGCAGGGTTTAATACAGAGACGCCGTCCGCCGTGTTTCCAGGCAAGCCGGGACGGCGCGGCAAGTAAGTTGGAAGAGGAGAATCAATTTGGCCAGATATCGTGAAGCAAAATGTCGTCTCTGCCGCAGGGAAGGGATGAAGCTCTTTCTCAAGGGAGACCGGTGCTTCAAGGACACCTGCGCGATCGAGAAGCGCAACTTTCCTCCGGGCCAGCATGGTCATGACCGGCATCAAAAGACCGTCGGGTACGGCTTGCAGCTGCGCGAGAAACAGAAAGTGCGGCGCATCTACGGCATCCTGGAGCGCCAGTTCGCCAACTACTTTAAGAAGGCCGACAAGAAAAAGGGGATCACCGGCGAAACGCTGCTGCTGAGCCTGGAATGCCGGCTCGACAGTGTGGTCTGCCGCCTGGGCTTCGCAACCTCTCGTGATCAGGCGCGCCAGTTGGTAGCTCATGGGAACGTGCTGGTGAACGGGAAGAAGGTGGATATCCCATCGGCGGCAGTCAATGTCGGCGACGTGATCTCCTTGCGGGAAAGGACCAGGAAAGTGCAGCAGATCCAAGACGCGGCCGCCACAGTGGGCGGACGAGGCGGGGTGCCTGCCTGGCTTGCCCTCGAGGCCGCGAACCTGAAGGGAACCGTCGTCTCCCTGCCCAAACGGGAAGACTTGCAGATGCCAATCGACGAACAGTTGATCGTCGAACTCTACTCTAAGTAGAGACGGAACAGAACCAATGGTGACGAGTAACCCACTTTTCACTCACATGTACTGCTTGGCACTCGTGGATTCGGGTTCCATCACTGGAGAAGAATATGACAAAAGGTTTCCAGAAGCCCAAGAGATTGATTTGCGATCTTGAGACATTGAGCACCACATACGGTCAGTTTCAAGCCCAGCCGTTTGAGCGCGGTTTCGGCACAACGATCGGGAATGCGCTGCGGCGGGTTCTGCTCTCATCCATCGAAGGCGCAGCGATTACCGCGGTAAAGATTGAGGGTGTGCTGCATGAATTCACACCCATACCGAACGTGACCGAAGACGCCACCAACATCATCATGAATTTGAAGCAGATCCCGATTCGTTTGAATGTTGCCCACGAGAAGACGATCCTTCTGGAAGTGGATCAGAGCGGAGAGGTCACATCGGGCAGCATCGCCACCGACCCCGACGTCGAGATCCTCGACCCGAATGTCCACGTCGCGACCATCGGGGAGGGCGGCACGCTCAAAATCGAGATGCGCATCAAGAACGGCCGCGGTTATGTTCCTGCCGACGAAAATTTCGAAGAGGAACTGCCCATCGGATATATTCCGCTGGACAGCGTCCACTCTCCCATCAAACGGGTCAACTACAGCGTCGAAGCTGCCCGGCTGGGACAGACGACCGATTACGACAAGCTGATTCTCGACGTATGGACGAACGGATGCATTCGCCCGCAGGATGCCATCGCTCAGGCAGCGAAGATCCTCAAGGACCACATGTTCATCTTCATCAACTTTGAGGAACAGCCCCAGGAGGAAGAGGAAGAGGTTGACCGCGATGCCGAGCGCATGTCCGATAATCTGAAACGGTCCGTCGAGGAGCTGGAACTCTCCGTGCGCTCGTACAACTGCCTGAAGAACGCTGACATCAAAACCATCGGGGAACTGGTGCAGAAGACGGAACCCGAGATGCTCAAGACCAAAAACTTTGGCCGCAAGTCGCTCAATGAGATCAAAGAGATTCTTGCGGAAATGGGCTTGTCGTTCGGCATGAAGCTGGGCGACGACGGAAAGCCTCTGCCTGCTCCCAAGGCGGAATGACCGGGGAGACCCTTGTAGTATTTCGGAGACCACGCGCATGAGACATAGAAATGCCGGCAGGAAGCTGGGACGTAAGACTCCCCATAGGATCATGATGTTCCGCAACCTGGTAACTTCCCTCCTGGATAAGGAACGCGTCCGCACCACCTTGCCCCGCGCCAAGGAAGCGCGCCCCATTGCGGAGCGAATGATCACGCTGGGCAAGCGCGAATCGCTTCACGCCCGACGGCAGGCTCTGGCCTTCGTGAAGGACCCCGAAGTGGTGTCCAAGCTTTTCAAGACTCTGGCGCCGCGCTTCGCCGAGCGCCCCGGAGGTTATACCAGGATCATCCGCTTGGGGTTTCGCCAGGGTGACGGTGCGCAGATGGCTATTCTCGAGCTGATCGGAAGCGGCTACAAGGCGCGCAAGCCCGAAGAAAAGAAGGGCAAGAAGGCAAAGAAGGCGGAGAAAGAAACTCCCGAAGCCGAATCCAAAGAGTAGGGTGAGCGTGATGAGTCTTGATTGTCGAGTCAAAAGCTCCGAGTGATAGTGTCCTCAATCCTCACTCATCCGTCATCACTCCTTTCATCCCATGAAATTTGAAAAAGTCCCTCGAGCAAAACTCCCCACGCGGCTGGGAGGATTTACAGTTTATGCTTTCCGCCATCCGGAGACGGGTGAAGAAGCCGTTGCACTCGTTGCCGGCGACATCAGTGCGGATGCAGCCGTCCTGGTCCGCATACATTCCCAGTGTCTGACCGGCGACGTCTTTGCCTCGGATCGGTGCGATTGCGGCGATCAGCTGCATGAGGCCATGCGCCTCATTACCGCCAACGGAAGTGGCGTGCTCGTCTATCAGCAGCAGGAGGGACGCGGGATCGGCCTTCTCAACAAGATTCTCGCCTATGAATTGCAGGATCAAGGGATGGATACCGTGGACGCCAATCTTGAGCTGGGCTTTGAAGCCGACCAGCGCGACTATCTGTTTCCCGCCGAAATTCTGAAATATCTGGGCGCCATGCGAATCCGTCTGCTCTCGAACAATCCGGACAAGGTGCTCGGGCTGGAACGTGAAGGGATCCGGGTTGAAGAGCGCGTCGCGCTCGAAATAGCCCCCAACTCATCGACTCACGATTACCTGAAGATCAAAAAAGAAAAACTCGGCCACCTGCTCAGCAACATCTGAACTAGCCCATTTGATTCAGCTTGCGAAAGTACCCCATGAAAAGAAAAAAACCACCCGATGGGTGGTTTTTCCTTATTGCTAAACTGTGTTTTAAGAGAACTATCTATTCCTAAAGCGGGCTGCCAAGCCTAGGGCGCTGAGTCCAAAACCGAGCAGAAGAATCGTACCTGGCTCTGGAACAGCAGTAGTAAGCTCCCCCTGGACATTGCCAGTTTGTATAATATATTGTCCCTGACCGTTGGCTGTGTAGTGCCAGTTATACGTCCCAAACCAGGGCATATATAGAGTTGTTGCGGGGTCCCAGGTTCCCGAGCCCATAAAAACTCCATCTCCCACGCTTTGGAAATAGGATGGAATAGTTATAGGAGTGGGTAAGATAGGCCGAGAGTAGTTGGCGCCGACATACGATTCTGCGTCAGTAGGATTAAATGGATCAGCAGCACCAAGCATAACACGCGTTTCCAGTGATCCGCCGGTACCAGTCCAAACCAAAGTGGTTCTAGCTGCATCGCTGTAAATGTTCATCGATGCACTATAGGGAGTGACATATTCGCTGCCAACCACACTACCCGCCAAACCCGTACCAGTAATTGAGAAATAACCACCTGTGATATTTGTATTCCAACCGATTAATTCACCTGTTGCAAGGAAAGTTGAGCCAGGCATAGCAGGGTCATTGGGCGAGGCAAATGTCAGGTTAAAATTGTCCTGTGCAAAATAGATACTGCTAGCATTGGCCGCTGCTGTTGCAACGAAAAGCAAAGCTAAGGCCGCCAGCACCAAAAACAGCCAAGTTCTCATTTCATTGCCCTCCGCACGATTCAGATCCCTCATCATCGCATACTCTAACTATACGTCCCTAAATCCAGCAATAAGCGTGCCACCTGCATATGTTGTCTGGTGACTCCTAGGCATCTCTTCTATAAAATTAATTAAATGAATACGTTGCCCTATTCATAGGCCAGTGACTATGCACACATGATTATGAATGTCAAGATCTGATTGGGAGTAGTTGTAAAAAATCCTGACAGATTGATTCGGCACTAAAATCTCTTATGGCGCGTAAACTCACTGAATGAATGATTTACCTCGAAACATTGAAAAAACAAGGTTGTAAAAAGATCTTACAAGCGCTCTATCAATTTACACTGCTGTCCAAATTAGCTGGGATTCAGATATTACCTGTTTATTCAAAGCAAGTTACGGTCCTCGACAGTGCCTTTTCCGAAGGAAAACCCCGGCCACCTGCTCGATAACATCTGAGAGTGCGGGTCAGGCCTGGAAGATATGTTTCTCAGTCTGGAAGCCCACCCCATTCGCAAACCCAAAAGCAAGTTTTCCAGGCCTGATCCGAATGGCCCTTACAGAGGAGCTTGACCAGCGATTTCCTGTTTTGTCAAATGCGGGTGCCGGCGTCAGTCTTCGCATCCCTCCATGCGTGACCTTTACATGGCATTGTGGCTATGGCTATACTCCATTCATGAAAACCGTCAATGCCGGCAAATTCAAAGATCAGTGCCTCCGCATTATGGACACCGTGGCCCGCACTAAGACACCGGTGATTGTGACCAAGCGCAAGCGCCCGGTGGTCAAGATAGTTCCCTATGAGTATGGTTTTAAGTTTCTGTGCGTTTCTGACGGTTTTGCCGTATCTGAGGTTCCTGAACAGAACATCGAAAACTGGTACGGACAAAAAAGAGGATGGCCCGCTGCGGCAAAAGAGCAAATGGTCCGGAAGATTGCCAAGAAATATCATTTGGAAGTCTTTAAACCGCCGGACGAGGTGACCATTTCCGGCGAGTGTCGTCACATTTTGAGTTAGACCGCTATCAGGGAAAACTCGTCTTAGCGCACCCAAGATATCTGATGATTTGTATCTCCAAATCGGCAATATTCCCGGAACTCACCATTGGCGGCGAGGACGAGGGACGTCAGAGCGAGACACCCGGATCGGGCACGCTACATTCCGGGGCTATGAGCCTCCTCTGACTGCCAAGCAATGGCATTTGCCATTGGCAGGCGCCAAAGAGAATGGCACTTTTAAGAGGAGGCGGCCATGCGCCGCGGACGTGGAGCGATTGTGAAGGCTGCGATTCGGGTCTTTGCCCAAAAAAGGATACGCCGGCGCCTCGGTGCGTGAGATCTGCAGCGAGGCTGGCGTCACCAATCCGAAAAATGCATTGACCTGCTGCTTCAGGGCTGTGTGGTTCGGTAAGGTCTATACCGATCGGTATCACAAAAAGAGAATTGGGGTATGAAACATGATTCTGCAACGTTACAATGGCATGGAACTTGCACAATATGAAGGAATCTAGATCCGGCTCTGAGGTACGACTCGAAAACCATTCGACAAGCGGCCGGGACCAGGTTGAATGAGTCGGAGGGCGTGAGTTTCTGCATGAAACTGATTCAATGGAAACAACCGCAGTTGGTAGTGCGATAGAAGAGGTTTTTGAGGTATCTGCCGGTCATGTTGAGGAGCATAAAAATGCCTTTCAGCGTTTGGTATAAACATCTTGGCGTCACGGGGCTTGTTTTCGCGGGATTATTTTTGTCAAGCTGCAAGTCGAATTCGGCTCCTCCCCCTGCAGGTCCTACCGAGGTTGCCACCGTTACGATCCGTCCCGAACGGATCGTGCTGACAACCGAGTTGCCCGGCCGGACATCCGCTTACCTCGTTGCTGAAATCCGGCCGCAGGTAAGTGGCCTGCTGCAGAAGCGGCTGTTTGAAGAAGGGGCGAATATCCATGAGGGCGACCTTCTTTACCAGATTGATCCCGTCCCATACCAAGCCACATATGACCAGGCCAAAGCCGCGTTGGTCACGGCTCAGGCGAATGTTGGCACGGCCGAGGCGAACGTCGTCATGGCTGAGGCCAACCTGCCGGCGATCCGATCACGTGCCGAGCGCCTGAAGGGGCTGGTGGCCATCCACGCGGTCGGCCAGCAAGACTACGACGATGCCACTGCCGCTTTACGGCAAGCCGAGGCAAACCTCAACGTGACAAGGTCGGCCGTGCAGGCAAGCCGGTCGGCCGTGGAGGTAAGCCGGACGGCTGTGGAGAGCGCCCGTATCAACCTGTCGTACACACCCATCAGGGCGCCCATATCCGGACGGATCGGAAGATCCAACATCACGGTCGGCGCAATGGTGACTGCCTATCAGCCCATTCCGCTGGCGGTCATTCAGCAACTGGATCCGATTTACGTGGATGTGACCCAGGCCAGCGCGGACCTGCTGCGCCTCAGGAGGGAACTGGAAAGCGGCAACCTCAAGAACGGCTCGAGCCGGCGGAAGGTCCAGCTGCTTCTAGAGGATGATACACCTTACTCCGTGTCAGGCACGCTGCAGTTCCAGGACGTCACCGTGGATCCAACCACCGGTTCGGTCACGCTGCGCATGGTGTTCGCCAATCCCAAACAGGTGCTTCTTCCGGGCATGTTCGTGCAGGCGGTCATAGAGGAGGGGGTGGATGAACAGGCTCTTCTCATTCCTCAGCAGGGTGTAAGCCGCGACCCTAAAGGGAATCCCATTGCCTTGGTGGTGAACGCCGAAGGCAAGGTGGAGCAACGTGCGATTGTGCTGGACCGCGCGATCCGCGACAAATGGCTGGTCACGAAAGGGCTTTCTCCAGGAGACCAGCTGATCGTCGAAGGCATCGAGAGGGTTCGACCCGGTGATTCCGTCAGGGCTGTCGATTTTGTGGCACCCGCGAAAACCGGCGCAGGCCAGTCCCAAGTCCAGGCAAAGTAGGAGGAATTCAATGGCCAGATTTTTTATTGATCGTCCTGTCTTTGCCTGGGTTGTCGCAATCGGCATGATGCTTGCTGGCGGGCTGGCTATCTACAATCTGCCCATCTCCCAATATCCTCCGATCGCTCCGCCGTCGATTTCGATCACAGGTGTTTACCCCGGCGGGTCGGCGAAAACAGTGGAAGACAGCGTGGTTCAGATCATCGAACAACAGATGACCGGACTGGACAAGATGCTGTACATCCATTCCACATCCGATTCCTCGGGCACGGCACAGATCGATCTGACCTTCGCCCCGGGCACCGATCCCGATCTCGCCTGGGCAAAAGTTCAGAACAAGCTTCAGCTCGCCATGCCTTCACTGCCGGAAGTGGTGCAGCGACAGGGACTCAGGGTCAGCAAGTCCACCCGCAACTATCTGATGATCGTTGGGCTCACTTCCCTGGACGACAGCCTCGACCAGAATGACCTTTCCGACTACACCTTCTCGCAGATCCAATATTCGTTGGCCCGTGTGCCCGGCGTGGGCGAAGTGCAGATGTTTGGCGCTGGGTATGCGATGCGGATCTGGCTGGACCCGAACAAACTCACAAATTACAGCATGACCTCGGACGATGTCATCGCAGCGGTCCGGAGTTACAACGTGCAGGTGTCTGCCGGCCAGTTGGGCGGGATGCCCGCCGTGCCGGGCCAGCGGCTCAATGCTTCGATCGTTGTCCAGACGCTGCTGAAGACTCCGGAGGAGTTCGGCGCCATTCCTCTGCGCAACAATCCGGATGGATCCATCGTGCGGGTGCGGGACGTGGCGCGGACGGAACTGGGGACCGAATTTGACAATTTCAGGGTTACTTTTAACGGACATCCTGCATCCGGCCTTGCCATACGGCAGGAGGCCGGGGCCAACGCGCTGGACACTGCCGCTGCCGTGAAAGCGAAGATGGTGGAGCTGTCCCGCTACTTTCCTCCCGGCATGACAGCCGTTTACCCCTTTGACACGACGCCTTTCGTGCGGGTAGCCATCAACGAGGTCGTCAAGACCCTCCTTGAGGCGATCTTTCTTGTGTTCCTTGTCATGTTCCTTTTTCTGGGAAACATGCGGGCCACGCTCATCCCGACGATTGCCGTGCCCGTGGTTATACTTGGCACGTTTGGCGTTCTCGGACTGTTCGGCTATTCCATCAACATGCTTACCATGTTTGCTATGATCTTAGCGATCGGGCTTCTGGTGGATGATGCCATCGTGGTGGTTGAAAATGTGGAGCGTTTAATGTCCGAAGAGGGCCTTTCGCCGCTGGAAGCCACCCGCAAATCGATGGACCAGATTACCAGCGCCTTGGTCGGCATCGGGCTCGTTCTTTCGGCGGTATTCGGCCCCATGATGTTTTTCGGCGGCTCGACCGGCGTCATCTACCAGCAGTTTTCTGTCACGATCATATCCTCGATGCTCCTATCGGTCCTGGTGGCTTTGATCCTGACGCCGGTGCTCTGCGCCTCACTTCTCAGGCCGATGGGTAAAGGACACGAAGCCGCGGAGACTGGTTTCCGTCTCCTCAGGCCGTTTTTCCTGTGGTTCGACCACATATTTCTCCGCCTTCGGGGACGCTACCAGTCGGCAGTGGGACACATCCTCGGGAAACGGCTCCGCTACCTTACCGTTTTTGTCCTGATCGTGGTGGCGATGGGTTATCTCTTCGCGAAGATGCCCACGGGCTACCTGCCGGACGAAGACCAAGGCGTTCTTCTGGCCATGGCGCAACTTCCCCCAGGTTCGACGCTGGAACAGACGCGGGCGATTATGAAAAAGGTGCAAGACCACTTTCTCATAGACCAGAAGGAGGCGGTGGAAGCCTGCATGGGTATCAGCGGTTTTGGCATGGCGGGCCAGGCGCAGAACCAGGGGATGGCCTACATCAAGCTTCGGGATTGGGACTTGCGCAACCGGCCGGATCTGAAGGTGGAGGGCATTCTGAGGAAAGCCGCGCCGGTGCTGGGCAGTATCCGGGGAGCGACGATCTTTGCGTTTCCGCCCCCGGCCGTCACCGAACTCGGCACGTCAAAGGGATTTGAGTTCATGCTTCAGGACCGCGGCGGTCTCGGCCACGAAATCCTCATGAACGCCCGTCTCCAGGTTCTTGGCCAGGCGATGCGCGATCCGCGGCTGACCGCCGTACGTCCCAACGGAATGCCGGACCAGGCTGAGCACAAGGTGGATATCGACTGGGCCAAGGCCGGCACTCTGGGGGTGTCGGTGCCTTCGATTCAAAGTTTGATCTCGACTGCCTTCGGTAGCGCCTATGTCAACGACTTCATACAAGGTGGGCGCGTCCATCGGGTTTATGTACAGGCCGATGCCCCCTTCCGGATGCTGCCGGAGGACCTGAACCATCTCTACGTCCGGAACAATGCGGGCCGCATGGTTCCTGTCTCAGCCCTTGCGTCGGGGCGCTGGACCTACGCCTCCCCCCGGCTCGAGCGCTACAACGGTTTCCCAGCCCTAGACTTTTTGGGTGAGGCTGCGCCCGGAAAAAGCACCGGTGACGCCATGGCGGCCATGGAGGAAATCGCCAATAAGCTGCCGCGCGGCATCGGTTATGAATGGACCGGCATCTCGTACCAAGAGCGGCTGAGCCAATCCCAGACGGGGCTCCTGTATGCCTTTTCCGTCCTCGCTATTTTCCTGGTGCTGGCAGCCCTGTACGAGAGCTGGTCGATTCCCATTTCCATTCTGCTCGCCTTGCCGCTTGGTGTGATCGGAGGGGTTCTTGCCACCTCCTGGCGCGGGCTGCCGAACGACGTCTACTTCCAGATCGGGCTGCTCACGGTTCTGGGACTTACCACCAAGAACGCGATTTTGATTGTGCAGTTTGCCAAGATCCGCGTCGAAGCAGGCGCGGGCCTGATCGAGGCCACTCTCGAGGGGGCGAGGCTAAGGCTTCGACCCATCGTGATGACATCGCTGGCGTTCGGCTTCGGGGTATTGCCGCTGACGCTCGCCACCGGGGCTGGAGCAGGGGCGCAAAAGGCCATCGGCACCAGTGTCCTCGGCGGCATGATAACGGCGACATTCCTGGCGATCTTTTTTATTCCTCTGTTCTTCGTGCTGATAACCCAGATTTTCGGCAAGAAAAAACCGGGAGGTCGAACCATGATGGTCACCTCAGATTCCGCAATCAAGACGGAGGGGCCCGAACATGCGTAAGCTCATACCACTATTGGCGATCTCGTTCTTCCTGTACGGGTGTCCGCGCCCGTCACAGTATGTGCGCCCCGGATTGCCGGTGCCTTCCACCTGGCCAGAAAGCTCCGCCAATCAAGCCGGTGCGCCGAATGCGCCCGCGGCTGCTGACATGAAGTGGCAGGAATTCTTCACCGATCAGCGACTTCAATCTGTGATCGAGCTGGCACTGGCGAACAACCGCGATCTCCAGATGGCCACACTCAACATCCAAAAGGTCCAGGCTTTGTATCGGATTCAGCGTGCCGAACTGTACCCCACCGTTGCGGCGTCAGCCAGCGCCGATGGCTATCGAGTGCCGGCAAACCTGTCCAGCAAAAGTAATCCGGAAACGGTATCGCAATACACCGTGGCGTTGGGCACGGCTTCGTGGGAACTGGATCTTTTCGGGCGTATCCGAAGCTTGAAGAGCCGGGCATTGGAGGAGTACCTGGCGACCGAACAGGCACGGTCCGCCGCTCAGATCTCCCTGGTAGCCGCCGTCGCCGACAGCTACCTGGCACTTGCAGCCGACCGGGAGAACCTGAGGCTGGCCCAGGTGACCCTCGATGCCCAGCAGGCTTCCTACGATTTGATTCTGCACACCACGGAACTCGGCATGGCGTCTGACTTGGATTTGCGACAGGCGCAAAGCGAGGTGGAGGTGGCCCGCGTGGATATCGCCAGATATTCGGGTCAGGTGGCCCTGGACGAAGATGCGCTCAATCTGCTGGCCGGCACGCCCGTGATTTCAGGCTTGCTGGCTGATGATCTGAGCAAGGTCGCGGATTTAAAGGAAATTGCGCCCGGCTTGCCGTCCGACGTACTACTTCGCCGCCCCGATATTCTTGCGGCCGAACACCAGTTGAAGGCAGCCAACGCGAATATCGGTGCGGCGCGCGCGGCGTTCTTCCCCCGCATCACGCTGACTGCCGCCGCCGGGATCACCAGCAGCGACCTGACAAACCTCTTCAAGCCTGCGGCCGGAACCTGGAACTTTGCACCGCAGGTGACGCTCCCGATTTTTGACTCCGGGGCCCGGCAGGCCAACTACAAAGCGGCCCAGATGGATCGGGACATTGCAATTGCCGAGTACGAGAAATCGATACAAGCGGCCTTCAGGGAAGTGAGTGACGCCTTGAGCCTGCGCACCTCGCTGGCCAACCAGCAGCAAGCGCTGCAATCACTAGTTGATACGCTGCAGGAAATCTATCGGCTTTCCGAAGCCCGATACCAGGCAGGGATTGACAGCTACCTGAGCGTTCTTGTCGCCCAACGTTCACTTTATGCCGCTCAACAGCAACTGGTCGGTGTTCGCCTGGCACGTCTGAGCAATCTCGTGGTCCTTTACAAGGTATTGGGCGGAGGGGCCTGACAGACTCGTCATTCGCTCTCGCGCATTTCCGTTAGTGAGCATGAAACAAGGCTGGCATGACAATTGCTTCAATGTATGACGGGAGGAATTGCCCGCAATGTTTCGAATAATCCGAGAGGATCACCCGCGTCACATCCTGGTCACAATTGAAGGGTGGCTCACAGCTGAATCCGTTGAGACAGCTGAAACAGCATGCAATGCAGCGTTGCAAACCAATGTGCCGGTCACAGTTTTTCTCAAGGATATCGTGGAAATAGACATGGATGGACGTGCTTTTCTTATGAGGATGTCAATGAGAAAAGCCCGGCTGCGTGCAGTCGGCGTTTATTCCAGATACATCGTCAGAAAGCTGCGGTCCAGGAGAGATCTGCGAGACCGAAGCGTGTAATTTCCATATCCAATCATTTCATCAACCAAAATCCAAAGCGTGCGCAAACTCTGGTTCAGCCTGTTTACGCCTTCCAGAGCAGGCAGGACGGGAAACCTCGCCGGCGACAAGTGGGGCATTCAGCGATGAAATGCCCAAAATCCTGCGGATGTGTTATGTTACGCGATATGAGCGTGGACAGTTCGGTCATCTACGAGGCGCTGTTTGAACTGGCACAGTCCATTTCCGGTCACAGCGATCTGGACAGCCTATGCAACGCGCTCTTTCGATCTCTCAAACGGGTTATCAAGTTTGATGGTCTTGGCCTGCTGCTGTATGACGCGGCGTGCAACGCTCTTCGCATGCATGCAGTAGCCTCCGCGGAACCGATCGACGATAAAGTCGAGTTAACACTGATGTCGCCGACAGATGATAATCCTGCGGGCTGGGTGTGGACAAACCAGCAACCTATGGTCATTCCACGAGTCGAGCAGGAGACCCGTTGGCCTGAATTCCTCAAAACAGTGCGGACGCACCGCGTTTCTTCGCTGCTCCTGGTTCCGATGACTACCGGAGATCGACGCCTGGGAATCCTGGCTTTTGGTTCCCTTGAGCCTACCGAAATAAGTCGGCACGAAATGGATTTCGCCCTGAGGGTCGCTTCCGAGTTCGCGGTAGCGGTCGATTCCTACCTGACGCAGCAAAAATACCTGCGGGAACGTGATCGGCTGCAATTGCTGTTCGATGTCACGAACTCATTGGTCTCGAAACTCTCTCCCGATGCTCTTTTCTCGGCCCTAGCGGAGCAGATCGGCAAGGTGGTAGCCTGCGATTTCGCCGTACTTGCGCTGCTCGACAAAAACTCCGGAGAGCTCTTTCTCAGCGGCCTTTATGCTGCCGGCCATCGCGAGATAACTCCCGAGCTGACCCGGGTGCACCCTGATGGACTACCCAGTGCCGAAGCACTCGCCACCGGCAAACCGGTCGTGACCGACCGGCCGGATTTCGAGCGCTTCCCTTCACCTTTCTATAGACGCTGGGCGGAAGCGGGTTTTTGCTCTATGTGCACGATTCCGCTGGTGACGACCAATGCGACCCTGGGAACACTCGAACTAGCGCGGCGAAATGGCCACGCCTTTACCTCAGACGATGTCGAGCTTCTCGTTCAGGTGGGCCGTCAGATAGCGGTTGCACTAGAGAATTCCTTGGCCTATCGCGAGCTGGCCGAAATGAAGGAGCGCCTGGCGACAGAAAAGTTGTACTTGGAAAGCGAAATTCGATTTGACCAGAATCTCGGAGAAATGCTGGGCGAGAGTCCGGCCTTCCAGGCAGTGCTCAAGAGTGTGCAAATTGTGGCGCCGACAGATGCCACAGCCTTGATACTGGGCGAGACGGGCACGGGTAAGGAGCTCGTTGCCCGCGCGATTCATGAATGGAGCGGGCGCAACAAGCGAAGCTTTGTAAGGGTCAATTGCGCCACCATCCCTTCGAGCCTGCTGGAGAGCGAGTTGTTTGGTCATGAAAAAGGCGCGTTTACGGGGGCTCTCGCGCAGAGAATCGGGCGTTTCGAGCTGGCGCATCAGGGCACGCTGTTTCTCGACGAAATCGGCGAGATCCCGCTCGAGCTGCAGCCGAAGCTCTTGCGAGCGATTCAGGAGCAGGATTTCGAAAGGCTGGGTGGGAACCGCACCATCCATGTAGACATCCGATTTGTCGCCGCCAGCAACCGCAATCTGAAAGCCATGGTGGACGAGGGTAAATTCCGAAGCGACCTGTATTATCGCCTCCATGTCTTCCCATTTCATGTTCCACCATTGCGGGAGCGCCGCGAGGACATCCCGATCCTCACCCGTTATTTCACTCAGAAATATTCAAAACGCATGGGCCGCAAAATCGATGCGATTCCATCTGCAGCTATGGACGTTCTCGTGCGCTACGACTGGCCCGGGAACATCCGCGAGCTGCAGAATGTGATCGAGCGATCCGTGGTTCTGACCCGGGGAAGTGTTTTGGAACTTGCCATGCCTGAGATCAGTGCCGGACTGGTTGCCGCTGGGCCGAAATCTGAGCTTGCATCCGTCGCCGAACGGGAAAGGATCGTGCAGGCCTTAAAAGACGCCAAAGGAGTCGTCGCAGGCCCGAATGGAGCAGCGAGGCTGTTGGGATTGAAGAGAACTACCCTCCAGGCCCGAATGAAAAAACTCCGGATCACGCGCGATTATCAGTAGCTAAATCACAGCTTAGTGCAAAGGCTTCCGTCCGAAGACCCGCGTCAGTTCGATGTCATCCGCCGTGCCGAGCTTGCCGTCAGGTCCGGCAGAGACAAGCCGGACAGTTTCGAGGTCCACGCGGATAGCGCTCAGCGGATGGCCCCAGGCATCAAGGCGGAGTACGGGAGCCATATAGAGCGGGAACAGAGAATCCGATAGTCCGACATAGTCGCTGAATTGTGGCAGACGGCCGTTTTTCTGCCGGTAGGCTTCGATTGCGGACGCGATCTTTTCCAGCGCTTGCCGCGTCTCTTCCACCTTTACCTGCTGCAGCGCCCGCAGGATGTCGTCCAGCTTTTCCCACTGCCCCTGACCCACGCGAACCTCTCGAACCACCCATTCGTTCCCCACCTTTTCCAGGCGGAAAGCAGAGTGAAGGTCCGTCTCGACAATCGCCTGCGATCCCATCTGGGAGACCGACAGCACTTCAAGATCACGTGGCGTGAGCGTTGTCGCCTGAGAGCCGATAATCGCTTCGCGCGCCGACTTCTTGTTGATCGACCGGCCGCCGCACCCGTTGAGCAAAAAGGCGGCAAGGCCAAGCAAACCTACGTATCTGCTGAGACGGTGCGTGGTCTCCATGCGAACAATGTATCGCAAACCACTTTCAGAAGTCATCTGCATTTCAGGTGACTGCTCAGCTGCAGCGACAAGGATTCGGTGTTATCGGAATGATTAGAAAGCCAACCTCCAAGGCTCAAGGTACTTGAAGAATCTCCAAGGAATCCTATTGGATCGGAAAACGTCGGCCCTTCTAGGGCCACAGAAGCCGACGCCTCTTTGAGATTCTTTGAGTGCTTTGAGTCTTAGAGGTTCTCTTTGGCATTCGGCCATGCGATACGGTTTCAAAAAAGGCTGAACAGCTACCCATAAACATGCTCGATCTCAGACTATAATGGAATCATGCTCAAACCAGCTGATGCAGCCGGGCGTGCCGCGATAGGCTTGGATGCGCCGGTCCAGTTTCTGAAGGGCGTCGGGCCAAGGCGCGCCGAGGAACTTGCATCCCAGGGCATCTGTACGGTCGGCGATCTATTGGATTGCCCGCCATTCCGTTACGAGGATCGCACGGTGTTCCGGCCGCTTCAGTCACTGCGCGAAGGCGAGTGGGTACTGACGCGGGGTCGGATTTGCAGCGTGGGCAGCTTCGATGCGCGTCGCCGCAAGCTGTCAGTGTTCGGAATCCTCGTCCAGGATGCAACGGGCAGTGTCGAGCTCAAGTTTTTCAACCAGCCGTATCTCCGCAACGTTTACCGGCAGGGAATGGAACTTATCATCTACGGGCAAGCCAAGCGGGACACCTATGCGCATGGACGGCTGTGCTTCATGAATCCTGAGTGCGAGGTGGTGGAGGCGGAAACGGCGGGACTCTCCGTCCATTCGGGGCGTGTGACCCCGATTTATCGCCGTCTGGGGGCGCTGCGCGCACGCGCGTTGCGTCAGATCCTGTTCGCTGCCGTATCGAACCTGCCTCCGGATATGAGCGACCCGCTGCCCCTTTATCTTCGCCGCCAATATCGGCTTCTTCCCAGAGCAAAGGCGCTGTCGCTGATCCATTTCCCCGAACTGCGCGCGAATTCGCCGGAAGGGCGGGAGCGGGAAATGGATGTGCTCAACCACGGCCTGTCGCCGGCGCACAAACGCATGATCTTCGAGGAGCTTTTTCAAGTCCAGGTCGGCGTGGCGATGGTGCGGGAAAGCCGCACGCGTGTGCTGAAGGAACGCAGACTCCACCTTGGCGACGAGGTGCGGATCGCTATCAAGAAAATCCTGCCGTTTCACCCGACCGCTGCGCAAAAGCGCGTCCTGAAAGATATCGCGGACGACATGCTTTCGCAGCGTCCGATGTGCCGGCTGCTGCAGGGAGACGTCGGTTCGGGCAAGACCATCGTGGCGGCACAGGCCGCGATCATTGCGGTGGAAAATGGATTTCAGGCGGCGATCATGGCGCCCACCGAGATCCTGGCCGAACAACACCATTTTTATTTTCGCCGTCTTCTCGAGCCTCTTGGATATTCGATCGACATCCTCAAAGGCAGCCTGCCGCCGAAGGATAAGCGGGCAGCGCTCGAGCGCATCCGTGGTGGTGAGACGCGCATTGCAATCGGAACTCATGCGCTGATCCAGGAAGGAGTGGAGTTTCAGAACCTGGCATTGACGATCATCGACGAACAGCACCGCTTCGGCGTCATCCAACGAAACATACTCAAGAGCAAAGGGAAGCTCCCGGACACCCTGGTGATGACGGCCACTCCCATTCCCCGTTCGCTCGCGCTGACCCTTTACGGAGACCTGGAGATTTCGGTTATCGACGAATTGCCGCCTGGGCGGCTCCCGATCACCACGCGCTGGCTTGAGGAAAAGGAAAGGAGTGCCGCGTATGGCGAGGTGCTCAAGACCGTCGGGGAGGGACATCAGGTCTACATTGTCTGCCCGCTTGTCGAGGAAACGGAAAAGTCCGACCTGCGATCTGCCACGCAGATGGCGGCTCACCTGCAGGAAAAGGTTTTTCCGGACTTTCGCGTCGGCTTGTTGCACGGGCAGATGAAAACAGCGGACAAAGATCGGATCATGGGCGAGTTTTCCGCGGGCGAAATACAGATTCTGGTCGCCACGACGGTGATTGAAGTGGGAGTGGACGTCGCCAATGCCACACTCATGATCGTCGAGCATGCCGAACGCTTCGGCCTGGCACAGCTTCATCAGCTGCGCGGACGCGTCGGGCGCGGAGCGGTCCAGTCGCAATGCCTGCTGATCGGCGACGCTCGCGGCAGCCCGGAAGCCCGGCGCCGCCTGGAGATCATGTGCGAAACCAACGACGGTTTTCGCATTGCTGAAGTCGACCTGGAACTGCGCGGCCCCGGGGAAATCGCCGGCACGCGCCAGTCGGGTGTCCCCGTTCTCAAGTACGCCAACCTTGTCAGAGACCGGAAAGCTCTGGAGCTGGCCCACACGGAGGCGCGACACTTTCTCAGCATGCTGGCCACGGGTGCCGACGAGGAGTGCCGGCGCATCGCCGCGCTCATCCGGCTCCGGTGGCGTGACCGTTACGACATAGCCCTGGCGGGATAGGGTGTGCCATGCGCATTATTTCAGGGAGGTTTCGCGGCAGAAGGCTTAAGAGTCCTGGAGGTCTCGGCCTGCGCCCCACGAGTGACCGCCTCAGGGAAACGCTTTTCGACATTTTGGGACCTGGAGTCGATGGTGCCGTCGTCCTTGATGTTTTTGCCGGTGCCGGTGGAATCGGCCTGGAAGCGATCAGCCGTGGAGCGCGGGAAGTCGTTTTCGTCGAGTCAAACCGGGAAGCCGTGCGCTTGATTCGCGATAACCTCAGCCTGTGCGGAATCTCCTCCGATTACCGCATTCTGCAGGGCGATGCATTCTCCATGCTCCGCTCCCTCGCTCGCGAACAGTTTGCTGCCGATATCACCTTTTTGGACCCCCCATACAAGTGGGGGCCGTATCGCGACCTGATCGAAATCCTGTTTTGCACCGGAATCGCGCGCATCGGCGCTCGGGTTGTGGTCGAGCATCACGGCAAAACCGCGTTGCCGGATGCCGGACCGAGCTTCCGTTGCGTGCGCACAGTCCGGCAAAGCGACAAATGCCTCAGTTTCTTTCAAGCGATAAATGAAGCCTGACGGCAGCGGTAACGAATCCTCACCCGTCACTCGACACACGTGTGTGGTTTTCGACTAATTCAAGGACGTCATGCAGACGTTTGCAGATACGCTGGGCTTCCCCTGACCGTTCGTCTTCCGTGGGGGAGAGCGGTTGCTTCAGCAGGTCCAGCGCGTGATGAAAAACTATGTGCCTGGCCATCCCCGGTCCGTGCAGCTGCCGAATATCCTTCACGCACTTGCGCATGCGATCCGCGGTTGCGAGATAGTACCGCCAACGCTCTCGAGTCGTTCTTTTGTTTTCCGCGGCGATCGCCACTGCAAGGCGGGAGCGGGCACTCTCCATGGCGTGGAGCAACTCGCGATAGAGGCGCGGCTCTCTGGTTCTGATTGATTCTCTTGCGGTCAAATCTCCTCCGCTGCAAATTCCCTGAAATAGCGCGGGACGGCGCGAAACAATATGGACGCGAAGACAATCCCCACCTATCTAACGGTTCGTGGAATTTTTGAGCGAAGAAATCATGGGCAGTGGCAATTGCGAAGACGTGAATCTCCCTTTGGTCGTGGAAAGCCTGATGCTCAGCCATCGCGAGAAGTGGTTGCGGTTCGTCCAAAAGGTGGTGCAGAACCCCCAGGATGCCGAGGACGTCTTGCAGGAAGCGGCATTGCGCATGCTGGTACGCGCCCGGCAATTCAGTTCCGCGGAGCAGGCCCGCATGTACCTCGGACGCATCATCTCCAATACAGCCATCGAGATCTACCACGCGCGCCGGCGTCATCGCCGCCAATACCGGCCTTTGCATGAACATCTTCATGCAGCATCGGATCGAGGAGGACCGGAACGATCCCTGTTTGAGAGGGAAGAACTGAATGCGAACGCGCGCATGTTGAGTCTCCTCCGCGAGGGCCTGTCTTGCCTCCCGCTCAAACAGTATCAGGCAGTGCGCCTGACTGTCCTGGATCCCGACTTAGTGTCCATGCGTGACGCCGGGATCGAAAACGACATTCCCTACTCGACTCTCCGGCATCGAAGTGTCCAGGGTATTCGCCGGTTACGCCGCTTCCTTTGCCGTGCGCTGCGCGGATTTTCGGCGCGGATGGTGTTGACGTGACTTGTGGGCTATTTCTGATTGCTTGAATTGAAGATGCGCCACCCCATATAATGGTCGCTCAACACAGAGCCACTTGCGGTGGTGATCAATCCAGGGCAATTCGCTCATGAAGATTCGAGCTGTCTATCCAGGTACCTTCGACCCCCTAACCAACGGCCATCTCGATTTGATCCGCAGGTGCGCTGCCTTGTTCGACGATGTGTTTGTCGCGATTCTGAGCAATGCCGACAAGACCCCTCTCTTTAGTCTGGAGGAGCGTGTCGAAATGCTGGAAAGCGTGGTTCACGACATGCGCAACGTCTCCGTGACGACTTTCGATGGACTGCTGGTCGATTACGCGGAGCGGATCCATGCGTCCGTGATTGTTCGCGGCATCAGGGCAATTTCCGATTACGAATACGAACTCCAGATGGCGCTCATGAACCGGAGGCTTTCATCTTCCGTAGAGACCGTTTTTTTGATGCCGGCGCTAACCTACTCCTATTTGAGCTCTCACCTGGTCAAGGAGATTTCGGAACTCGGAGGATCGGTCCACGGCCTGGTCCCCGCGATTGTGGAACGGCGCCTCAAACGCAGGCACAAACGACAGCCATAAGGGCAGCAGTGCGTGCCGCAGTCAGAGCGCGCAAGGGAGAAAGCTTTGATATCCAATCTTAAACTCCGGATGGCGCGCGTGATCTCGGGTCACCGATTCCTGTTTGGCGCCGCATTCGCCATCATTGTGCCCTTGCTCGCAGTTCCTGCATACAGGTTCCTGGAGCGGCAGCGGTCCACCCTCCCTGTTTCCGAAGCATCGGTTGGTCCGGCCCTGAAACTCTCCCCCTTGCCGAAGTTGCAGGAGATCGCCGATGTCTTCCGCCAGAACGAGACCATCACCGAGGCACTCACTCGCCATGGCCTGACGAAGCAGGATGCCCTGAATTTCGTGCAGTCGACGCGCTCCGTCTACTCTCTTGCCAAAGTGATCGCGGGGCGCGAATTCAAGCTTCACTTCTGGTCGCACAACGGCGCGTTCAACGACTTTATTTATGCCATTGACGGCAACAGGTATTTGACGGTTTACCGATCGAGCGGCCAATTCGTTCCTCTGGTCAAGGATTTTAATTACGAAACCAGAACTGTCGCGGTGAGCGCCGATATTGAGGAAAACCTGTTTTCGACCATTGAGCGGATCGGAGAACAGGCGCAGCTTGCCTACGGCATGGACGACATCTTCAAGTGGGACGTGGACTTTAATACCGACATCCGGCAAGGCGACTCTTTCCAGATGTTGGTTGAGAAAAAGTACCTGGACGGAAACTTCGTCCGGTATGGCGATATCCTGACCGCTGACCTGATGGTGCACAACAAGCGTTTCTCTGCATTCCGTTTTCAAAAAGACTACTACGACCCCAACGGGAAGGCCTTAAGAAAGGCCTTTTTGAAGTCGCCTTTGAAGTTCACGCGCATCAGTTCGAGATTTACCACCGCGCGATTGCATCCCATTCTCAAAGTCGTGCGGCCGCATCTTGGCGTCGACTATGCCGCGCCGACCGGAACCCCTGTTTTCTCGGTGGCGGCCGGCAAGGTCATTTCGGCAGGGTGGAATGGCGGTTTCGGCAACAGTGTAGTGGTGCATCATGCCAACGGTTTCGAGTCAACTTACTCGCACCTATCGAAAATCGCCGTTCACGCGGGACAACAGATAGCTCAAGGCGGACTCATCGGCGAGGTCGGTGCTACAGGGCTTGCCACCGGGCCGCATCTCGACTTTCGCCTGTCGCTGTACGGCAAACCCCAGAATCCGACCAGGGCGATTCTGCCGGCAGCCGAACCCGTGCCTCCTGCCCTTTTCACGCAATTCGCGGCGCGGCGTGATAGATTGCGTGCGCAGCTCGATCAGCTCACCGCAGGAGAGGCGACGACCGTCCGGCTGGCGCAGAGCACTTCGATAGGAGGACAGATTCGAAAATGAGATTCTATCGCTCACTCTGGTCGCCGATCGTCTTGGCTTTGCTCTTATCATTCATCTCCAGCGCGTCAGCGCAGGATCTCACCCTTTTCGTCGGCGGTCAGTTCCCCGGCTCGGTGACGGTTCAAAACGTCGTCACCTCATTGGATAAGGGTCCTGTCTATGGCGTGCGCTTCAGCACTCCATTCGCCTTGAACGTAAAATTGGAGCACACCCTGGCCTTCAGCAATGATTTTCTTTTCCCTCACAGCCTGTCGGGGATCACGAAGGCCAACGGTCTTTTGTACAATACCAACCTGCTTGTTAATATACCGATCGGGAAAATGGTGCCTTATGTTACCGCCGGCGCGGGTTTTATGCGCCAGTCCGGTTCACCCAATCTCCCGATAGGTACCAAGTTTACTTTCAATTACGGTGGCGGCTTGAAACTTCCCAAGCTGCTCGGTCCCGCCGGCCTGCGCTTCGATGCGCGCGGATACACGGCGACCGGCGTGTTTTCCCAGTCCGTGAATCTTTTTGAGATAAGTGGCGGCGTCCTTTTCAGTTTTTGACCGTTCCGGTCATCTATCTGCTGCAATCGGCAATCTTGTGCCTGCTTCCGAGGTCCAATCTTGAGACTGGCGATTATTGCCAACCCGATCTCCGGCGGTGGCCGGGCCTTCAAGCGCATCGAACAGTTGTTGAAGGTCTGGCCCCACCGTGAATGGGAAGTTGAGTTCCTCCCTACGAAATGCGCGGAGCATGCCGGCGTCCTCGCACGCGAATTGCTTTCCCACCCTCCCGACCGGCTGGCCGTCTGCGGCGGTGACGGGACGTTCAACGACGTTGTTTCGAGCGTGCCCGGGCCGCCGTTCCCGGTCGCGCTGATCCCGTCCGGAACAGCCAACGTCTTGGCTCATGAGCTTGGCTTGCCTTACGATGCCGCCGGGGCTCTCGAGGTTGCACTGAAAGGGACCGTGCGGCAGGTGGACCTTGGCATCCTGCGCGGAAACGGACACCACCACTTTCTGCTCATGGCGGGGATCGGATTGGATGCCTATGTGGTCTCCAAGGTTCGACCCAAGAAGCGGAGATTCGGGCTCGCGGCATTCTATCTTGCCTCACTGCGCGCACTGCTGTCGTACACCTTCCCTGAGTTTAACGTCATGGCGCAAGGGGAAACGATCCCGGCGACTTCCTGTCTGATTGCCAACACGCGCCACTACGGCGGCGGCCTGGTGTTCACTCCCGATGCCAGCATGGAAGACGGACTTCTCGATCTGTTTCTGCTCCGGGAGAAGTCAAGGATCGAAAATTTCAAGCTGCTCTTTTCGGCGTGGCGCGGCAAGCCCCGCCTGGATGGACGGATTCAGCGCCGGCAGCTCTCCGCCTTGCGAATCGAGGGTCCGCGAGGAATCTGGGTGCAAGCCGATGGCGAATTGAAGGGAACGCTGCCTCTGGATGTGACCCTTGCTCACGCGGCTTATCCCCTCGTTGTTCCGCGGTAGACAAACACATTAGGCTTGATTGCGTTGATCCTGCTTTCTATTCTTTGGGCCGGAGTTCAGTCATCATGTTTCGAGTTGCTATCGTAGGCCGACCGAATGTCGGCAAATCCACACTCTTCAACCGCTTGTGCGGATCACGCAAGGCGATCGTTGGCGACGAGCCGGGCATTACAAGAGACCGGATTTATGGGATAGTCAGCTGGAGGGGTTTGCACTTTGAGTTGTTGGACACCGGAGGCATGATGCCGGGTGTGCATGAGGCCATTCCCGCGAAGATTCTCGAGCAGGTTGAGAAGGCGATCAGTGAATCCGATCTCTTGCTGCTGGTTGTCGATGGGCGCGCCGGCGTGACCGCGCCCGACGAGCAGTTGCTCCCTTTGCTGCGTCGCTCCGGAAGGCCGACCTGGGTTGTAGTCAATAAAGTTGACAGCGCCGAAGTGGAGCCTCACGCGGCCGCGTTTTATGCCTTTGGCACGGAGGATCTATTCTCTGTCTCGGCTGAACATGGAAAAGGGATCGGCGACCTTCTCGACGCCATCACCGCGCGCATCGGCGCGGATCAGGATGAATCGGACGGGGAAGTACCGGACGAGATAGCCGTCGCGGTCGTCGGGCGGCCTAACGTAGGGAAATCCTCGCTTGTAAACAGCCTGCTCGGTGTAGAACGTGCGATTGTAAGCGAGATTCCCGGAACCACGCGAGATGCAGTCGACACGCTGCTCGTTCGCGACGGCACTCGCTATCGGATCATTGACACAGCAGGAATCCGGCGGAAAGGCCGCACAGAAGCCCGGACCGAAAAAGTCAGCGTCGTGATGGCTCGCAAGTGCCTGGAGCGTGCCGACGTGGCGCTCCTGCTGCTGGACGCGGAAGAAGGGGTGACCAAACTGGATGCCGCCATTGGAGGCTATGCCGACGAGGCGGGTTCTTCCGTTATCATAGTGCTCAACAAGTGGGACAAAATCGCCAAGACCGAACACACCGTCGAGGAACATACCGACGCCATTCGTCGGCGCATGAAATATCTCGCGTACGCGCCCGTGGTAACCGTGTCGGCTCTGACGGGGCAACGCGTGCCCAAGCTGTTCGATGAAATTCGGAGCGCGTGGGAGGCAAGACAAATCCATGTCCCGACCGGGCTTTTGAATAACATTTTTGCACCTGATATTTCGGCCCAATGGGTTGCCGGCGATCCCGGGAACAAGCTGAACATCCGCTATATCACGCAAGCCAGGTCAAAGCCGCCGACTTTCGTAGTGTTTACCACGGGCAGCGAACCACTTCACTTTTCGACCGAGCGTTTCCTGATGAATCAGCTGCGGGAGCGCTTCGGTTTTCATGCGACGCCCATTCGGATTCGCCAGCGGACGAGAAAGAAGCTCCGCCGTGGTGAGCGCCGCCAAGTCTAAGAGATACATCTGGGAATGACTCAGCCGTCCCTACGGGATTTGCATTGGGGTGTCCGACAAAAGGTCCCGGCACTGAAGTGCCGGGCAATTCTCGTTGCGTCCCTGACGGGACGCGCCTGGAGTTTGGCGATCTTGCATCTCCGACGGGGCGCGCCGCAGAATCGATTTTTTTACCGATCTTGTATTGCCTGGGCCATTTCCCGAAACTCGTCAAGCGTCACCAGCCTTTTCCCTAGAAGTGATCTCTCCTTGACTGCCCCGAGAAGGGCCATCATCTGCTCCTGAGTTGCATTCATTCCCAACTGGTCCAGGAAGAAAGCAACACTGTCGATGCCGCTGCCTTTCCCCAGCACCGCGCGAGGCGGCGTGTTGCCGACCAGCTCTGCACGATACGGCGCCAGCTCCGTTGGAAATTCGGCGCCGCAATTCCTCAACCAGCTCACGATGATGCCGCTCTCGATGTCAAACAGGTTCTCTCCGACAATGCAGCGATTGGCGGGCACGCGGACTCCGGCAAGCTCTTGCACCAAGCGTGATACCTGGACAAACTTCTCGGTCCGGAGGCCCAGATCGATGTCGTACATGGTCTTCAGCGCCAGAGCCAGCTCTTCGTATGCGCAGTTGCCGGCGCGCTCGCCGATTCCCGTGACAGAGGTGTGCGCCACGCGGCAACCCGCGGCCAGCGCCAGCAGCGTGTTGGCAACCCCCATGCCGAAATCGTCATGAAAGTGGACCTCGAAGGGCGTCTCGGGAAAGATCGCGCGCATGCGCCCGATCAAGTACGGTACCGTGTGCGGAGCTAGGCCGCCGAACGTGTCCACGATGGTGAGCGCGTCCATATGACCTTCCGTTGCCACTCGTTTCAGCATTGGAAGAACCCAGTCCAATGGGGCGCGCGAGAAATCGATCGGGAAAAAGACCACATACAAGCCGTTCTCCCTGGCGAAGCGAGTCGCTTCCACGGATGTTTCGATTGCCTTTTCGAGATCCCATCTATAGGCACGTTCTATGATGTGCGTTGAGCTGGGCACTTCCATGACGATGCCCTTGACTCCCGTGTCCACGGAGCGCTTGACGTCCTCCACCATGCAGCGCGCGAAGCTGAAAACCTGCGTCTTCGATTTCTCCAGACGCTTCACGATCTCGCGGATAGCCTGCTCGTCCGATTTTGAAACGACGGGCATGCCGGCCTCGAGTCGATGAAAACCGGTCTCGGCCAGGGCCTCGGCAATCCGGATCTTGTCGTCCTTGGTGAAGACGACGCCGGCCTGTTGCTCGCCGTCGCGCAGCGTCACATCGTGCAGCTCCGGATGTGGATCGAAGGCGATCCGCGCGCGCGCGTCATCGTCGAAATTCCATGGGCTGGTAAACCACATGTCGGTCTGCCATGGTTTTTTCATGGCCACGCTCCCTCTTCTCAGTAATAAGTCTCTCGGTCGCGCGGAAGACCCTTCTCCCGGCGGCGGCAGAATACCACTTCCGATGCCGAATCTGGTATCCTGACGATCGTGAAGAAGCCGGTTTTAACCCGCGGGAATCCTCTCATCTTTTACTATCACCGCCTCAATCGATACAGCTTCAATGCTCTGGCGGGGGCTCTGGACAGCGATGCAGAACTGGCGGAGTGGCCGATCAGCTTGCCTAAAACCGTGGCAGAACTTCAGGCGGCAGCCGCATCAGCTTTGAACAAGCATGGACACTCCGTAGTTGCTCTATCTGTCCTCACTCCCCAGTTGGAGGAGATGCTGGAACTCGTCCGGCGGCTCCGATCGGCTTACGGCTCGGGCATCACGATCCTCGCCGGCGGGCCGCACGCTACGGCCGAATCCACTAAGCTTCTCATGTCAGGCGTCGACATTGTCTTTCGGGGAGAGGCGGAAGTCAGTTTCCCAATAGTCCTCCGGCGGCTAAGCCAGGGACTGGAGTGCGAAAACATCGCCGGCACGGCAGTCCGGAAGGACAATCAGATCATCGTGGCTCCACGGGCGCGTCCTGCTGATCTAGATTCTTTCGCTTCCTTTTCGCTCCGGCGGGGCATGCTCGGCCCCATCGAAATCACGCGCGGATGCCCGTTTGCCTGCAGTTATTGCCAGACCTCCCATATATTCGGCACTCAACCCCGCCATCGCAGCGTTTCCGCGATCGTACGCCAGGCTGCGATGCTGTGCTCGAGGGGGCGCGCGGTAATCCGCCTGCTATCTCCCAACGCCTTTTCCTACGGATCCCCCGATGGGCGCCGGCTCAACCTGACCGCCATGAGCGAATTGCTCGTGGCGCTGCGCGCGACGGTATCACCACGCGGCCGGATCATTTTCGGCTACTTTCCGTCCGAGGTGCGGCCCGAACATGTCACTTCCGAAACGCTCGATCTTTTGCGGCAATATGCCGACAACGATGAAATTGTGATTGGGGCCCAGTCCGGCAGCGCGCACGTGCTGGAAACCTGCCACCGCGGCCACACAGCGGAGAGCGTCCTGCAGGCTGTGTCCCTGGCACGGAAACGCGGCTACAAGATTCTTGTCGACTACATGTTCGGGTTGCCCGGCGAGACCGAGGCGGAGGTGCGCGAAACAATCGCACAGATGATCGAACTGGCGCGTCTCGGCGCCCGCATCCATCCGCACGCGTTCGTTCCTCTGCCGCAGACACCGTTCGCCGCGGAGCGCCCGGGCAGAATCGCGCCCGAGGTCGTCCGGGTTCTGAGCCAGCTGAAGCAGCAGGGCGCGATCTACGGAGACTGGACCGTCCAGCGTAGGCTTGCGAATCGCATGATCCTTCGCCGGCCCGCGCCGCAGAGATTCGAGGAATAACAACAAGAACTGGTTTGAAGAAAATCATAAAGAAAGCAGCGCTGTCCTAAGCGTGGAGAAATTCCGGCTCTCGATCCGTGGTCATATTGAAAGGCGCGAAACCCTGACTTTGGTCCCCCCCAGCACGCTTTGCGGTCATTCTCCGATAATGCCACTACACGTTCTTTATGCTTCCAGAATCGCAAAATGAACTGACTCCCTCTCGTTATTCTCAGCGTTTTTGTTTCTCTTCGTGTAGATGGAGAGATTGAATTTTAAGTGCGTGCCGTTTGTGCCACGAGAGAACGAGTCCTGACCCTAGAATCCCGACAATCCCGGTGATGACAAGCAGCCCTCGCATGGCGGGGATGCCAACAACGAAGATGAAAACCGTTGCAAAAACGAAAAGGAAGCCGGCTACGCCGCTTCCAACCGGTATGTGGTGCATTGAAATTCCGGGATGGAGCGTAACCGCATCGCGCATTGGTTTAGACATATCAATTCGTCCTTTCCAAAGTTTCAATGCAGTTTGTGGATTCTTGCGAAACCTGAAGAAGAGGCGCATTGAGCAAACAACCTGCCGCCAATACCAGAGTCTGGCTCTGGCGATTCCGCAACTTGGCACGATAACGGCTGAATATAGTTCAGACAAATCGCCTGTAACGTTATCGCGAACCTGATCTGGTAACAAAAACAGAAGGATCCGTTGCGCAATCTCAGGTGGCTTGGCCGATATACTGGGATTCCAATCGCAATTCTGACTCATGGCTCCTCCAAAACCGGATTCAATCCCGCCCACATGTTTTGGAGAATCTTGCGAGATCGCTCCAAGGCCACGGATCCTTGCGCCGTGACTCTGAAGAATCGTTTAGCCCTTCCCCCTCTCTCCGGCGTCGGAGAGCCAACTCTTGAAGAGATGTATCGTTTAATCTCCAATCGATCCAGCGTCGCATACACGGCACCGATCATTACCGATCTTCCCGTACGCTGTTCGATCTCTTCCAAGATCGTCACGCCATAGGCATTCTTGCCCAGGCGAAGCACAGCCAAGAGGACTATCTGCTCAAATTCTCCGAGGTATTCGCCTTTTCCCATGCTGAGACCCTTTGTTCTACATAATAGAACAAATAAAGTTCAATGTCAACAGTGCGCGTGGAGGGAGGGACTTTGATTGGTGTGTTATCCAAACGGACAGCATTGCGGGCGGTTAACGTTAGATCTCTATCGGAAGTGCTCCGGCTGAAAATATACGATCATGGCACGAGGTCGCGTCCGGAGCACTTTTGATAGGGACGTTTGAAGTGAGCCGCTGGCGCAGCGCCCGACAGGGCGCTCCCTATGGGTCCTATGAAAGGCGATGTCAAGGATAAATTTCTCCCTCCCAGGAACAGGGAGCATTTTTTAGGTCCGTCACATCGAGCCGCTCCTCGTGATACGCACCCCGCCGATCCTGCGAAACTTTTCGGATTCGCGTGCACCCTGCGCTCGGATTTGAATCGCGCAAGAGAGCGGCGGAGATCTAAGATCCTATCGAGACTTTGTAAGCACCGGCGATTTTGCCGACCACAGTCCTATCTGAGACTTGAAAGCCTATTGCTTTATTCGGTCGTGCGAGGGGGCCTATAGTTTTCACAGAGACTCGCAATTGCCGGAATAGCCCATAGGTTGAGACTCACCCTCGACCTCGCGTCTCGTAGGGATATCATCCTCGATCCCGTAGCTGACCTGCGCCAGCCGCGCCCGAGACGCTTCATGCCGCGTGCATCATCTTCACTTTCTTTGGATCGTAGCGTTCTCCTTTTTTCCAAAGGGCCAAAGTGATCGACGCAATCTTCCTCGCTAAAGTCAAACGTACCAGGGACTCCGATGTGCCCTCGGCCACCATCGCTTCGAACTGCGATTTCCAAGGGCCTGACGCCGCCGTCTTTGCAGCGCCTTTGAACACCGCCTTCAGCGCTCGGTTGTAGTTGCGATTCAACCCCCGAACCAGCGGCCGTTTCTTTGACCTGCGCACCTGCCCGTTGACCACCTCATACTCCGAGCTCGTTTTCGTCACGATGCCCAACCCGCAATAGGCCCAGAACTGCCTCTTGGTCCGAAACCGGTAGGGCGTGCCGGCGACCCCAAGGATTACCGCTGCACGCACAGGACCGATGCCGGGAATGCTTCGAAAGATCTTCGTAGCTGCGTGTTTCCGCCCCTCAGCAACGAGCTCATTTTCTGCCTCTTCATACAGCGGCACCAGACAGTCCAGCTCCTTGCACAGCCGGTCAGCGCGCGCACGTACCGCCGCAGTATCGAGCTTGCCGAGCCACTTCTCTCGCTCATCTGCGCTGTAGACGGCACTCCCGTCGCAGTCGATTCCTCTGCCCCGAAACATTGCCTTGAGACGGTTCTTTACCCGCGTGCAGTCCCCGACCACCGCAACGTAGCTCTGCGCGAGTTCCTTAAGAGCCCTGGTGCTCCGCTCTCCGTGATATACCGGGCTCAGACTGTCACTGCGCAGCAACTCCGCCAGCCGTTTCGCATCCGGCTTGTCCGCCTTCCGGCCTTGGCTCGGAATCTTTCTTGGATCGCACACCACGACACTCGCCACATGCGACTGCATGAGATCAAAGAGCCAAGCTGCCTGCGTTCCTTCTTCGAACGCTACATGCAGGGTCCCGCGCTGGCCCTTGATGAAGTCGAGAATTGCCTGGGCCTTCGTTTCGATAATCGCATCCGCCACCACTTTTCCCACGTCGCTCACCACAGCAATGACGGTTGTTGCCTTGTGCACGTCCATGCCGATATACTTGAGAAGATTCATGGGGCGCTCCTTTCGTGATAGGTTTCTAGTGTTGTTACCAGATACCTTATCATTGTAAGAGCGCCTCTTTTTCATACTCGGTGTTACACTCCTTGCCTGTCCGGCGAAACAGAGTCAGGCTCCGCGGGGACGCGACCTGACAAGGGATAGCCGGACCGACGGTGCGTCGATCCAGCATCAGGCCTCTGGCAACGAAAGTCGTCAGAGGCTTTTGCATTCACATGTCGAACACCGGAGCCATGCCTCAAAAAATCCCGGGGTCTGGGGCAGAGCCCCATCAGCTGTCACTTCGACAGCTGCCTACGTTGCCACATAGGCGCCCTTTCATAATGCGTTTTCTATCATCGTGGGGGATG
>Ga0187885_10001142_pt1 | contig 30103 bp, 36 predicted proteins | sample June2016WEW_20_1_3_FD_132970 | JGI IMG/M metagenome (GOLD analysis project Ga0187885, IMG submission 132970) | Peatland microbial communities from SPRUCE experiment site at the Marcell Experimental Forest, Minnesota, USA - June2016WEW_20_100 | ecosystem: Environmental > Terrestrial > Soil >...
AAAAAAAAAAAAGAAGAAATCAAAAAAGAAAAAAAAGAACAAGAAAAAGAAGATGAAAAAAAGAAGTTTGAAAAAGAAGATGAAAAAAAGAAGTTTGAAAAAGAAGATGAAAAAAAGAAGTTTGAAAAAGAAGATGAAAAAAGAAAGTATGTAGAACTTGATGTCACATTACTTAATCCAGAGAATCCTGCAGATATACATACGTACATGGCATATAGAAAAATAGATGATCCTGTTGCTGCAAAAAAATTATTAATAGATGATATTGAAGCAATAATACCAGAAGCAAAAGGGTTATATACCGTTATACATTCGTTAGATCCATTTAATCCAAGAGATGTTCGTCGATACATGGAATATAAACATTTAGATTATGAAGATATTGCAAAAAGCATGCTAATAGACGAGAAAAGAAAATTAGAAAGTGAAAGAAAAAAAGAAGTCAGAGAAAAAACAGGTATTGGATATGAAATAGAAGTTGAAACTGCGGAAGATGAATTCTTGGAAGATACAGAGTTATGTGCATATGTCGATAATAGTAAAAGAATTGTTATTCAAAAGAATTGTGTGCCATTAGAAACAGCAAGAAGGTTTTAATATGGCAAAATATTATATTAAACTTCCATCTATAACAGAATTATATGGATTAGAAAAAGTGTGTATAGCAAATAAAAAGAATAAAATTTTGGTTGATCCTAAATGTAAATGCAGCAATTCTATTCCAGTAGATCTAAAAGGAGATAATCAACAAGCATTTGAAACAAGAAGACATGAAGAAAAAATACTGAAAGATAAAATAGAAAAGGAAAAAAAGGTAATAAGAGAAGAAGAAATTAAAGAAAGAAAAGAAGAAGGTCTCTTTTTTTAAAATATGATAATATTCAATATGAAAGAATAGATGTACATGGTAAGAAAATTATAGGGAAAGTAATTATAATAAACATGAGAGGTGTAAAGTAAATGAATATTTCAATAGAAAAGATATTTACAGTTAACATGTACTATCACGGTTATGAAGTACGTCAAGCAGTTATTAAGTTGACTATTCAAAGCCTAGAAGGGAATGAAATATATATAGTAAATACAGAAGGTAAACTTGATTTATTATCAAAACAAAATGGAAGAGTTGTATTTATTGTTGACAGTTATGAATTCCCAATACCTGATTATGTAAATGATATCATAATAACTTCTAATGCAGAAAATCTAGCGTTTCAAATAGGAAAACAGTATGATACTATAAGTGCACCATTTACTTCGATATGTACAATAGAGGATGCTTCTCTTGATGAAGAAAAAACAGTAGTTATAATAGAAACCATAGCACAAATGATAGATGTTTATTGGGATGCTGTAAAGGGAGGAATATATGAATCTTAAAGTAGAAAGCAGAACATTTACTGTAAAAGGATTTACAAAAATTGCTCCTAATGTAGTTCCGGTAAAGATAAACATATCTGTTGAAAGTGCAGGTGAAAAAATATCATATATTCATAGCTCTGATAATAGCCTAAAGTTAGTAGAAAAAGTACCAAAATATGTTATAATAACTCTTAAATGTACTTATTATGTTCCTGATTACATTAAAGAAATAATAAATACTGCAGCAAAAGGGCTAGGAAAACATATTTGTATGACCGATACTATAATTCATAAATGTATTGTTTCAGAAATATCTTTATCTAAAGAACAGCTTTTAGAAATATTAAATACTATAATTGAAGCGATTGAAAAGAAACAGCCTGAAATATTGTAATAATAGGTGATATAATGGATGTAAACATAACAGAACATGATAAAGAAGTTATTGAGAAAATGGTAAATGATTTATCTGGGCATCTCAAAATAGCAACAGAAGAAGGGCAAACAGATAAAATATTCGATAACACAACACTAGATATATATATGAAAAATCTTATTTTAACATTAAATGACATAAGAAATGATGGTAATATATCTAAATATGTTGGTGCTGATGGATCTTTTAAAGTTTTGGTTGAGTGAAAAAGCATGTCATGTGTAAGAACTACGAAAGAAAGAGTGCCTACATTAACTCAAGAGCATTCTGATCAAGATTTAGTAAGGAGTGCGTTAATTGCTGAATTAGATGCTGCTTCTTTATATGTTTCACATATTGATAATTTGGAAAACTTGAAAGCAAAAGAAGTAATTGCGCATATATTAGAAGAAGAAAAAGAGCATATTGCCGAATTGATGTGTTTGCTTGAAACTATGGACGAAGTACAATCGGAGAAATTTGATTCTTTGTCTGGCAGTTCGTGTATAATTGAGTAATGATAATAATGCTTCATGTTATGAAGTTGAAATTTTGTTATGGAGTTGAGATATAGTTATGAATCCAGAAGATATTAGACAAATAGTGCGTGAAGAATTGACAACTGAGAAACCTGCTAGTGGAAAAAAGAAGAGAGAGCCATCTCAATGGAATAAGTTTTTGAAAGAATGTGCTCCCTCGCATAAAGATTTGCCTTTTGGTGATAGAGTAAAGGCATGCTCTATTGAATATCATGAACAAAAAGGTGGCAGTGGTATCAATAATAAAAATAAAGAAAAATTAGAAGCAGATAGTGTAAAACAGGAATTAACTAGCGTTGAATCTAGTGATACTGAATAAACACTGTTAATTTAAGAACTAAAGTTGAAACGACAGAATAATAGGAATAATAGCTTATGTTTATAGTAATGACTTTGAAGGTGGAGTAAATTGGATACGATAACAAATCTACCGAAGGCGAATGAGCCTGTAGAAATAAAAGTAAGACCTCGTTATTATGACCGTACAGCTGTTATTTTAAATGCGGTTCCTAATCCAATATCAGCAGAAGATCCATTATATAATAGAGAAGAAATATTTAGGTATGCAAGAAGAAAAGCTGATAAGCTTTGGGTAATAAATGACGGAAAGGATGACCTATTTGTCAGATTTTCATCCGGAACTGATGGTCCAGAGTCTTTTTCAGATGAAAATAAAATATATCCTGGCGATTATAAAGTTTATTATAATGTATTTGAACTTAGACTTAGGAGTCCGTTGGCTGGATTGCCTTATAGGGTATCTGAAAATGAAATTCAGAGAGGATGCTGTCCTACAGGTGGTGGAGTAGTATCAGTATCTGGCAGTATAGTTCAAATATCAGGACAGATAGTTCAGATTAGTGGGCAACAGGTTGAAATATCTGGGCAACCAGTAACAGTATCTGGTAATGTAATTTTTGTAACAAATCTTAGTGGTCAGACTCTAAATGTTAATATATCAGGACTTACAGTAAGTATATCTGGGGCAACACTTATAACTACAGTAAGTGGTGATATTGTACAGATTTCTGGGCAGCAGGTTGAAATATCAGGGCAGGCTGTAACAATATCCGGAGACATTGTTCAGATAAGTGGGCAGGCTGTAGATATAAGTGGTCAGACAGTAGTTACATCGGTATCTGGAGATATTGTTCAGATAAGCGGGCAGGCTGTAGATATAAGCGGGCAGGCTGTATATATAAGTGGGCAAGCTGTAGATATAAGTGGTCAGGCTGTAGTTACATCAGTGTCTGGAGATATTGTTCAGATAAGTGGACAGTTCGTTGAAATATCGGGACAGACTGTATTTACATCAGTATCTGGAGATATTGTTCAGATAAGTGGTCAGACTGTTGATATAAGTGGTCAGGTTGTAACAATATCAGGAAATATAGTTCAAGTTAGTGGACAAACAGTTGTTACATCAATAAGTGGTCAGGCTGTAGATATAAGTGGTCAGACTGTAGTTACATCAGTATCTGGAGATATTGTTCAGATAAGTGGGCAACAGATTGAAATATCGGGACAGGCTGTAGTTACATCAGTGTCTGGAGATATTGTTCAGATAAGTGGACAGACTGTTGAAATATCGGGACAGGCTGTAGTTACATCAGTGTCTGGAGATATAGTTCAAATTTCGGGACAACTTGTAATAACGTCAGTAAGTGGAGATATTGTTCAGATTAGTGGACAGCCTGTAGTTACATCAGTATCTGGAGATATTGTTCAGATTAGTGGACAAAATGTAATTACATCAGTAAGTGGAGACATTGTTCAGATTTCAGGGCAACAAGTTGAAATATCGGGACAAGCTGTAGACATAAGTGGTGCTATTGTTCAAATTAGTGGACAGACTGTAGTTACATCAGTGTCTGGAAATATTATACAGATTTCGGGTCAGCAGGTTGAAATATCGGGACAAATAATATCTTTAACTTCTGGAACTTATGTTGCAATAAATGACTTTGAACAAGTAACACAATTTAGAGAGTTAGCATCAATAACTCTTAATTCTGGAGAAAGTTTTTGTCCTACAGCAGAAATAGATAACAAAAACGGGTTTGCATATTATGTTACTGCCGATTCTCCTAATAGGATTGCCAAAATAGATTTACCAACATTTAAAGAAGTAGCAACGTTGACACTTAACTCTGGAGAAAATTTTGCAGAATGTTCAGTAATAGATACTGTAGCCGGATTTGTATATTGTGGGTCTCTTTTAGCACCTTCAGTAATTTCCAAAATAGATTTATCAACATTTACAGATACTATACCTGCATTAGTTCTTCAATCTGGAGGATCTGGAATTGGGGTCAATTCAGCAGTAATAGATGCTGCAAATGGATTAGCATACTTTGGTATTAGGAACTCACCTGGATATATTTCTAAAATAGACTTGTCGTCATTTACTGAAGTTGGAACACCACTAGTTCTTAATTCTGGTGAAAATGGTGTAGGTGCAGCAGTAATAGACACTATAAATGGATTTGCATATTATATTACATCGGCTCTTTTTGGACATACTGCAGTTGCAAAAATAGACATATCGACATTTACAGAGATAGGATCTGCATTACCTATTAATTCTGGCGGAAGTGTTATTATTGCAGCAGCAATAGATACTACAAAAGGATTTGCATATTTTAGTGATAATAGTTACCCTGCCAGGATTTCCAAAATAAATTTATCAACATTTACAGAGGCTGGAGTATTAACTCTTAACTCTGGCGAAAGTAATTCTAGGGCAATAGTAATAGACACAACAAACGAATTTGCATATGTTGGTGTTTTTACGATTCCAGGTAAGATTGTCAAAATAGACTTATCAACATTTACAGAGGTAGGAGCACTAACTCTTAATTCTGGACAAGATATTGTCCTTACTGGATTATTAGATACCACCAACGGATTTGCATATTTTAGCACTAATAATGAACCAAGTGTGGTTGCTAAGGTTGGAATAGATTATGTTGCGTTGTCAATTCCATCTGTAAATATATCAGGTAATATAGTTCAGATTAGCGGACAAGAAGTAAGTGTATTTACAGCATCTGGAGATGTTGTTGCTATATCTGGTGTTGTAGCTACTTCAGTATCTGGGAACATAGTTCAGATAAGCGGGCAAGCTGTTGGTATATCGGGGCAAACAGTAATAGCCATTATTTCTGGAATAACTGTAGATATAAGTGGTCAGGCTGTCGATATAAGTGGGCAGACCGTAGTTACGTCAGTATCTGGGGATATTGTTCAAATCAGCGGTCAGCAGGTTGAAATATCGGGGCAGCCTGTAACAATATCAGGTAATGTAGTACAGGTAGATAATATAAGTGGACAAGTATTAAATGTTGCTATATCTGGGTTGACTGTAGATGTAAGCGGTGCTGTAGTTGAAATTAGTGGGCAGGTAGTACAGATAAGTGGTCAGACGGTATTTGCAATAGTTTCTGGATTGAGTGTGAATGTAAGTGGGGCTATTGTAGAAATAAGTGGACAAGCTGTTACAACAGATGTAAGTGGTGCAATAGTTCAGATAAGCGGACAATCTGTAGTAACATCAATATCCGGTAACATTGTTCAAATTAGTGGACAGTGTGTTGTGACAGATAGTGGGTCTGTAATATACATAATAAGTGGACAGTTTGTAATAGATGCTAATGCATTATCAAACGTGGTAGCAGCATCAGGCACTGTTTTAAAGAGTGTACAGGGATCTGGTAATCAGATAATGCCTACAATCTCAATGGGGTTGAATCAATTTACAAATCCTAACGCTCCTAAATATATAGTACACAATGTTGATGGAGAAGGATGCCAATACGTAACAACCCATTCTGGGGAATATGTGTCAGTATCTGGCACAGTAACAACAAGCGTGAGCGGAAATATTGTTCAGATTAGTGGACAGATAGTTCAAGCTCAAATAATAAGTGGTCAGTTTACAATAGATGCAAATGCGCTATCTAATGTAGCAGCAGCTTCAGGAGTTGTCTTAAAGAACATACAAGGATCTGGTAATCAACTCATACCCATGATTTCAATGGGTTTGAACATGTTTACAAATCCAAATGCTCCAAAATATATAGCTCACAATGTTGATGGTGAAGGTTGTCAATATGTGACTACACATTCTGGTGAATATGTTGTAATATCTGGCACTGTAACAACAAGCGTGAGCGGAAATGCTGTACAGATATCGGGTCAAGCTGTTGGTATACCTTCCACAACAACAATACTAACAGATGATGAATTAGTAGTCACAGGAGCAAGTGGCGGTGTTTCTTTATCGTCTGGAACTGTTTCTAGTTTAGTAATAACAGCATCTGACTTTAATAGTGGTAATATTTATATTGGAGGCTCTGGCGGTACAACTTTTCCATTTGCAGGGCACGGATGGGCGCTCAGACCAGGAAAATCAGTATCATTAAATATTAATAATATGGCTACGCCACATTTATGTGCGGTAGTAAGTGGAGACATAGTTTCATTTATGGGAGTGTTCTAAAAACAGTAACCAGGAGATTTTAAATATGTTGAAGTCAGGAAAATATACAAATACAAACAATGTAGATAAAGTAAAGACATTGAAAGAACATAATAATGGATACAAAACTATTAGTCAAGATGAGAAAGATGATATTATTGTATCTTTCTTACATCAGCAAGAAATGGATCACTTATGTCATTCAATAAATAAAGTAAGATACGATAGAATCCTAACAGACAGAAGTATTCCAGATGACGAATTTAAGCAAAATATACAAAAGTTAAGAGATGAAGTAGTACTTAGAATTTTCCAAGTAGAGAAAATCATAGAACATTCAGTAGACCAACTACCTTCACAAGAAAGGATAAATGCCTCTGTAGAAAGAACAAAAGAGAAGGCAGATAAATTACAAAATAAATAGGAACTTAATCAATTAATCAATTAATCAATTAATAAATAAATAAATAAGAGATATATGGTAGACAATATAGCTATTGCCCATGTAAATAGTCCATTTGTAACAGCATATTTCTGGACTCCTGGTGTAGGGTTCGGAGCTAAATATGCAAATCCTACTACATTACCTGCAGGTAATGGAACAGGAGTATCTTTTTCTCCATCTGGAATTGATGTAGCAGTCACACATAATAACACTCCGTTTGTAACAGCATATCCATGGACATCTGGAGTTGGTTTTGGAACTAAATATGCAAATCCAGCAACATTACCTGCAGGTTCTGGGAATGGAGTAGCATTCTCTCCATCTGGAAAAGATTTAGCAATTGGAAGTACAGGTCCACCATATATAATGGTTTATTCTTGGATAACTGGAGTGGGATTTGGAACTAAATACGCAGATCCTGGTATATTGCCTCCATTTTATGGAAACAGTGTAGCATTTTCACCACTTGGAAATGACATAGCAGTCGCACATAATAATACTCCGTATGTAACAGCATATCCATGGACGTCAGGAGTGGGCTTCGGAGCTAAATATGCAAATCCTGGTACATTGCCTTCATTTACTGGAAAAGGAGTAGCGTTTTCACCAACTGGTAATGATATAGCACTTGCGGTGGAGTTTACTCCAAATATAACAGTATATCCATGGACACATGGAGTTGGATTTGGAGTAAAATACGCAGATCCTGTTACATTACCTACAGGTTTCGGAGAAGGAATATCATTCTCCCCGACTGGTAAAGATATTGCTGTTGCACACGCAACTTCTCCGTTTATAACAGCATATCCATGGACATCAGGGGTTGGCTTTGGAGCTAAATATGCAAATCCTGTTAGTGTTCCTGCAGGTAATGGAAACAGCGTAGCGTTTTCGCCATCTGGAAAAGATATTGCTATTGCAAATGTAACTTCTCCGTCTGTAACTGCATATCCATGGACATCTGGAGTTGGATTTGGAACTAAATATGCAAATCCTGCTATATTAGTTGCCGGTACTGGAAATGGAGTAGCCTTTACAGGTTTAGCTCTTCCATCAGTTCCACAGATTGCAGATATTGCTGTTGCACATGATATTTCTCCATTTATAAGTGTATATCCATGGACTTCTGGTGTTGGTTTTGGAACTAAATACGCAGATCCTGGTACTACACCTACAGGTACTGGACAAGCTGTAGCATTTTCATATGGTAGTGATATTGCAGTCGCACATGCAATTTCTCCGTCTGTAACTGCATATCCATGGACATCTGGAGTAGGATTTGGAGCAAAATATGCTGATCCTGGTACATTACCTGGAGTTGCTGGGTTGGGAGTAGCTTTCTCACCATTTGGAAATGATATAGCTGTTGCAAGTGTGTTAACTCCCTTTATACAGGTTTATCGATGGACATCAGGGATAGGGTTCGGAGCAAAATATGCAAATCCTGCCACCGCTATCCCAGCTGGAGCAAACGAAGCAGAATTTTCACCATCTGGAAAAGATATTGCAATTGGACATAATGCAACTCCATATGTGACAGCATATCCTTGGACATCTGGAGTAGGTTTTGGTACTAAATATGCAAATCCTGGTACATTACCTCCAAATAACGGAACAGGAGTAGCGTTTTCGCCATCTGGAAAAGATATATTAATTGGTCATGCAACAACTCCATTTATGACAGCATATCCATGGATAACTGGAACTGGTTTTGGAACTAAATATGCGAATCCATCAGTATTGCTTCCAAGTACTGCACAAGGGGTAAATTTTTCTCCATCTGGTAATGATATAGCGGCTGCACATAATCTATCTCCATTTATATCAGCATATCCGTGGACATCTGGAGTTGGTTTTGGAACTAAATATGCAAACCCCACTGCATTACCTTCGAGCACTGGACTTTATGTAGCATTCTCTCCGTCTGGAATTGATATTGCGGTTGCACATGCGAATTCTCCATTTGTGACAGCATATCCGTTTGCCCATGGAGTAGGATTTGGAGCAAAATATGCTGATCCTTCTACATTACCTACAGGAACTGGAAATGGAGTAGCGTTCTTTGGAGTTAATAGACCGGCACTTATTCCGATTTCATCAATGAAAATATGGACAGATACAATTATTGGATCAACAGTATCTCTTCCGGCTATTACAGGAATATCTGTAGGTGAGTAATCAACATGTTAATATTAGTAGGAGAGTGGTTATGATGAGAGTGAAAATAATGGACGTAAAAGAAATAGAGGTTTAAATATGGTAGGTATTGGAACTATTGCAGGTAATGTTAGTACGTTACCAGGGGATTCCGTAACGACAGATCAAGTTCCTATATTAGCAGAGAAACTCGATCAAATTATTATAGAACTAAGGAAACTTAACAGTCACATGACACTAATAAATGATAAAATTATAACTGAAGAGGATATACTAATAGATGAGGAGGATAGCGACGAATGATAATCACAAATAATTGCATAAAAGATGTTAGAATAAATATATTGAACATATACATTGAATATAAAAGATCGATCGATCGATCGTTCGTTCAGGAGGTATAAATAAATGACTGTAATTAAAGATGGAACAGGGGCAGGAAATATAGCAGAAGTTAATAATCAAAATCAGTTAGCTGTTGAGGCTACAGTATATACAGATACCGCTTTTGCTGCCGATCAGGGACAAGCATGGGTAGTAGATGGACAAGTGGCAATGACATCTGGGTTAGAAAGAACGGTCTTGATTATAACTAATTCAGGAATTACTCAGGTTGAGATTGGATTAGCAATTACGAGTGTACAAAATAATCCAATAAACTCAGGAATGGTAACAACAATCAAAACATATATTGGAACAGCGACAGGGTCGGGAGGAACTCCAAAGACCCCAGTAAATTTGAATACAAAGTTTACTACATTGCCAAATGTTGGAATAACAACAAACAATCCTACTATTGCTGGCTCAGATACTGAGATTACACAGTATTATTTCCAGATGCATGATATCAATCCAATTGATTGGGCATCATCGATTGTGCTAGGACAAGGTGGATCATATAGAGTAACTGCTACTGGAGCATTAGGTACTGCATCAGGACTTGTAAATCATAGTATCAGATTTGTGAATGAACTTACTGGATAGAAGAAAATAAGAAGAAAGGAGATAAGATTATAATGGGCATAGTTATAGAAGATGGATTGGGTACAGGTGAATGTGCAGCAGTGTTTGATAATCGCCTTCGCACATTTGCGGTGCAAGATTCTTTAATGAATCATTTGTCTGTTGAAACAATACATCAAACAGTATATGATGCATTTGGAACAATAGTTATAGCATCTGGTGTGACAGAAGTATCTGGTGGTGTAGTATTATTTGTACAGAATAACGATTCTACTAGATTTTTAGTAGTAGATAGAATATATGTGCAAGTAGCTCAACCAGCGACAGGAATATTGCCATTACAGAGCACGTATTTCTCAGTAGGATTCGGGAGAACATATACAAGCGGTGGCAATGTAATAACACCTGTTAACGAAAATCAGTTTACTACTAACAAGGCAGTTGCAACAGTTGTCAATAGTGTATCTCTATTGGGGCTGACAGGAACATTTACTGAAGCTCTTCGCTTTTATCCACAAGCTGGTCCAGTATTTGAAATAGTGCCTCAAGCTGGGGATAGTATAATTCTAACTAGAGGAAATAGTGTAGAAGTTGATTTTTCATCTGGTCTATTAGGTTCAGGAATTGCGCTTGCTGTAATGCGCTTTGCTCAAGTATTGCCTGGGCACATGGGTTAAGGTGTATGATATGCCATACAGAGTGGAGGATGGAAAAGGTTCTAGAAGCAGGAGTGAAGTAACTGAAAATAAAATAAGGGAGTTTGCTGTATCTGTACCCAAAACAAATTATATGGCAGGAGAAACTATTGAAAGAGAATTTGTTGTGCCAAGTACTGGAATATATGATGTTGCTGTTGTATCATCTGTTGCTGGTTCTGGAGGTTCGTTATTATATTTAGTAAACAATGACCCAGATAATTTTGTAATAGTAGATCGCATATATTCAAATCCTGTAGTATCAGCAACGACATTAACGGATACCAGCACATATATACAGATACTAATGGGTAGTATACTTACTTCTGGCACTGGTAGTATATTATATGCAAATAATACTAACCAAGCAATAGTTGATATACAACCTAACGTTACCATGTTGAATGGAGCAGTAACAAGTGGAGGAGCAGAGCTTTCAAGAAAATACCCAAATACTAATAGAGTATATTTTCAAGAACAGATATTTCAAGAATCTGACGGAATTATACTAGGAAAAGGAAATAGCATAGAACTTTTTTTGGCAACAACATCGTCTACATATATTGATGTAAGTTTGAGATTCGGTATGATGTCGAGAGACAACATGGAATTTTAAGAATATAGTTGAGCAAATGGAGGAATAAGAAATATTATGCCAACTAAATCATTAATAATAGATGGAGCATATGGAACTGGACAATCTGCTGGAGTATCTCCTGTAGGAGAAGTTCTTGTAACAGGAATCGGTACTTTGAAAAGTCAGTCTGCTTTTAATAGCTTGAATGTAATTAACGCAGCATTTAATTTCTTTGGTCCAATAGCAGGACAGCAGTTTATTATTACTTCCATAATACTCGATGGACCAGCAAATGCAACTATATCAATTTATGAAGGTGCTAGTCCATCCACAATAAATATAGATAGATTAGTATATAAGGTTGATTTAAGATCAGCAACTAATTTAATAATACCATTTTCCTTTGGAGGATTCTTAGCTGTTTCGGAAGGAGAATATCTGAACGTTCTCACAGATGCAACAACTGTCAATATGACAATAGTCGGATATTATAGTCCAATAACACATAATACTGAATAGGGGAATTGAAAAACTATGTCAGCTAAAGTAGTAATTATGGATGGAGCAAAAGGTACTGGACAATATGCTGGAGTAACTTCTGTTGGAGAAGTATTATTAACAGGATTTGGGACTCTCAGTAATATAACAGCATTTCAAGCTGTAGCTACGCATGCTAATTTCTTTGGTCCGATAGCTGGACAGCAATTTGTGATTACCTCAATATTTATGGATGGTAACAATACTAACGTAGATATTTTTGAAGGTGCGTCTGCATCTACATCAACAGCAGACAAAACATTATTCAGCATTCGTTTAGGATCTAATGCTACAATATTTTATCCGTTACCATTTGGAGGATTTTTACCAGTTACAGAAGGAGAATATTTGAATGCGACTAATAGTGCGGGAACTACAAATATAAATATAGCTGGATACTATCTTCCTATATCGTATAACTTATAATAATATGGTATAAGTAAAGAAGATAGAAAATGATAAAATAACAAAATGAATTATTTTCATACGCGTATGATAAATCTTAACTCCGACGCCTGTAAGAGAACTCATGACTCTCTTATTGGCAATAAATACAACAATCGGAGTTAAGATAAAATATATAATAGAAAATAGGATATATAAGGAGTTAAGAATATGACAACAGAACAAGCAGTACAACAAATTCGTACTACGGCATGGCAAGATACACCAAAACCGAATAGTGGATTGCCAAAGATTGCGATAAGCATACCCTATAATGGAAATTGGATACCAGAATGGGTTGAAAAAATGTATATGCCTTTGATGTATCAACCATCAGGATTTTGTCAGAAAATAGCATTTCTGAGTAGAGTACCGTCGATAACTGTTGCTAGAAATACACTTGTAGAACAGGCAATTGCAGCTAATGTTGATTATATCCTTTTTGTTGATAGTGATGTAGTGATGGAGCAACCAACAGATCCTAATGTTGCACTGAATAATTTATTTCAAGTAATAAATAAGTCTACAGATATAAGTAATGTAAACTATAAAGATGGAAGAATTGTATCAGGACTTTATCGTGCAAAACAAAAAACAGGATATTCATATGCAATGTGGCTTAAATATCAGGATAAAGGATTTACTCCCATAGGGAATTGGAATGGAAATTGGTTAAATGTTGATGTAGTAGGATTGGGATTTTGTCTCGTTGATATAAAGGTTTTCAAAGAAGTCCCAAAACCATGGTTTGTATGGAACGAACCTGGTAGTATATCTGAAGATTTCTATTTTTGTAAGTTAGCAAAAGAATACGGATTTGATACTCGTGTTTTTACTGATGTTAAACTAAGTCATCTTGGAATGTTAAAAGTAAAATGTGATGCAACTATTGTAGTTCCGGATGTGTAAACATGGAACAGCCAACTAAATATATAGAAGATAGAAATTGTTGGATTCTCAATCATTGTAATATTGGAGACAGTATTATAGATATAGGCAGTCAAGATGGACATATATTTAAAGATACTCCATTTGTAAAACATGTCACAAGTATCGATCTGGATAAATACGATTTTCCAGGGTTTATACAAATGGATGCTCATAATCTTCAATTTTCAGACACCTTCTTTGATACAGCAATTCTTGCAGAAATATTAGAACATGTTGAAGATCCAGTGTTAGTGTTAAAAGAAGCTAATAGAGTAGCAAAAAGGATTCTTATAACAGTACCAAATGAATATGAATGGAATAAAGAGCTGTTTCCATTTAGGACTATTGAAGAATCAAGTAAACACAAAAATATGACCATAGAAGAAATGGCAAAAGAAGGAAATCCAAATGCAGTAGAATTTCATACTAAAGATGGGTACAAACATCTTTGGCACAATAGATATTATACAGAAGAAACTTTAAGGGCTGACCTAGAAAGTGCTGGAATTAAAGAGTATGAATTAGGTAAATTGAACTATAGTGGATGGAGTTTCTTCACGATCGATACAAATCCGAGTGAATATAAAAACAGAAAAGCGATTGAAGAAATAAAGAAGAAAAATTCTTATGCAGGACAAAAAGACCAAATTGAACAAAACATAGTCATAAGACCATCAACAGACAATATTCAGATAGAGATACCAAAAACTCCAAATATAACATTCGGTTCTGATGTATCTACAATAGGAATGCTTCCAGGAAAAGGTAAGTTAACGATTGCTCTAATATCAACTCCCTTTTTTGGAGTGCCGCCTTCCAAATACGGAGGTCTGGAGCAGGTGGTCTGGGATTTAGCAGAAGGATTAGATGAACTGGGTCATATAGTAACTCTTTTTGCTCCAGAAGGTTCAAAAGTACCAAAACATGGATCATTAGTAGTTACAGGACCAGCTCTGGATACTGTTAATTGTAACTGGTACAGTGAAGAAGAAAAGAGATATTTTAAATGGAAAGATGTAGTAACTAACGATAGATTTAATATCTGTCACGATCACACGTGGTTTGGATTTCCATATTACCACAAGATGAGCAATCTCAGATTAAAAGTTATACATACGCATCATGGAGGCTATATATGGAACACTGCGCCGCCATTTCCCAAGCCAAATTTGGTAGCCATATCAAAATTCATGAAAATATATACCGAGCAACACTTCGAACAGAAAGGTTTCAATGTGGAGTGCGAATATGTCTATAATGGTGTAGATTTAAATAGGTATAATTTTGATTCATCTATTATAAAAAATGGTAGACTACTATATGTTGGACGATTTTCTAAATTCAAAGGTCCTCATACTGCAATAAAAGTTGCAAAGGAAATCATGATACCTATAGACTTGATAGGAGGGTCATTTGTAGATGATCCAAGTTATATGAAAGAAATAGAATCCCTGTGCGATGGAAAGGATGTAGCAATGTATAAAGATGCAAGCCATGAATTTAAAATTCAAAAGATGCAAGAAGCAAAGGCTATATTGATACCATCTAAGATGAACGAGCCTTTTGGCTTAACAGCAACTGAGGCAATGGCTTGCGGATGTCCAGTAATATGTTTGAGAGATGGAGCACTTCCAGAATTAGTTATAGATGGAGTAACAGGCTTTATATGTGATACAGAAGAACAAATGATAGAAGCAATAACAAAAATTGATACTATTAGTCCTTCAGAATGTAGAAAGAGAGCTGAACAATTTTCAAAGAAGATAATGGCTGAAAACTATGTTAAGTTATATGAGAAAATGATGAATGGTCAAGACTGGTAGTGGTGATTATGAGAATAACTAGAGTATATATATCACCCGATCTATGGACATGCTCCAGTGGTAATACTGTATCAGAGCAAGAATTAATTGCAATAGAATCAATTGGAGATAATGCTTCAATAATTAAGATTGGAAATCAGGACATTAATCCAGTAAAATATGGCTTACCAGATTATCCATTTTTACAGGACTATTTAACTATGGATTTATTATGTAGACATGAATTAGGATTAAAAATGGGAGATGTAGCTCATCTATATGCAGGTCCATTTGTAAATACTATTCGATATCTGAAATCAAAAGGAATAAAAACCATTCTTTCTATAGATGCTCACGATAGAGATGAATCAATATCAGAATTTAGAAATCTGGGATATGAGTATCCATACAATCATGTTAAAAATGACGATTTATGGAAAATTTATAATGGTGGACCGCATGAAGCCGATATAGTAATAGTACCGAGTATGGCATCAGCAGAGTTTCTTAAAAGAGAAGGAGTAGATAATACTAAATTAAGAATTATCCCACACGGAATAACTATACCTGGTAATTATAATATATCCAGCTCACCAGAACAATTCAATGTCGGGTATTTAGGACAATATGGTCCAGATAAAGGTATCAAATATCTCATTGAAGCATGGTCACACTTAGATTACAAAGATAGCACATTAGTATTTGGTGGAACTAATTCAAAGGCGTTAGGGTCAAGTATCAACAAGTATGCAATAACTGGTAAATATAGTTTACTTGGTTATGTAGACGATGTATCAAATTTCTATAATAATATAAGTGTATATGTTCAGCCAAGTGTAACTGAAGCTTTCGGAATGGAAATTTTGGAAGCAATGTCATATGGTCGTCCAGTTATAGCTAGTGAAGGCGCTGGTGCATCTGACTTAATAGAAGAAGGTGTCAACGGGTATGTCGTAAACAAGCGAGACCCAGGAGCAATTGCAGATAAAATAGATTTTCTTAAGAATACAGCAGATCTCTTTAAAATGGGTGTTGCTGCTAGAAAAACATCCGAGAAATATGATTGGTCTATCATTAGACAAAGATATATCGAGGTATTCAAATCTATTTAAAATGTGGACACTAAAATGACAAAAGTTAAGATAAATCACAATGATAATTTTGGTGAACTATTTGACAACATTAAAACAAAGCGAGTATTTGGAAAAGTGTTTGTCGATGTTGGTGGATATGATGGAGATACTGTAACAAAAGCTCTACAATATAATCCAAATCTAAGAATTTTAGTAATAGAACCAATACATCAACTATGTGAAGTAATGAAACAAAAATTTTTAAACAATCAAAATATAACAGTCATCAACAAAGCAGCATATGACATAAAAGATAATATTCAATTTAACGAATATGAAGGATGGTCTAATGGATTATCTACATTAAAACAAACGATGACAGAATTAAGACCGGAAGGTCTTTTTACTCACCAAATAGTAAAATATGAAATTCAAGCAGATACGTTAGATAATATACTTGTAGAAAATAACATATCTACAGTGGACTATATAAAAATAGATACTGAAGGTAGTGAAGAACAAGTTTTGCAAGGATTTACAAAATATCATGCAGGAACTAGATTTCATATCGAATCTCATATAACAAATCTCGAAAATATACTACAAACATTATTAGAAATGGGAGTAGATATTGAAACATTAACAGTTATGAGAGATGGAAACATAAAAACTCACATACTCGGATCTGTTATTGGCGAATTTACAAAATAGAAAAAGAGACAAAAAAGAGATGAAAAAATAATTAAAAAAAGATAAAAAAAAGAAGATGATAAAAATGCAAAAATGACGAAATAGAAATAGATACGAATAACAAATATTGGATAGGATAGATATAAATTGAAAGATAGTTCAACTTCACGAAATAGACAAGACACACAAGACACACAAAATAGAATACAGACTGTTTATGAAGCGACACAATACAGTATAAGTATCAGACAATATATTGAAAAGATTCTAGAAGAAGACAACAAATTATTTGGACAGAAACTTGACTCAATTGAAGAACTGTTTAATATTAAATTCAAATCTCTTGAAGAATTAATAGAACAGAGATTCAGACTTGAAGATCAAGCTCTGATGTTAGCAAACAGAAATATAGAAACTAAACTAGAACATTTAAATAAACTACGAACAGAGGTATTAGAAGATAGAGCAAATTATATCACATGGTCTAAGTACGAATCTGATAGTAAAGGTTTTGATATCAGATTAAAAGCCTTAGAAAATTGGCAATCGAAATTAATTGGCGTAGCAATTGGTATTGGACTTGTTTCTGGTATTGTTGGAGGAATAATTGGTAAATTGTTAGGATAAAAGATAATAAAATGGCAACAAAGGAAATGAACACTATTCTTATTGCAGCAGGTACAGCCTTTCTATCTGGAGGAATTACATTGATTCAATCTGGAAAATATATTGAAGCATCAATGTTAGCAATTGTTGGAATAGCGGCTTTCTATTTGAGAGAAATAACAAAAGAAGATTCAAATAATTGATTATGACAGGTAAAGAAAAACATATAAAACAACATATAAAACAATAACGTCAAAAACGACAGCCGCAGGAAGAATGGATAGATAGGATATATGCGAGGTGTCGATGCTTGACAGACAAGATATACAAAATATACAAAATAGACAATATAGACAAAATATACAAAATAACGAATATTATAGGTATGACAAATCAACAAAAGGATGCAATAAAAAATGTCCTTGTAGAATATGGACACAGTGTCCATACTACATAGACATTACAGAACAACAGAGAAGAATAAAAAGTAAATCAGACAAAAAATCAGAAAATGTTCACAACTGGTATGATAAATATTTTCGTATACGATATGAACACCCAGATGGCTTTGGAAATGGGTGATACATATGGTGGATATAGTACCAGAAGCTAACTTTGGAATAGAGGTATGTAAGAATGGAACAAAAGAAAGAAATGCAATATTTCTGGCAACAGGAACTGACTATATGTTATCGCTCCAGACAGATAGATTACCATATCCCAGACAACTATTCAATCACATGCTCAACGGGAACACCGCAGCAATAATAAGAGTCTGATAATGTGTGAACAAAGAATTAAGAAATAGCAAGGAATTTTGGTTTTATATGTTATTGATATTTATGGCTGGTGTATTCTTTGGTTTGACACTGTCGAAACCTGGGTGTTTACTAATATGAAAAAGAGATATACTTATCTTATGGAAGCACTGGTTCTTGGATGGCTATTTTTCAATAGACATCCTAATCGCACTATTACTTCTGGAAATAATATAGTATCACCTGCTGATGGTACAATAGTAGATATTACTGGAAATAGAATTGAAATCTTTATAGGGCTGACTGATGTACATTATCAAAGGATACCAGCTGCTGGAACTGTGATACATATAACAGATATGAACAGAGAATACAATCTTATTGAATTAGATACATCTTTCGGAATTATAACAGTTGAACGATGGGCAGGTAAAATAGCAAGAACAGTTACTACAGATGTTAAAGTAGGAGATACTCTTAACAAAGGAGATACTATCGGAAGAATAGTATTAGGAAGCCATACCTCAATCACAATACCACTAGGACTTACAATTAAAGTAGCTAAGGATCAACATGTATTTGCTGGAGAAACAATAATAGCAGAATAATAGAAACATACTAATTATTCAAACAATAATTTAATATGGTATTGTTGTTTATATGAAGTTGTTTCTAATAAAATTAATAAAATTAAACAGGAGAATGAAATGACAAGAAAAGCAGAATCTAAAACAGAAGAACGTAATAATATAGTAGATAATATAGCAGATAATATAGTAGATATGAAAGGATTTTTAGAAATCGAGAATAACTCTAGGAGATTTATTGAAATCAAAGAAATAACATTAGATGATAATACAGACATATCAACTATGTATTTACTGAAAGTTGCTCAAATAGATATACGACTATATATAGACTTAGATGAAGCTAAAAAAGATGGTAGATTTATGCAGCATGTAGTAAAACAAGTTATAAAACATGGGGATGCATCAAAAGTCGAAGTTAAGGAAGTAACTGCTGGACAAGATATATATTATTTACTCAAGATAGCTGGTAAAAATATTAAAGTATACACTGGAAAAGAAGAAGCTGGACGAATAGCTTCTTATATGACAAATGTAGTAAATGCAATATTGAAAAATAGCTAAATTTGGTTGGTCAGGAAATGAGAGAATTTAATATAAACAAAGGGTTTGAACATTTTCCAGAAGATTGTTTAGAACATATAGATGATCCAAGTCATAGTAAACCTGGTATTCATGCTTTACATGATCGTCTGTATGTAATTACAACAGTTTTTAATCCTTTAAGATTCAGAAGCAGGTACTGGAATTATTGGACCTTTGCTAACATGTGTAATAAAGCAGGTGCAATTTTATATACTGCAGAAATTGCATTTGGAGATAGAGAATTTGAAATAACAGATCCAAATAATCCAAGACATCTACAATTGAGAGCTAAAGATAATCAAGAAATATGGCTTAAGGAAAATTCATTAAATCTACTTATAGAAAGACTTCCTGTAGATTGGAAAAAAGTTGCATGGATAGATGCTGATATTCAATTTACGCGTCCAGACTGGGCACAAGAGACACTCCAGCTATTAGAACATTATGAATTTCTGCAGATGTTTTCAATGGCTCAAGATTTAGATATTAATTATGAGTCATCAATAATTACACCAGGTTTTGTTTATGGAAAGTTGATGAAAAATGATACATTTTCGGATGGAACTAAAGAAGGATATTATTATGAGCATATAATAAAAGGAGAAAAAGGAAAAAATGGAGAAGAAGCAATATACCGACATCCTGGTTTCTGCTGGGCTGCCCGTAGAGAAGCTTTAAACAAAGTTGGAGGATTGATCGATTGGACAATTCTTGGAAGTGGGGATTATCTTATGGCACACGGACTTTTTGGGCAAATTCAAATTGGAAGAACTATGAACGAAGGATATTCTGAAAATTATAAACAACTGGGATTCCTGTGGCAAGAACGAGCATTAAAACACATAAGAAAAAATGTAGGGTTTATGCCAGGAATGGTTAATCACCATTGGCATGGAGAGAAGAAAGACAGAAATTATCATAATAGATGGCATTTACTCGTTGAAACCAAATTTGATCCAATAACTGACCTCAAAAGAGATGTTTCTGGTCTTTATCAACTGCATGATGATGGAACAGACAGATTCATTGCATTGAGAGATGGATTAAGAAAATATGCAAGACTTCGTCAAGAAGATTTGAATAGTAAGACAATAATTCCTTGAATTTTTGGAGAATAAGAAAATTTATATTATTATTATTATGTCAGTACCAGTAGGTTCACATATAAAGGATAAAGCTAAGCGAGAGGCGGCTAAACGAAAGAGAGATACTTGCAAATATTATACTCCCCGTGCTGGTGCTTGTGAAATTCGCAAGAAATTAATATGTTGGCAATGCAATGGACATGAAAATAGAACAATGTTGATACATAAATATGTCAGCAGTGGCAATGATACCGAGAGGTTGAGCCACATCTCCTGACAACAACAAAGTGAAACAAGATTGCAGAGAGTCACAACTATTTTTAATAGTTTCTCTCTGTAATTCCAATCATAAATCAACAATACCACACACGACTCCAAGACCTTGAATAAATCGATAATTAGTACGTACCCATATCGACTTGTTCAAAACAAATATATGGAGATATGTCTGGAACATGTGGTCTGGAGTCGGACTTTTCACAATATGATAATTAAACTAGTAAAAAAAGAAGATTGCAGAAGAAGAGGACCAAGAAGAGGAGGAAGAAGAAGAATAAGAAACATAATAAGTAATGATAAAATTATCAATATTCCCTCTGGTATTACCACTGGTATAAACATACCAATAGAACCCATACCAATAGAACTCATACCAATAGAACTCATACCAATAGAACTCATACCAATAGAACCCATACCAATAGAACCCATACCAATAGAACCCATACCAATAGAACTCATACCAATAGAACTCATACCAATAGAACTCATACCAATAGAAGATTGTATTTCTGATGTGCAGAATGGACATGAGATAGACAACACAATTCAAATAGATAACATTTCTATTCCTAAGGGAGATAAAAGATCCGATTGTAAATACTATGACATAGAAAGTAGATCGTGTTCTGTATACAAAAATAGGAGTTGTTATGGCTGCAAGAAAAAGAATTTTGAAAAGATGACTCCAAGACAGAAGGGATACTTGAAGAGATTTGAAAAGAGAATTAAAATATGTCCAAAAGAACAATGTCAGGAGAACATTGATTGACATTTAAAAAATTAAGTATTGCAGAAAAGAAACATAAATGTCCATTTTACAAACCACGTACTAATACATGTTCAAAATATAAAATTTTGTGTTGTAATAGATGTATTACAGGTGAAAATATAAGATAAATATATCGACATTTACAGAGACAGGAGAATATAGAATGGAGTTAAGAAGTAATCTTCCGATAAAGCTAAACACTAAACCAAATCCTGGAAGTATTTTAGTATGCACATTTAAGCTTAAAGGAACAAAAGAAAAAATAAAAATTGATGTTGGATTATATATTTATTACAAGAAATTATATAATTCAGTAGATATTTTAAGTTCTGTAGAAAGTGTATATACTGATATAAATGACAAAGAGTGTACACTAAAAATAAATGTACCAAACTATGATACCGAGAAAAGAGTAGATTCATATTTATCAATATTTATGCATCCTCCTGTATCATTTAGTACAAAGGTGCAGATAGAAGAAATAAACATAGGAACAAGTTCAAATAATATAGCAAATAATGTAGCAAACAATGTAGCAAACAATGTAGCAAACAATGTAGCAAACAATGTAGCAAACAATGTAGCGAACAAGTTATTGAGTAAGGTGATGGTTACGAGCAGCAATTTAAATGTTAATGCGCAAATAAATGTTGTATGCGAAGGTCTTATGCTTGGTCATAGTGGCTTCGCTAAAGCGATGAAAAATATTAATTACAATTTAGATAAGCTTGGATGCAATGTAAAAAGTATAATACTAGATGGAGATAGTATTAAAAGCTCTCAAACAGAAACTGGTGCTAGAGCAATAGCATTATCAAGAAATAATAGCGCTCTTACTGCTGCTACAAATAAATTCTGGATAACCATGAACATGCCCACTGGAGTTATGGCACATCCAGGGTATTATAATATCGCATATATCATGTTTGAAACTATTGAATATCCTCCAGAATTTATAAATCATCTTAGAAGAATGGGAATCGGTGAAATATGGACTCCTTCTAATTTCTGTCGAGATAGTATGATAAATGCAGGTCTTACTGATATACCTATATTAGTAATGCCACTTGGTGTCGATACTGAAATGTTCAGTAAAGAAAAGGCAGATGCTCCAAGATATATCCCAGGAAATTTAATTAATATGACCGGAAAATATAAATTTTTATCTGTAATGGGTTATTCAGAAAGAAAAGGTGTCAATCTATTAATAAGAGCGTTTGCAGAAGAATTTTTAATTAATGATAGAGATAAAGTTGCCCTATATCTCAAAGGAGGATGGTATGACATCAATAAAGCAAGAAGCGAAATTAATGCAATGCTCATTGATATACCTGCACAAAACAGACCAATGATACATTTAGATTTTAATATTTATCCAGAAGATGTTCTGATTTCTTTATATAATGCATGTGATTGTTTTGTATTGCCAAGTCGTGGTGAAGGATGGTCACTTCCAATGTGTGAAGCGATGAGTATGGGAATGCCAACGATTGGAACAAGATGGAGTGGAAACTTAGAATTCATGAATGATGATAATAGCTACTTAATTAACATAGAAAATCATGCAATTGAGCCAAGATGTAATTGGATAACGAATCAATATGTTGGTAGAAAGTTTGCTGTTCCAAACATGACACATCTAAAGCAACTTATGAGGTATGTTTATGACCACAAAGAAGAAGCAGTACAAAAAGGCGAGAAGGCAAGAATGCACATTGTAAAAAACTTCGACTGGAGTGTAAGCTGTAAAAGAATGAAAGACAGATTAACTGAAATCACAAACAGAAAATAAAAAATCGGAGAACATTTTATGCAGATATCTGAAAGAGTAAAAAATGCAATAGATATATGTACATCTAACAGAGAAGATACAGAAAGATTGGTTGAAATTCCATTTCTATTTGATTCTCTTCCTGAACCATCTATTAACATAAGAACATTAGATATAGGATGCTGTGAAAGTCCGATTGTAACAGAATTAGATAAATTGGGATTCGATTCTTGGGGAATAGATTTGAGAGATTACATTGAAGGATATCCTAAATTCATAAAATGTGATGCTAGAAATCTAAAAATGATTCCAGATAATTCGTTTGATGTAGCAATTGCAATAAGTACTGTAGAACACATAGGACTAATAGACACCCCATATCACACTGACATAAATTTAGATGATAATGGTGATAAAAAATCGATATCTGAGATGGTAAGAGCAATAAAACCTGGCGGAATAATAATTTTAACAATTCCCTATGGAAAAGGAGACAATACGCTAACTTCATGGATAAGATTTTACAACAAAGAAAGAGTTAATAACATAATACCAACAAATATCATTATAGATAAAAAAATATATAGACAACGAACAATTGATAATGATATTATTAAATGGATCGATGTTAGTGAAGATATAGCTTCTCAAGGATATTCCTATGCCCCAGCCATAGCAAATGTTCTATGTATATCAGGACATAAATGTAATGTTTAAAAATAGCTACAGATAAGGGATATCTATGATAAGTATTATACTTCCAGCATATAATTTACTAGACTTAACAAAAAAAGCAGTATACAGTATTAATAAGTACACCGCCGATATCGAACATGAATTAATATGTATAGATGACGGTTCTGAAGATGGAACATATGAATATTTTAAGACAATCACAGATAAAATTGTTCATTCAAACACAAGACAAGGATTTTCTTATTCATGTAATAAGGGACTTGAATTATCATCAAAGGACAGCGAATTTATAACAATTATAAATAATGATTATTTTGTAGGTCCAAAATGGCTTTCAAATCTGATAAACACCTATAATGTACTAATATCAAAAAATATTAATGTTTGGTGTGTATGTTCTAAATTAGTATATGGTAGCTTTTCAGAAGAAACATTTGTACAAGAATGTAGTAACTATATTAATGCAGTATCATATCCGCTCACATATGTCGCTACTGTTACAGAAATATTTCCTTCAATCATACCAAAAAAATTAATCGAAAAATATGGATTGTTTGATCCAGAATATTATCAAGGAATTTTCTGGGAGGATGTAGATTTACATTATAAATATAAAAAAGAAGGATATGTGTCATACTGTAGTCCAAACTCACGGGTATTTCACTTTGGACCTAGTTCCACTGCATTTAAATTAATTAATATTCACGAATTGCATGCTAGAAACAAAGCGATATTTGAAAGAAAATGGGGAATCAAACCATGATTTACGATTGCTTTCTGTTTTTTAATGAATTAGAACTGTTAGAACTGCGCTTGATTGAACTGTGGGATGTCGTAGATAAATTTGTACTTGTAGAATCGACAAGAAGCTTTAGAGACCATCAGAAAAATCTATATTATCTCGATAATAAACATCTATATGATAAATATAATCAAAAAATTATTCACGTAATCGTTGAAGATGCTCCCAGCGGACTCCCACCAACACAAGAAACATTTTTAAGAAACTCGATAATAAGAGGACTGAAAAACTGTAACGATGACGATATAATAATGCTTTCTGATCTGGATGAAATACCTAACAAAAATATATTATCTGAAAAAAGTACATTTTTCGAAATTAACAAAAGCCCAATTTGTTTACGAATGCCATTGTTCTATTACTATATTAACTGCTTGATGGTAGATGTAACATGGTTTGGCACAATAATAACAGATTATAAAACATTTAAAACAAAGACAGCACAATATTTTAGGGATTTACGTGATAAATGTAAATTAATAGATAATGCAGGATGGCATTTTTCATATCTTTATGGAATAGATAGAATGATACAAAAGATTCAAAATCTTAGCGATCCTGTCAATATCGAAAAAGCAACAAGACCAGAATGGCTAAAAAAATGTCTTGAAGAATTAATAGACCCATATGAACGACCATATAAATTTAAAATAATACCTTTAGATTCAAGTTTTCCTGAAACAATAATTAAAAATCCATCAAAATATCCTATATATCATATGAAGGCTTAAAAATGTCAAGAAATATAGTAGTAGATTTTGCAAAAAATAATCCATCAGATATCTCAGAACATCTAGTATATATGTACGATACAATAATTCTAAATAAGAGCAATTTTATAAATGGAACAATAGTAGAATTTGGTGTTAGAGAAGGCAATTCAACTTTTGCATTAATGGCTGCAGCGACTGATATATCAGGCAGTTTAGTTAGTATTGATATTAACGACTGCAGTAATGTCAAAAACAAATTAGATAAGCATTTTCCAGTTAAATGGTCATTCAATCAAATAAATGATTTGGATTTCAAACTGACATTACCTGTAGATGTATTGTTTATAGACACCAATCACGAATATGAACATACATTAAAAGAATTAATGATGGTAATTCCTTTTATAAGTAAAAAAGGTATTATAATAATGCATGATACAAATTTAGATACTATTGCTTATACCGACCAAAAATCAATGGTATCTAATGCAATTAATAAAGTATTTGAATTAGATAAAAAAACAGACTGGAAACATGATTTTATAATAGAAACAAAAAAAGCAAAGATAATAAATCATGCTTGTAATAATGGAATGGCATATATTTTCTTTAGATAGTCAAGGAGTAAAAAACATGAGCTTTCAGTATAACTGGTTTGAAATTAGTGCTAGAGACAATTTTGAAAAACATTTAATAAAATATAAAGGACTTCCAGAACTTAGTTTTCTTGAAATTGGCTCATTTGAAGGCATGGCTACATTATGGTTACTAGAAAACATATTAACTCATCCAACCTCCAAAATAATATGTATAGATACATTTGAATCTAGTAATGAACATAAAGCATTAAATATTAATACAACAAACATAGAATCTCGATTCATGGACAATATAAAACAATATAGAGATAAAGTTACAATATTAAAAGGAAAATCACAAGAGATCATAAGAACATTTCCAATATCAAACAATTTCGATTTTGTATATATAGACGGTAGCCATATAGCGCCTGATGTATTAGAAGATACAATACTAGCATTTCGATTGCTTAAAGAAAATGGAATTATAATATTTGATGATTATGAATGGAGAGTTGGAACAGATGAAATCGAAATGCCAAAAATAGCAATTGATTGTTTTTTGAATATATTTAAAAAAGAGCTTAATGTATTAGAAAAAGGATATCAAGTAATCATTGAAAAAAAGTCATTATCAGGAGAAATTTATGAATACTAAAGAAGCCAACAAGACAGCATTAATAACAGGAATAACTGGACAAGATGGAAGCTTTCTAGCAGAACTGCTTCTCGACAAAGGGTACACTGTATATGGTCTAGTTCGCAGATTATCTAAGCCAAATTCAGAAAACATAAGCCATATACTCGACAGAATACATCTTATAGATGGAGATTTATCTGACCAATCATCTATTTTGAATGCATTGATGAAAGCTGCCCCAGATGAAATATATAATCTAGGTGCTCAAAGTTTTGTAGCAACTAGCTGGTCTCAAGCAGAATTTACAACAAACGTTACAGGACTTGGCGCATTAAGAGTATTTGAAGCAGCAAGACAGGTAGAAGACTATATAGGGAAAGACATAAAAATATATCAAGCAAGTTCTTCCGAAATGTATGGTGTCACCGATATCCCACAAAATGAAAATACGATGATGAATCCACGATCTCCATATGGAGTAGCAAAGCTATTTGCACATAAGATGGCAAGAGTATATCGTGAATCATATGACATGTTTATTAGTTGTGGGATTTTGTACAACCATGAGAGTGAAAGACGCGGTATAGAATTTGTATCAAGAAAAATAACTGATGCAGTAGCACATATTAAAATAGGAACACTGGACAAACTATATCTAGGAAATCTTGATGCAAAAAGGGACTGGGGATATGCAAAAGATTACGTAGAAGCAATGTATATGATGCTAAATAATACAAAACATCCTGACGACTTCGTAATAGCCACAAATGAGAATCATAGTGTAAGAGAATTTGTAGAACGTGCATTTAATAGAGTAAATCTCGACTATAAGAAATATGTATATCAACTTCCAGAGTTATATAGACCTGCCGAGATTCATGAGCTAAAAGGTGATTATACAAAAGCCCGAAAAGAATTCTGCTGGAAGCCAAAAACTACATTCAATGAACTTGTAAATATAATGGTAGACTCAGATATTGAAAGATTAAAAAAGAATTAACTGGAGGCAGAACTACTAAAATGATAAACAGCGAATTACTATCTAAAGATATCTCGACAAGTATAGTTTCATATGACAGACAAGAGAAATATGAAATGTTAAGAAATCTTCCAGAGAATAATACAATATACAAATGTTATCACTGTAAGAATATATTTAACATTTTACATGGAGGATGTATAAATATACAAACAACGTCAAAAGATGGACAATATACTCTCTGTCCAAACTGTGGCGAAAAAAATCCAGAACTAATATGTAAAGTAGATGCTTATTCAGTCTATTTAAAATTGCAAGGACTGAATTGTAGAAATGGAAATATTATTCCTAAAACAGAATTATGTCCAGTATGCAATAAACCAGTCTGTCCAGATTGCTACAACCACAGTGTAATAGCATTGAGTAGAGTAACTGGATATGTACAGGATATTTCCGGATGGAACAATGGTAAAAGACAAGAATTGCTAGATCGACAAAGATATACAATAGCAAACAATATTAACTAAAATACAAAAACACAAAAATACAAAAACATTACACTTATTGGCTCAGAGATAATTTTCACTCCTCAACCAAACTCACAATGCATATCTTTGAGCCAATAATTTTTAATCACAGAGGTAGTACATCAGAGTTATGGGACTAGATATTAAACGATATAAAACAAGAGAAGATAAAAAGAAGAGAAAGAAAGAAAATAGTAAAAAGGTAAAAAGATAAAAAAATAAAAACAATAAAAAATAGAGAGACAAAAAGATAATGCGCGGATTACTGAGTCAGTTCAGCCAATCTTTTTTCGGCAGAATCATCACCATTGCTACCTTCGTCGTCAGGTGATACATCCCCAGCTTGCAGTCTTTCGAGTTCTTCAAGATATTCTGCTCTTACTGACTGATACAGCTCTTCATCCTTCGCAGCTATCTCTGCAGGAATTCTCGAAACTTCGTGAGTTGCCTCTTCAAGTGTTACAGGCGGATTCTCAAGATTGATGCCAGATGCACTTATCCACTCACGTATTCTTTCGCGCTGTCCTTTCTTAGGCTCTTCGTAGTCAGTACCAGATGAACTGAATTTGTTTTCTATGCTCCATTTGGTTGCATAGAGTTTCTCACTGAACTCTTTGGAAATTCTTCCAATGCGTACTTTATCTATACCAGTTGGTCTTGCATAGAACGGAAAACGACCAGCAGCAAACACCTGATTCAAGCCATGACCAGCGCCGCCCATTTTTGTTCCAGTATACGATAAGTCATCTTTGTTCGCAGTCAAAACAAGTTGTTTCTTCATGTCTTTGTTATCGACCTTCAATTGCCTGAGGAATTTTATTACATCTGGTCTCCGCACAAAAATCTCATATTTGTTTGGTTCAATCGATACAGCGCCCACGCCTTTAGTTCTTGGTGCTGTTGCCCTTGTTGGTGCTATTAATTCTAGTGCCATATTATTTCTTTCTCCTGTATTATCTGTTTTCTTTTTGATTTATTCCTTGGTCTTTACATGGTATCAAACTACATCTAAATAAGAGCTTTTTACCTTTTTTCGTTATAGCCTCATAGATTATAGTTTAACCTTGATACTAACATGGTTTCAATAGTATATATAACTTGCTATTCCGCTATTGATTCTTTACTATTTTATTTTGTTTTTTTATATTATTCTTTTCTATACCCATCAGATATTAGCTATTAATATATTTAGAAAGGTATACGTACATTTATATACTTTCGAGTAGTATATAGACTATCGTTCGTATTGGGTTTAATCATCTTTAGGTTAGTGGTGATGCGCAATATCTAAAGAACACCATGCCCAATACGAGCGACTCCTTCAACCTTTTATTCTTTTTACATATGAATATTGTTTTATATAATCGAGATTGAAAAGCTTTATTATATCTTAATCCTTATCATTATTATTATCATACTTTTAACAAATATTGTCATTAGCACTATCTAGCTCTTAATCCTTAATAGTAGTTATTATATATTGAAGAAGAAATACTACCAAAAGTTCCAAAAGATTATTTATACCCTTCAGCTTATATAACATTCGCTACATTCCCATTCCTTTAATATATAAATAATCTTATAAAAGAAGCCAATAAAAATCTAATTATAATAAT
>Ga0187885_10001154_pt1 | contig 29966 bp, 25 predicted proteins | sample June2016WEW_20_1_3_FD_132970 | JGI IMG/M metagenome (GOLD analysis project Ga0187885, IMG submission 132970) | Peatland microbial communities from SPRUCE experiment site at the Marcell Experimental Forest, Minnesota, USA - June2016WEW_20_100 | ecosystem: Environmental > Terrestrial > Soil >...
AGAGCAACCAGCAAGTTTGGGGGATCAACTTCCGTAGAACGATATGCAGGAAGAACGAGGAGGTGCTCTGGCAGGCTTGGCGCAGGAACCTAGGCATATTCAGAGTCTCCGAAGCCGGGCTGTTGGATGGCCTGCCCAATTTTCAACAAGCCCATCGCTATGAGATCCGACCATTCGTTTCCGTTGCTGAAACCGAGACCCTGCCGCCGGGGGCTTCGCCGACCTCAGACCTGGTGAGCGAACACCTCGTGAAATTTGGCGCTGACGGCAAGGCCAAGTTGTCTGAAAACATGACCGCTGATCTAACGGTCAATACCGATTTCGCCCAGACCGAAGTGGATCAGGCGGTGGTGAACCTGAAGCGCTTTCCCATCTTGTTCCCCGAGAAGAGAGACTTCTTCCTGGAGAACGCCGGCTTTTTCGATTTTGTTCAGCCCGCCGGCAACAAGGTTTTCTTCAGCCGACGCATTGGCCTCTCTCCAACCGGAGACCCCATACCTATTGATTTTGGGAGCAAAGTAACAGGCAAGATTGGCCGGCTTGACTTAGGATTTCTGGACGTCAAAACCCGCGAACAAGGGTCAGATCTGCCAGACACCAACTTCACAACCTTCAGACCCAAGTATGGCCTTCTCAAGCAATCGTATGTGGGAGCTATTTTCACCGATGTTTACAACACGAGGGACGGAAACCGCAATCAAGTCTATGGATTCGATGGGGCATTCCGTTTCACAAACCTTTTTAGGCAGAATTTGTCCGTATCCTCCTCGATCGCTCTATCTTCAACCAAGGGCCTGAAGGGGGACAACGCTTCCGGCTATTTTGGTGTCGCGTTTCCCAACGATTGGCTGGACGCATTCTTCAACTACGGTTTCGTCCAAAAGAATTTCAACCCAGAACTGGGATTCATGCAACGCGGTTCGGTAGAGCAGTACTCCGCCAGATGGCGCTTCCAGCCCCGGCCTCCAGCCCCGTGGAACAAATGGATTCGCAAGCTTTATTTCAAGCCACTGGACATGGATCTCTACAAAACTCTCCCCACCCGCCAATTGGAATCGCTCAGGCTGGAGTTTCGGCCGATAGGCGCCGACTTTCAGACCGGCGACAAAATGGAGTTCAACATTCAACGCGCCTTCGATCGACTGGACCAGAGTTTTAACATATTCAGGAGCGTCGTCATTCCCAAGGGCAGATACTGGTGGACCATTTACGAGATTCAGTTCGGTACGTCCCCCAAACGACGCTGGGATCTTACCAAAGTAAATTTTCAGTGGGGACATTATTACAACGGCGAAATGAAGACTTTTACTATTGACGGCGATTTTAAATTCACCAGCCACTTCAGCCTGGGCGGAAGCTATGGTATCAACTACGCCACCCAATTTCAGGGGGCATCCTTCACCACCCACGCGGTGACCTCACGCGTGGTATATGCGTTGAGCAATCGCGCGAACCTTCAGGTCTTCACGCAATGGAATAATGACAACAGAACAGTGAATGTCTACGTTCGGTTGCATATCATTCCAAAGATCGGAAGCGACATATACGCGGTGTTCAACCAGCTCATCGATACGAGCGGGCTGCGCCGCACCAATATGGGAAGGGCCATTCGCGGCAAGTTCGTCCCAGGATTTCTGTTTTGAGTACTTCCTGACGACTTGGGAGGCGTTGGAATTATACGATTAGCTTGACAGGTCAGGGAGGATCAAAAGGGTGCGGTTCAGCATACTACGTTAGCCAGATGCGCCGTTTGAGGAAGCCACGGTCCCACCCCTGCGAGTAAAACCCGAAAACCGGACAATTCCCCTGGCCCGATCCAGAGACGTGGGTTGTGTCCGGATACCCCACTTATCGCCCGGGTGACCCAACACAGTGAGCCCGTAACTTCCCAGATTGGGACTTATGGCCCGGAACCGTCGCCGAACAACATTGTTAGCAGAATTATTCAATGATTGTGTGTCAATACGCCTGCCGCTTGAATGTCAACATCTTGACTTCTTTTCATCCGGGCAACGAACTGAAAGCAGATGCACTTAATTCGCATCTAGTTGAAACAGCAGAATTTCCTTATCCACAGGATCGTCCTTGCTCCCTGGCACGACGATTGCACATCGGACTGACGGAACACGCGCTAGATTGTGATAGATTCTCTCTGAATTCTCAGATGTGATTTTAATAAATATCGTTACAAAAACGTGGAAATTTGCATCCTTCATCTTGCCAGAGAGGATCTTTATTATTTCTCGATCTGAAAATGCAATCGTTGTCATTCGCCTGTTCTGCAAAAGGATTTCGTAAAACCGTGTCCAATTCTTCTTATACTCATGGGCTTTGCGCTAAAACCAATAGGAGACAATATGAAGAGACCATCGCTTTGGCTGACGGCGTTTTGGTTCCTGTTCGCGGCGTGTCAGGGGCAGGAATATGTCCATGGAGACGAGCGTGCGAAGTATTACACAATGCTTGAAGGTCAGGTCAAGGATAGCGCATTTGTGAAGTTTCTTCGGGACCGAGGCGCAAAATTGGAAACGGATGCGAACGGATTGTTGCGAATATATGTGCAGGGAACGCCGGAAACCATTCCTGCAGTTGTCAAATTTCTTGGCCTTATGAAGACGCGGATGAGAGTGAACCTGGAAAATTTGGTCAATGTCAATACCACACGGGATGCCAAGGGGAAGGTTAATCCTTATCGGAGAAAAGGATTTTTGATCGATAAAGATGGGAATGCATCCGTTGTGAGCGATGAGACATCTCCGATTATACGATACATTCCGGGTCATCCTGATGCGGATGAGGAAGGTTATGTTTCATTTCCAAATGTCTCTGTGAGCGAGGAAATTGTGGAATTAGATGACGCGTTGCGAGAATATAATCTTGCTGAAGGTCTGCTGGAACGATGTTTGCCGGGCAACTATGTTCCGGACTATTCGATTCAAATGGTGAGGTGGAATGCTGAGCATTTCATCAGGGAGATTGAGGAAAATCGAGATCGGCTGGATCGGATCGAACGAAAACTTGATGCGCTGAAACCTGCCAAGTAATGCGCCGTGCGCTATGCGCTGGGTGCTTTTCTGCGGTGTCATTGCTGAAGCGCTCATTTATTTTCCCCGAACCATCATCTTCACTTAAATGGCCATGATACTGTGCCTTTTGCAGGGGTTTTCCAATTGAAATATGGGCAAACTCCCCAGATACGCCATTCGCGTCAATTGGAAATATCAATAACCACCGCCGCGCCGTGAGGGGCCTACTCGGGCTGGATGCCTGTGAGGGGTAAGGGAAGCGAACGGGACTTCGGGACAATAATGATCTGCAGACGGTTGATATCCTGACGTCCCAAGTCAATAGTCATAGGACGGCAAAGAGTTCATAGGCCGGACAGACCTGCCGAACGTGGATTTGTGTGCCCGGCAATGCCGGCTCCCGATGAGCCTATCGATCCGCAGCTATGCTCTCCGTAGGCAGCCGATTGCGTGCGCACAGCCGAAGTGTGCAAAAATTCTCACTCACAAATCATGGTCGGGCTTACAATCAGGGATGAGCTGCGGGTTGGGGTCGGATTCCGGGGCTACGGTTTACATAAGAAGGTGAGAGGACCGCATGTAGGTGGCCGTGCCGGGGAAGGCGGCCGCAGTCAGGTAGTTTATCTCGCCTATCCATCGCCCTTGACGTCTGTGGGCTCGAATGCTGCCGGGTTGTCAGTCAGCGGAACCTGCGAATCCTTATCGAACAGTTTCGAACTGAATGCGACGCAGGTGCCTTTCAGTGGTTGCCATTCTCGCAATGAGTTTCTTTTCATTAAACAAATTAGATTTGACAGCGATATCGCGACTGCCTATGCTAAAGCCCATCAGCGGGCCCGATGGTATGCGCGGACCGTGCGGCGAGCGGCGGCACGGCATACCCGCGTAGCGGGCCAGGCGAGAGAATCATCGTTTCCCGGGTTCCGGCGCCGGTTAGTGCTAAGCACCACACCCGGCTAGCCTTGCGAGAATCTCTATGCGAACGTCTATACGAGCCAGCCACGTAGTCTTGCTTGAACTTATTCTCTGCGGAGCGGCATTCTGTCAGGAATTTCGCGCCACCATCAGCGGAGTGATCACCGACCCGTCGGGCGCGACCGTCGCGGGCGCCAAAATTGTGGCGACGGAGGTCAGAACTAACACCAAGGCAAGTACGATCTCCGACAGCGCTGGCCGGTACTCGATTTCGTTCCTGGCTCCAGGCGATTATCAGCTCTCGGCTGAGGCGCCGGGATTCAAGCAGTTTTTGCGTCAAGGAATACATCTCGGGCCGGGCGACCATCCGGTCATCGACGTGTCGCTGCAACTCGGCCAGCCCTCCGAGACGGTAGAGGTAGTCGGGGACACGCCGTTGGTCAATACCGAGAACGCTTCGGTCGGACAGACGATTACGACCAAGGAAGTGGAAGATCTGCCTCTGAACGGCAGAACTCCGCTGGTTCTGGCGCAACTCTCGCTTGGCGTTATGGCCACCGCCCAGCCATCTCTGGTGCACCCCTTTGACCTCGCTGGGCCGGCGAACATCAGCATTGCCGGCACTCCCTCTCAGAGCAGCGAATTGCTGATCGACGGATCCCCAGACGAGACCTGGGACATGCGCATCGCCTACAGCCCTCCGCAAGACGCCGTACAGCAGGTCCAGGTGAAGGCGTTCGACACCGATGCAGCTTACGGGCACAATAGCGGCGGATCTCTCGATCAGATCATCAAGAGCGGAACCAACCAACTGCATGGCACAGTGTGGGAGTTCAACCAACCCAATAACCTGACAGCCAACACATTCTTCAACAACAAGTCGGGGGCACCCACCCCGGTCACGCATTACAACCAGTACGGCGTGACGGCCGGTGGCCCGATGGTGTTGCCGAAGTTCAACGGCCGCAACAAGCTGTTCTGGTTTTTCGCCTGGGAGGGACTGAAAGACAGCCAGCCGAACTCCACCTACCTGACGGTTCCGACCGACGCCGAAAAGAAAGGTGATTTCTCCGCGCTCCTTGCCGGAGGCTCGCAGTTTCAGCTCTACGATCCTTACAGCGCCGTGCTGAGCGGCACCACCGTAAAACGAACCGCGATCCCCAACAACGTTATCACCACTCCGCTCAATCCCATCGCGGTCGCTTCTATGAAGTTCTATCCGGAGCCGAATATCGCTCCCCAGGGCGCGAACGGAACGAACAACTACCTGTCGAACGCGCCGACAGTAGATGATTACAGCAACGAACTGGGACGCCTTGACTACAACATGAGCGACCGGAGTCACCTGTCATTCGAGATCCGGCATACCGATTACAGTCAGACCAAGAACGTATACTTCGGCAACATTGCGGAAGGATCGATCCTGACCCGCGCCAACCAGGGTGCATCGCTCGACGAAGTTTATACGCTGACGCCCACCACCATGCTTGACGCGCGGCTGAACTTCACCCGAATGGACGAGGATCATTCCCTTCCCAGTGCTGGTTTCGATCCCAGCACGCTGGGGTTCCCGTCCTACATCGGTGGCAGCTCCAACTTCCTGCAATTACCGATCATTAACCTCACCACGTTCCAAGCGCTTGGCGCTAGCAGCGCGAACGCGCTTCCGTCGCAATCGCTGCAATTCTTCAGCGATGTGGTCAAGCAGAAGGGTGGGCATAGCCTTAAGTTCGGGGTTGATCTGCGGCAAATGCGGCTGAACGTTACTCAGTACGGAAACTCCACCGGCACGTTCTCGTTCGGCAACACCTACGTCCGTGCGGCCAGCAACTCGTCCTCGACGGTTGCGCAGGGTCAGGATCTGGCCTCTTTTCTCATGGGTCTGCCCACATCGGCATCCTACGACATCAACACCGCCGCCTCGCTGTTCCAATACTACTTTGCCGGTTTCGTTCAGGATGACTGGCGAGTCAAGAAGAACCTGACCGTGAACCTTGGCTTCCGCTGGGACTATGAAACGCCCTGGAGCGAGGTTTATGCCAGGACCGTGAACGGGTTCGATACCACCAGTCCGAACCCACTGGCCAGCGCGGCCATCGCTGCTTACGCCGCGCACCCGATTTCGCAGATTCCGGTGGGAAGCTTCGTGGTTCCGGGCGGCCTGACCTTTGCCAACTCTTCAAACCGGGGCACCTACGATATCAATTCGCGGATGGTCAGCCCGCGCTTCGGCTTCGCTTGGACGCCCGACAGATTGCACGGCAAGACTGTCATCCGCGGCGGATTCGGTATCTTCGTGCAGCCACTGACGGTCGCCAGCCTGTCGATGAGCGGACCCTTGCTGAGCTCGACCAGTTCGTCTTATTCCACCAACCCGAACATCAACCAGGAAGGCTTCAGCCAGACGACGTCACTCTCGGTGCCGGGCAGCGTAACTACGCCGATTGCTACCCTGGTCAATCCCTTCACTAGCGGGTTGCTGCAACCGGCGGGGTCCTCCGCCGGACTGGCTACTTTTGAAGGCCAGACCGTCACGTTCATGGCTCCGGAGATGCAGAACCCCTACTCAATCCGCTGGAACTTCGATATTCAGCAGACCCTGCCCGGGAACATGATGTTCGAGATCGGGTACGTGGGGAACCACGCCGTTCACCTGCCCGTCCCGCAGACGCAACTCAACGCAGTTCCGAACCAGTACCTCAGCACGCTGCCGACCCGCGACGCGACCGTCAACAGCGCGCTTACGGCTTCCGTGACCAACCCGTTCGCCGGCCTGAGCACCTCGCTGAATACCGCGACCACCACGGTTGCGCAGCTCTTGGTGCCTTTCCCGGAATTCCCCGCCGGCACCAGCTCGAGCGGCTGGAGCGGGGGCAGCGGCGTGATCGAACAGAATCTGACCATCGGGCAATCGTACTTCCACTCCCTGAACATGCGCCTGCAGAAGCGTTTCTCCGCCGGGCTGCAGCTTACGGCGAATTACATGTTTTCAAAGGACATCGAAAAGATTACCTGGCTGAACCCAGGTCAACTCGAGAAGCGCATCTCGCCCTTTGATCACACCAGCAACTTCGTCCTCGCCTCGAGCTACGAGCTGCCGTTCGGCCATGGCCGCCACTTCACCATCGCTCGGCGCTGGGCCGACCTCATTGCCGGCGGCTGGACGCTGAGCGGCATGTATCACTTCGAGACCGGTCCTCCCATCGTCTGGTCAAATGGCAGCACCAGTACTCCAGGCGATTACGTTTTCTCCGGCGGGCCGGGATCGTTAGTGGTAAACCCGCGGCAGACCAACGGAACCGCGTTCGATACGACGCAGTTTGCCACTAACTCGACGCAGACCTTTGCCTACCACCTCCGTACGTTCTCGACTACGTTCCCGAATATTCGGGCGGATGGTATCAACCAGCTGGATATGTCGATACTGAAGAAGTTCAATATCACCGAGAAGATGTACTTCCAGCTTCGGGGCGAGGCGTTCAACCTGCTGAACCACCCCGTCTTCGCGGCCCCGAACGTCCAGGCAACGAACGGCAGTTTCGGGCTGATCACCACGCAGTTGAACCGCTCGAGGACGCTGCAAGTCGGAGCGCGGTTCGTTTTCTGAGGGACCACGAAAGTGGAAACTAGGGTTTGATTGCGGCGGGCGCTGCCTGTCCCTACCAAAATCTCAATCTGAATCATACTGGCCGGTTCGGCTGAATTCTTAATGAGCAGTCGACAGCAATTTTGCAGGTTCTGACGTTTGGCACAAAAACAGTGGTGGAACATTGTCAATGGACACGGTGTTTCCTGCAGATGGATATCGCGCCAGGAAGAGTGTTCGAGGAGGCAAATCCTCGAAATGCCTTGGAAATTCAGGCGGCTCTGCGCTCGTATCGATGATGAAGGCCGCCCACTTTGGGGACCGCAACGATTTGGCCCATCTCCGGCGGCTCCATGGCTCTCTCATCAGGAGAATCCTTCCCGAGCGAAAGATGGCTCCGCGAACCGTGGTAATAATCGAGGTAAGAGGCCATATGCCGCCGGAGCGACGACTCATTCATTATGACTACATGGTCCAGGCATTCTCGACGGATGGAGCCGATCAGCCGTTCTACGTATGGGCTCTGCCAGGGAGATCGAGGAGCGGTGAGCACTTCGATGATCTCCATGCTCGTCGCCTGCGTCCGGAAGGCGATGCCATAGATGCGATCACGGTCTCGGAGCAGATACCGCGGCGCCATGTTCCATGGGAATGCCTGCACGAGCTGCGCTGCAGTCCATTCGGCGGTCGGATGCTTCGTCACGTTGAAATGCACGATGCGCCTGCGATTATGAGCCAGAACGAGGAACACGTACAGGATCCGGAAACTCACGGTCGGCTCCACGAAGAAGTCTACTGACACAAATTGCTTGATATGATTCTCCAGGAACGTCCGCCACGTTTGTGAAGGCGGCTTCCGATGCTTTATCATGTACTTCGAAACCGTTGCCTGGGACACCTCGATTCCGAGCTTGAGCAGTTCCCCATGCAGCCTCGGTGCTCCCCAGAGAACATTCGAAGCGCTCATGTTGCGGATCAGCTCCCGGATCTCCCTCGCTGTCCCGGGTCGTCCCAGCCGTCTCCGGCGACTTTTCCACTTCCAGTAGAGTCGGAATCCCTTTCGATGCCAGGCGATGACCGTATCCGGTTTGACGAGCAGGAGGAATCTGCGCCATTCCGGTCAGAGCCGGGAAAGAACAACCCACAACACCCGATCTGATGTCCGAAGCCGGAGTCGTCTCCTATTGCCTCTTTGCAGAACGGCGAGCTGGTGACGGAGAGCCAGGATCTCCACTTGCAGCGCGGCCCGCGTCCGCAGTGTGGATTTAAGCCCGACGAGCATCGACATCAGTACGTCAAACATGGCTCATGACGGTAGCAGCACGAAGCCGCAAGAGCAACCATTTGAATCACTACAGAGTTTTTGGTAGGGACAGGGACGCCCGGAGGGAACTTGAACACGGACAAAACACGGACAATTTGGCCAAATACGGGTGTTTCTGGTCTCGGAGAGGGTGGCAGAAACCGACGCCGGAAAAGACTTCAGGGGGCCTCGCGACCCCCTGATTGTATTCGCTTTATGAATCTGAAAGCTTTGTATAAAGGACTTGGTTGCGGGGGACGGATTTGAACCGTCGACCTTTGGGTTATGAGCCCAACGAGCTACCAGACTGCTCCACCCCGCGACACTGAAAAGATTATAGGGGTCCCCTTCCGTGGAGTCAAGCTAATCATCAATAAAATCAATGGTCTGGCGAAACCGTTGATTTTACTGAATCTCTCGTCGAAGCTTCGGTCACGGAACACTTTCGCTCCTCTAAGCCGTTTCTACCACAGATTTGCAGCAGATTCCTCAGAGGGTTTCTCCGAGGATCCCGGCGCTGCGATCAACCTGTTCATCATGGGTGTGCACGTGGATACCTCTGACGGTCGAGATGTTGGAATGGCCGAACCGTTCCTGAACGTGAATCTTGTGGAGCAGGAGAGTCCAAACCCGTTGATTCAGGTAGAAGTGAGGTGGCTCATGTGATCGGCCAGGACAGCCGGATTGGCCCGAAGGTTCTGAAGGCAACGATCGGCTTCGGAGGTTCGTGTTTCCAGAAGGATATTCTGAATTTCGTCTATCTGTGCGGACATTTCGGATTGCCGGAGGTGGCCGCCTACTGGGAATCCGTCGTGCACATGAACGAGTACTAAAAGAAGCGATTCACCGCGCGCATCGTGGAGGCTTTGTTCAACACCGTGGCCGAGAAGAAGATTGCGGTGCTGGAGTTTGCGTTCAAGAAAAACACCAACGACACCCGCGAATCGGCGGCGATTACCGTCTGCCGCGACCTGTTGGCAGAGCACGCGCGCATCTCAGTCTATGATCCTAAGGTGGACCCGGCGGATATCATGCGGGAGTTTCCCGGCAGAGACGGGGCGGTCGACGCCCGATTGACGACTGCGGGAAATGTGTACGAAGCCTGCGATCGGGCGCACGCAGTGGTGTTGTTGACTGAGTGGGACGAGTTCAAGAAGCTGGATTTCGCGCGGATCTATGCGTCGATGCCAAAGCCGGCTTTCTTCGACGGTCGCAACATCCTGGACCTGGCGCAGCTGCGAGCGATCGGCTTCCAGGCATTTGGCATCGGGAAATAGAGAGACACGGCCTGCCTACTTCTCCCTTTTTTCCAGGAAATAGAACGCGCGCAGGTGCCCTTCGTCTTCCGCGACCCAGAAGTCCGTCGCCGCGTAGCCCTTTTTGAAATAGGTCCGGAACACCTGCCGCATTTTCCCTTGCCACTCCAGGGCCACTCCCAGATTCCGCGTCTTGATGTCAGGAAGGTTGTACGGCACCTCAAAAAGCAGCCGGTCGGCCGTAACGTTCAGCTTAATCGGCGATGATTCGCTCATCCCCGGAGACAGATCCTCCAGATGGTTTACGGCAGGATACTTCTTCACCTCCTTGCGAACATCACGATACCGCGAGCCTGATTCGAGCCTCTCCTCGACATGAGGACTCTTCAAATCCCAGCGCACCGCGAAACGGTCGGTCGGCAGCCCACGGTGAAGCGGACTGGTCGTCTGACCGTAAAAGTTCTCAAGATAGGCGCCTGACCAGGCGCCGAGCTTCGCCAGGTTGAAGTAGGCGTTCATGGGCTGCATCGGGTCGAAGGTCCAGGTAATCGTATCCAGCTTGCGCCGCAGGGTCTCCTTGCGTTGCGCGACCTTTAATCGGAACCCCACTTCGAAATTGCGATACGCAGCGCGCACAGCCAGCATGTGGGAGTGCTGGAACACTTCTCCGTGTTCGCTTCCGAGGATGCTCCAGCAAAAACCGATCATCTCACCGATGCTATTGTAAGCGCCCAGCGAAAACCCGCCGTGCCGGTCCGAAGCCACCAGAACCGCGACAGGAACGATATCGATGTCTTCGCAACGCCACACTTCACGCTGAATGTCCATGCATGCGTCGTAATCCGACAGATTCCGAAACGGCCCGATCGTGATCTTGATTTCACCTCTCTTCTTTCGCTTGCCTGGAGTCATTGGCCTTTTCTCCTCTCCCCGGAACGCTTCTATCGCGGGTAGATCAACGCCTTCTGTCGCTTGATAAGAAATTCACGCAGAGCCGGGGCCGCCGCTTTCAGAATTCTCGCGGGGGTCTCTCCTCTTTTCAATGCATTCAACGCCTGCTGGTTCCCGAGCAGGCGCATGGTCTTTTCGATCTCGAACTTGTCCCCGTACAACCTGTGCAGTGTAGAAATCAGAGTAAGGCCCGTCAGCACCGGCTGGAACGTTTTACGATCCGTGAGCAACAGGTTGACACCGCCGCAGAGCTGCCCCTGGCATGTGCTGGACGTAGGCGTGAAAAACAGGGGAAGGAACTCGACTCCCGGAACGCGCGCCATCTTGAGCGCTGCCGCAAGGCTGCGCGGCTCGATCCAGGGAGCGCCGATCACTTCGAACGGCCTGTCTGTTCCTCTCCCCACGGACACGTTGGTTCCTTCGAGCAAGCACACGCCAGGATAAAAAACCGCCTCAAGGAGGCTACGCATGTTCGGCGAAGGGTTGACCCAGAGTTGCCCCGTGTCGCAGAGGTAATCGCCGCGACGCCAGCCTTCCATGGCGATCACGTGAAGATCCGCGCCGATTTTTTTCTCCGCGTTGATAAAACGCGCGAGCTCACCCAAGGTCATTCCATGGCGGATCGGCAGCGGCATGTACCCGACGAAAGACGTCTTGTCGGCGTCGAGCAAGGGACCTTCCACGACCAAGCCCCCGATCGGATTCGGCCGATCCAGGATGTAAAACGGAATTTTGGCGCGGGCAGCCTCCTCCAAACAGTATGCCATTGTAGTCGAGTAGGTGTAGAACCTGACACCCACGTCCTGGATGTCATAAACCAGCGCATCGATGCCGCGCAGCATCTCTGCGCTGGGGCGCACTGTTGCGCCGTAAAGGCTGTAAATCGGGAGACCGGTCGTCCCATCCACAGAGGAAGAAACGCTCTGATCCATGATTCCCCGGATGCCGTGCTCAGGACTGAAAAGGGCGACCAGACGGCATACGCCCGACTTGTAAATCAAGTCAATGGTGGAGGCCCCGTCAGCTGCCAAGCCGGTTTGATTGGTCACCAAACCGATCTGCTTGCCCGCGAGCGGGGCAAACTCCTGGCGACGCAGAACGTCGATTCCATTGAGAACTCTCGGGGTCTGGTCTGTCGATCCTAAGGTGACGGACGCGCCTAATCCCACCAGGATGCCGAGACAAATCAGAAACCGGGGAAAATGCGAGTTCATCATGTTTTGCCTCCGACAAGGCCGGATTATACATCAGGCACAGCAAAAGAACCCAAACCAGAAGAGAGAGGACAAGTTTTCGATAGCCTCTCCTGCGCGGGCAGCGCACCCAGGCGCATGAAAACGGCGGCTTACAACCACCGATCTTCACGTGAGGGTGGTGATCGTGGTCGATAGCTTACGGACATAAAGAGCCGATCACGATCACGATGTTTGTGACAGAGGCTGTTTTTGGAACAGTTACGTTTGACGATAGTACTAATGCTATAATCGCATTGATTCAAATCGTGCACCCTACGACTGGGTAGTATCGCATTGACTGAGGCGCCGCCACTGCAACCGGAAGTGCTTGAAGAACTCCGCGCAATCGTTGGAGACGGCAACGTATTGGCCGCTTACGAAGAGTTGCTCGCGTACGAATGCGACGGATTCGCGCTGCATCATCATCCTCCGGGGGCCATAGTCCTTCCTGGGAGCCGCGAGGAGGTGGCTCGCGTCATTGAGGTCGCTTGCAAGCATCGTCTCCCCATCGTACCACGCGGCGCAGGAACCGGCCTGAGCGGCGGGGCACTTCCCCGATTTGGAGGACTTGTGTTGTCGCTCACGCGGATGAAGAGCATCCTGGAACTTGATTTTGAAAACCGCCAGGCAGTGGTTCAGCCGGGCGTGATTAATCTGGATGTGTCCCGCGCCGCCGCGCCGGCGGGTTACTACTTCGCCCCTGATCCATCGAGCCAGATGGTCAGCACCATAGGCGGCAACCTCGCGGAGAATGCTGGCGGACCACACTGCCTTAAGTACGGGACCACTACCAATCACGTCACGGCTCTGGAAGTAGTTCTGCCGTCCGGCAACATCATGGAACTAGGCAGCAGGGCTTCCGACTGTCCCGGGTACGATTTGGTCGGAGTTTTTACGGGATCCGAGGGTACGCTCGGCGTGGTGACCCGCGCGGTCCTCAAGCTCAGCCGCCTGCCACAGTCGGCAAAAACCCTGCTCGCTGCCTTTGGATCTTTAAAGGACGCCTGTGACGCGGTCTCAAGCATCATCGCTTGCGGAATTATTCCTGCGGCCCTCGAAATGATGGATCGCCGCATGATAGCCGCGGTGGAGGCTGCCAGAAACGCGGGTCTGCCGACGAACGTCGATGCCGTCCTGATCATCGAGCTGGATGGGCTCACGGCCGCTCTGCCCCAGCAGGCGGATCACGTGGCGAACCTATGTCTGCAAAGTGGCTGCAAGGAACTCCGGGTCGCGAAAAGCGAAGAAGAACGCCAGGCTATCTGGAAGAGCAGAAAAGAGGCCTTCGGCACCGTCGGGCGCATGACCCGTGACCTCTACATGCATGACGCTGTGGTGCCCCGCAATCGCCTGAGCGACGTTGTCAGCCGCATCTATGAGTGCGCCGACCGTGCTGGGGTTCCTCTGGCCAGCCTTGCTCATGCCGGCGACGGCAATCTGCATCCGATCCTCCTGTTCGATATCAGGAAAGAAGGAGAGGAAGAGCGCATCATGAGTCTGGTCCATGAGATGCTCAAGATTTGCGTCGACGCGGGAGGAACGTTGAGCGGCGAGCACGGCATCGGCAGCGAGAAATGCGAGTACATGGACATGCTCTTTTCGGCCGCGGATCTGACGGCCATGCAGCGCCTGCGAGTGGCCTTCAACCCCGATGAACTCTGCAACCCGGGCAAGATCCTGCCGTCCCGGTTCCATTCCTATTGTTGAGGTCCAGCGGTGACCGGCAGCATTCTGGAAATCGACAATATCGGCGTTCCACGCGAGGAAACCCCCGAGTCTCCGCGGGAACTCGCCCGGATCATGAGGGAACTTCACGATGCGGGCACGCCCATGGCAGCCGTGGGCGGGGGCACAAAACTACACATTGGCAATCTGCTGCGCTCTGCCTGCGTTGCGGTGCGCACCGGCCGGCTGAGCGGCATCGTGGAATATGAGCCGGATAACCTGACCGTCTCCGTACTTGCTGGCACGCCACTGCTGGAACTCCAGGAGACGCTACGCGCACATAATCAGTTTCTCCCGCTGGACCCGCCGCTTGCGGAACGCGCCACGCTTGGCGGCATCGTCGCGTGCAACAGCAGCGGCCCGCTCCGATTCCGTTACGGGACCGTGCGCGACATGCTCATCGGCATCGGCATCGTGCACGCCGACGGCACCCCGACGAAGGCCGGCGGCAAGCTGGTCAAGAATGTCTCGGGTTACGACATGTGCAAGCTCTACACCGGTTCGCTGGGCACGCTCGGCATCTTCAGCGACCTCACCTTCAGGGTGCAACCCAGATCAGACGCGGTCGCGACCGTGATGCTGGGATATGTCTCGCTGCGTGAGGCGCTCGAGGCAACGCAAGCTATCCTGCGTGCCGATCTTACGCCGGACGCCCTGGAGGCTCTGAGTGGTTCCGCTTTCGCGCAGCTGACAGGCGATGCGCCCGTGGCCCCCTGGGTCTTGCTGGTGCGTTTTGGAGAAGCAGACGGAGCGGTGCGCTGGCAGGTCGATCGTTTGCGCGAGATTGCCTCTGCCGGTGGAGGGAAGATAGCAAATGCACTCGGAACGCAGGAATCCGAAGAGTTCTGGGGACGGGCTGCGTCTGCGCGCGAGAACGGCAATGGCGCCGAGCCGCTGCTGGTGAAGTGCTCGGTAATGTACAAGTCTGCGCCAGATACCGGGCAATTCATGGCCGACCTGGGCGACCGGCTGCAGGCGCGCACCCTGCTCTATTGTCATTGCGGCAGTTGTATCCTTTACGGCCGGTACGAATGGCCGCAGGGTGCGTATACCGAAGACGTCCTCCTGCGCGAAATTGCGGCCCTGCGCCGTCATTGTGCTGCCGCAGGCGGCCACGCGGTGGTGGAGAAGATTCGCTCGGATGTAAAGCGCTCCCTTGATGTCTGGGGGTATCAGGGACCGGCCATCGAGTTGATGCGCCGAATCAAGCATGAATTCGATCCCGACGGCCTGCTGAACCCGGGTAGATTCGTAGGGGGTATCTAGGATGGCGGCTCAGATGCAAACGCGCACCGCCGCGCCCGAGACCGCCCACCTGGATTGCATCCACTGCGGCCTCTGCCTTTCTGCCTGTCCCACGTATCTCCAGCTCGGCATGGAAGCTGACTCGCCGCGAGGCCGCATTTACCTCATCCAAGCCATGAAGGAAGGGCACGTCTCCGCCGCCAGCCTGAACTTCCAGCAGCACATGCTGCTTTGCCTGGAATGCCGCGCCTGCGAAACCGCCTGCCCCTCGGGTGTCCGCTTCTCGTCAATGATGGACGAAGCGCGCATTGAGATGCGGAGTCGCCGCCAGCTTTCCATCTTCGGCAGGCTCGCCCACTGGATTGTTTATCGGAAAGTCTTTCCAAGCCGTAAAATCATGCATCTCGGTTTTCGTGCGTTGCGGCTTTATCAGCGCAGTGGCCTGCAGAGGTTGGTGCGGGCATCGGGGATCCTGCGGCTCTTGCCAAGCAGCATCGCGCGCATGGAGGCGTTATTGCCCGTGATTCCGCCATCGCCAAAACTCGGGCTGCCGGAAGCGCCCTCTCCCGGATCCCTCAGAAAGGCGCTGCTGTTCAGAGGCTGCATTATGCCTGAACTGTTCGGCCCGGTGCACCAGGCCACGGTGCGGGTCCTGCAGCGCAACGGAATCTCCATCGGGTTGCCCGTGGGGCAGGTGTGCTGTGGCGCCTTGCACTTGCATGATGGCGATCGCGATGCGGCGCGGCAACTTGCACGCCAAAACATTGCGGCCTTCGAAAGGAATCGTGAGGCCGTCATCGTCGTGAACGCCGCGGGGTGCGGCGCGATGCTCAAGGAGTACGGCGAGCTCCTTGCCGACGATCCTGTCTTTGCTCAACGCGCGCTGGATTTCAGCCGCCGCGTGCGCGATGTCTGTGAATACCTCGACTCCATCCCCATCCACCGGATGATGGAACGGGTGGACGTGAAAGTAGCTTACGATGATCCATGCCACCTCCTCCATGCCCAGGGAATCAAGTCGGCGCCGCGCAATCTGCTCAGAACCATCCCCGGCCTGCAGCTCGTCGAACTGCGCGATGCTGACCACTGCTGCGGCAGCGCCGGGATTTACAATATTCTGCAGCCGGAAATGTCGGCGCGCATACTCGAGGGGAAAATTGCCAACATCATCCGCTCGGGCGCCGAGGTGATCGCAAGCGGAAACCCGGGGTGTATCCTGCAGATCCAGGCGGGCCTCGACGCAAGAAACCTGCCGATCCAGGCAGTGCATCCGATCGAACTGCTGGATAGGGCCTATAGACTGAAATTTTCCGAGTATCTGAAATCAGCGAAATCGTAAAAAGATCACTTCCCTTCACGAGCTCTTTCGTGTATTCGGTGTTACGCTGGATGGAGTTTCCGTAGGCAGCGAAGCCTCTCACAGTTCATCACCGGAGGAATTCCACATTGATCGCCGACGAAGCCGAGCAGGAGATCTGGGTTCTCTGTGACACGCTGTTCACTCCTTTCCAACGGCGAAGCAACTGGCTGCTCGAAATCTGCCAAGGAAAGATCCGCCGAATGTTGCACGCGAGTGATTTTGGAAATGCCCTGCCGCAAACGCTCATCCATGTTCCGGGAGCCGTCGTCACTCCCGGCCTGATAGACCTTCACGTCCATGGCGCGTCAGGGCATGACGTCATGGAAGCAAGCGCTGATGCTCTCCAAACCATCTCGAGGGCGTTAGCCAGCCATGGGACCACCGCCTTCCTTGCGACCACCATGAGTGCGGATGACTCATCCCTCGAAGCAGTTCTCCGGGCCTTCGCCGAGCATCGGCATCTTTTGACAGGCGGCGCTGCCGCGATCGGGATCCACATGGAGGGCCCCTACCTGAGTCCACTGCGCAGGGGAGCACACGATGCGGCCTTTCTGAGACCCGCGGACGTCGCCGCGTTTCTTCGCTTCGTCGAAGCCTCGAACAACACCGTGCGGAAAGTGACCGTCGCGCCGGAAGTGGATCCGGATCTCCAACTGATCCGTACGGCTGTAGCGCTTGGAATCCAGGTCTCCCTCGGGCACTCCGATGCCACCGATGAGCAGGCGCGCGCCGCCGTGGATGCAGGAGCAAGGCAGACCACCCACACGTTCAACGCCATGAGTCCGCTGCATCAGAGAGAGCCCGGGCTCCTGGGCGTCGCGCTCACGGACGACAGGGTTTACACGGAGGTGATCGCGGACGGCGTCCACGTGCACCCGACAGTTCTGAAGTTGTTGCTGCAGGTCAAAGGCGTGGACCGCACCGTTCTGGTGACCGATGGATCGAGCGCAACCGGGATGCCGGACGGCAAATACCCGCTCGGCAACAAGTCGATCCTGGTCGAGAGCGGTGTGTGTCGAGACGACGCCGGGCATCTTGCAGGCAGCACGCTCACTCTCGACCGTGCAGTCCGCACCCTGGTGGACCGCCTGGACGTCCCGTTGCATGAAGCGCTCATAGCGGCCAGCGCCACACCCGCGCGCTGCATGGGTATTGAAAACAAGGGCGTGCTTCAACCCGGTGCCGACGCGGACCTCGTCTTTTTCGGAAGTGATCTGCGCGTGCTCCAGACCATGGTCGCGGGGCGTGTCGTTTTCGTGAGCGCTGCGAAGTCGGAGGAATGGGGAGTCAAGAGTCAGGAACCAGAGTAGGAGATCCGAGATTGCCGCCTTTTTATTATCGTAAGGGCAAACTGTTTTGCGAAGGAATACAGGTGGAGGACATTGCCCGAAAAGTGGGCACTCCTTTCTATCTGTACAGCCAGTCGACGATGGCAAGCCGGTTCCGTATTTTCGACGATGCGTTTCGAACATTTCCCCATCTCACCTGCTACGCTGTGAAGGCTAACTCCAACCTTGCGGTTCTTTCCCTTTTTCGGACACTCGGCGCCGGATTTGACGTCGTATCCAAGGGAGAGTTGATGCGCGCTTTCCATGCGGGGATGGATCCTCAGAAAATTATCTTCTCGGGCGTGGGCAAGACGGAAGACGAGATCGACCTGGCGCTGCACCGAGGCATCCTTCAGTTCAATGTCGAATCGGCCGCTGAGCTGGTGATGCTCGAAGCCCGTGCGCGCACATCGGGCAACGTGGCTCCGATCGCGTTGCGCATAAATCCGGATGTGGATTCCGGCACTCACCCTTATATCGCCACCGGCGGGCGCACCCATAAATTTGGCATTCCCACGGAGCAGGCACTCGATCTCTATAAACGCGCACGGCGTTCACAACATCTAAGCATCACCGGCATCGGTTGCCACATCGGCTCACAGATCACATCGCTCGGCCCCTTCGTCCGCGAGGTGCGCCTTCTGAAGGAGATGTTTCTGGCCTTGCGCGCATCGGGAATCGGTGTCCGGAACCTCGACCTGGGAGGGGGACTCGGAATTGTTTACCATGAGGAAACTCCGCCGGAGCCTAGAGAATATGCACGGGCCATTCTCAACGCCCTGAAGGGAGTCGAGTGCATGCTCATCCTGGAACCGGGACGCGTCATCGTAGGCAATTCGGGCATTCTTGTCACCCGCGTGACACTTACGAAACGAAGCGGCGCAAGAGATTTCGTCGTCGTCGATGCCGGGATGAGCGATTTGTTGCGACCCAGTCTGTACGGATCCTACCACCGGATTCAACCCCTCACCCGCACCCGTCGCAGAAGCCTGTGCGTGGACGTCGTCGGTCCGATTTGTGAATCCGGAGATTTTCTTGCCCACGCCCGGAGCATGCAGCGCGTGAAGGCGGGCGAAATGCTCGCCATCATGAGTGCTGGAGCTTACGGATTTACGCTTGCCTCAAATTACAACAGCCGGCTTCGCCCGGCGGAAGTGCTGGTGAGTGGCCGCCGTGTCAAGGTAATCCGGCGGCGCGAGCGCTTTCAGGACCTTATCCGCGACGAATCCTCGACACCACTCTGAGCCACGCAGAGACGTTGGTGTTATAATCCTTCTCAGACACACGGGAACAGTGCGACGGGGAGGATCCTATGGATCTTCAGGTTTTAAAGAGCCGATTCTCCGGCGCCATGCTCGGGTTTGCCATCGGAGACGCCTTGGGTATGCCGGCCCAGTTCCTGACCCGCGAGCAGATTCGCCGCTACTATGGCAAACCCATAATGACGTTCACACGCGCGCACGTAGGCCATGCGAGCGAGTTCCTACCGCAAGGCTCCTATACTGATGACACGCAGATGATGCTCGCCACGGCAGAGTGCCTGGTGGAATGCGGCAAAATGGATCCGGCACGCCAAGCCGACGCATTGCTCGCCTGGTACCTGAATACGGTTCCGCGTCGGACGACGATGCGCGCTAATGAATTGGCGTGCAAACACCTTGCCGCGGGAAAGCCATGGGCCAAGAGCGGTGTTTTCAGCTGCGGCTGCGGCGCGGCGATGAGAATGCCGCCCGTCGGCCTCTTTTATTTCCGCGATCCGCAAGCGCTGGTGCGGGCGGCCCTCGACGACTGCATCATCACGCATACGGATCCGCGCGCCAAAGCCGCGGCGGTTGCCGTCGCTTACCTGATTGCCCGCCTGGTCCAATCCAACGAGCACAGTTTCCCTGGAGATCAGGTGTTGGAGATCGCCGATTGTGTCGATCCGATCGATCATGACATGTCGGCCATGATGCGGTGGGTGACACAAATTGTCCACCTGCCGCCGGAAGAGGCGCTCTTCGAGATTGGGACCAGTTCGGACTCTCTGGAAGTAGTTCCGGCCGCGACCTACTGTTTCCTGAAACATCCTCGCCATTTCGCCCAGGCGACGCTCGCCGCCGCAAATGCCGGCGATGCCTCCGATTCGACGGCCGCGCTCGCGGGAAGCTTTGTGGGCGCGTTCGCCGGTTCAGGAGCCATCCCCAAAGAGTGGAACGAGCAAGTCGAGGACGGCGACGTTCTCAAAGCCATAGCCGAGCAACTGGCGACCGTGGCGGCAAAACATGGCGGCATATCTTCCTGATTGCGGCCGCGGGATAGGGCACATGCGGATGGAGCAAGAAACGATCCGCGTTCATCTGCGTGTATCCGTGTCCCGCAAAACATGTTGTGGTATTTATGAACCACAATGCCAAGGCGTGATCCGGAACTTGGGAATCACCGCGGGAGACGCTACGCGTTCTTGACCACGATCGACTCGAGAACGTTGGAGACATCTTCCGCTTTGTCCGTCGCCCTCTCCATGCTGTCGATAATTTCCTTGCGTTTGATCACATCGATGGGATCGCTGACTTCCTGGAACAGCCTTCCGATTGCCGACTGAAATAGACGGTCGGCATCGTTTTCCAGCCGGTTGATCTCGACGCAGCGCTCCACGACATGATCGTTGTCCTGGAGACGGTTCACCGCGGCTGCAATTTCCCTCACCTGGTTGAGAAGAACCGACGCCATTTCCGGAACGCCGTGAATGTGGGCACGGATCTGAAAGAGCACCATTCGTCCGGCGGTGGCATCGATGATATCGAGCACATCGTCGAGAGCCATGGACAGGTCATGGATGTCTTCGCGATCGATCGGAGTGATGAAAGTCTTGTTCAGTTCCCCTATCACCGTATGCGTGAGGTCGTCCCCCAGATGTTCCAGATCCTTGATTCTGCTGGCCGCCGACTGCAGCTCGCCATCGGGTTCGGAGACCATCTGTTTCAGGATCTCGGCGGCCTCCAGAATGTGGACCGTCATCTGATTGAAAAAGCGGTAGAACTTCTCGTCCTTCTTAAAAAGTTTGACCATCGCTTCACCCGGCACTGTCCAAAAGTACAATTAGAAACAAATATGAATCGGAGATCCCAGCCGGCTCCGGACAGATTGTAGACTACGTTGGGAAGTCGGATTATAACATTGGTTGGCTCGGTTTCAACAGCGCGGTCTCTTACTTCTGTTGCGGACGTCTGCTCCAGCAGAGTAGCCGTGGAGATCGACAGGTTTTTCACAACATTTGTGGAAAACTGTGTGAAAAACGATTCTTTGACAGGCTTAATTCTTTGAAACTAGATTGCTTCCTACCTGTTTGCTTAAAGGATGTGCAAAGCACGGAATGGAGAAGCGTCTTGTCTTCGTCGCGACCCGCGAATCAGCCTTGAAACCGCGGCGAGTCGACATGAACTTTCGCCTGTAAATCTTCCAAAAACAAAAACAATCTCACGACGAGCGCACCCTCAGAAAACATGAACAGGGAATTCGTCCTCCCTGAGAAACGGTCACCGGCCGACAGTGCCGCCGGTGCGGAAGTTTCCCGCAAGGGTGCCTGCGGAGCCGGGCAGTCTTCTGTTATTCAGTGAGACGAAGAGCCGGAGCCGCTCGTCCATGCTGCGTTTCTCGGCCACGGCTCGCGCCAGCAGCTTCCGCAAGTCACGGCTCTCCAGCCTGCGACCACGAACCGTCACCTGATAGATACCATTCATAGTTCACTCCTTCCGTTACTTGTATTTTCTCATCAGGGCTACCACCACCCCCTGAACCTGCACCCTGGATCCATCGAGCAAGAGAGGGGCGATGGAGTCGTTTGCCGGCTGAAGCCGGACCTGAGGTCCTTCACGATACAGTTTCTTGAGCGTCACGCTTTCGCCATCCACTAAAGCGACGACTGTTCTGCCATCTTCCACATCCAAGCGGGAGTCGATCACGACATAATCTCCGTCTTCTATGTGATCATCAATCATGGACTCCCCCCGAACACGCAGCACATAAAAGGACCCGCGTCCGGACAGAAGATCTTCAGGAACAGTAAGGGTCTCAGGAACAGATAATGCTTCGATCGGTCGACCTGCGGCGATGTAACCGAAAAGAGGGAGCGTGCGGACTGCGTGAGCCTCTGAGGGCTTCAATTCGATGGACCGCGCGCGATTTGCATCGCGGTGCAGAAATCCACGCGCTTCCAGCGCTCCCAGGTGCTTGAAGACCGCATTAAGCGAGGCGAAGTGAAAGTTCTCCGCGATTTCTTCCATGCTCGGAGAGTAATGTTCGCGCTCGATGAATTCCCTGACGTAGTCGAGAATCTCTTTTTGGCGCTTAGTCAGCTTCATCATCTTCACCTTTCATACACTCCAAGCAGTATAGGTGGTGAAATGGTGAAAGTAAAGGGAAAAAATGGCCACAGGCGGAATGAGGGAAGGCGAGGGCGACACTTCTGCTTAAAGTGTGCGATCTGCCTTAACCTGTGGCTCTTGCCGTCAGATGCGCGTGCGGGCCGGCGAAGTTCCCGGCTTTGAGAGGTCTGCGGTGACCGACAGTTCCTTTTTGTCCCGGACGATCTTCAGTTCGATTTTGGCGCCCTGGGTTTTGCGCCCGATTTCCTGGGTGAGTTCTGCTGGAGTGGAAACCGCTTTCCCATCGATCGACATGATCACGTCGCCGGCGCGCAATACAGATGCCGCAGGGGTTCCCTGCGTCACGGTGGTAACCAGGATCCCCTTTCTTCCCGGCACACCGAGATATTCCGCCATCTGTTCCGTCAGTGTTTCTACCGTCACACCCAGTTGCGGGCGTGAAGGCACCGCGAAGCTGAAGGTTCGGTTCCTTCCGCCCGGTGCGGCGAACTGTAGTATCCCTCCTCCGGATGGACCAACGTTGAAACGCCTCAGAACTCCGCTGGGAGCGATCAAATTGAAACCACTCGCCAGACCAGCATCTTTTTGTTCGCCGATCTTGACTGTTAGATTCATCTTCTTTCCGTCACGGCTGACGCCGAGATTCAACGTGCGGCCGACAGGAGTCTCCAGCACGAGTCGAGCTAACTCGGCGGCGGAAAAGACGGGCATGCCGGCATACTCGAGGATCACGTCATTCTGTAGGAGACGAGCAGCCTCGGCCGGACTGCCCTTCTCGACGGAGCACACGATGACTCCGGTCTCGCTGCTAAGCTTGAACTGCACCATGTTGGTGGCTGTCACGTCCTCGGTTTCAATTCCCAGGTAGGCGCCATTTGACCCCACGCGAATCACCTGTGCCGCCAGCAGTCCGGCGCCGCCAAATGCGACGAGAACGACTCCGAAAAGAGCCATTCCACACTTCTTGTTCAGTCTAGGCAATCTCATAGGCTTCTCCGAGTTATGAATCTCCGGAACCACTTCCGGTATTCTGCCCATTACACGACCAGGGAAGGAATCGGGTTCCAATATTTGCAGGAGCCATCGTGGTTCTCTGATACACTAGGCGCAGATGGCGTCGAGCGGCTTGATTCGGAATTGCTGCAGCGCGCCGCGCTGCCGAGATTTTTTTGGGATTGAGCGAAACTTTTTGAAGTCGTCTGAATCTTTTCCTGTGAGTTCAGTTTGACGAAAAAGAGCCTGAACCCCGGCGTTGACACGGCAAGTCCTGCTCTGCTTGCTCGATTGATCGAACAAGCCAAGAAAGGAGACATTGAGGCCTATCAGAGCATCTACGACTTGTTTTCGCGAAAGGTCCTGAACTTCATCTACAGAATGGTGGCGTCGATCGAAGAAGCTGAAGATTTGACTCAGGAAACCTTCGTTACCGTTTATCAAAAGCTGGAATCCTTGAAGGACGATGCCAAGTTTGAGCCGTGGCTCTTTCGCATCGCGAGAAATTATGTGTATCAGAAGTACCGCAGGAGGGTTCCGCCAACGGTCTCCGTTGATTTTCTGGATGAGGAAGGGCGGACTGCGTCCGAGTTAGCAGATGAACGGAAGGATCCCCAGGAGGAGTTTCAGGCTGAGGAACTGGACGATGTCGTACGAGAGGTCGTGCTTGAGCTTCCCGAAAAATATCGCGAGGTATTCGTCCTCTCTGCGATTCAGGATCTTAGCTATCAGGAGATCGCGGAGATCGTAGGTCGCAGCCTGGCGAGCGTCAAGACCGACATACATCGGGCCCGGCTTCAGGTGCGCAAGCGAGTCAAGGAGTACTTGAAGGTGTAACCATGGATTGCCGACAGTGCAGCGATGATTTAACCGCATACATGGATGGAGAGCTCGCCGAATCCGCCGCACAACAACTGAAGCAACACTTGGAGCACTGCGAGCTCTGCCGTGCCGAGTACGAGGAGCTGAGAGACACGGCTACATTCGTATCCGAGCATGCCGCAGATCTGGAACCGGTTCCCGAGATTTGGAACAACCTGCGTTCGCGTATCGCTGAATTGCCGGCTCCCGCAGGATCGTTCGGTGTTTTTCGCTTTCTGGCCATGAATCGATGGGCTGGGATGCTCTCCACGGTAGCCGCAACAGCCGTGCTCGCACTCGGGCTCTGGGGATACGAGCGATACGAACAATCCCGCAGTGAGCTCGAGTCATACATGAGTGAATACATCCAGATGCGCGCCGCGCAGGAACACCAGTATGAGTTGCGGATGATCCAGGAGCGCGATAATGCAATGCAGGGTGCGCCGGAAGCGGAACGAGCCATAGATAACCCGTTTGCGGACACCCGTCCCGTGGCCCTCACCAATCCTTTTCATGCGGAGGCAAGATGAGATCCGGCGACATGCGGTCATTCAGGCTCGCGATAGCCGGTGCAGTTCTTGGCGTGACTCTCTTCCCGACGATGCCTCTCCTCCGGGCACAAGCTTGGGATCTCAACAAGACCCGCAGTGTCGCTGAATCGCAGCACGAGATTGTGATGATCCTGATCCGCAAGAAGGAGTTCGACAAAGCAGCGGAGGAAGCCAACAAGATTTTTCAAATGAAATGGCCGGAGGATCAGGAGCCGATACTGTCGAAAGAACTGATCTGGTTTGCCGGTCAGTTTCACCGCAACCGGCAGTCCGCACTTGCCGTGCGTTTGCTCGAAACCAATCTGAGCATGTTCAAGACAGTCAAGAGCAAGGTCGCCATTTGGAAGGAAAAGGGTTATTTGCTGGAAGCCATGGGTCAGCATGACAAAGCGCTCGACTGCTTTCGGGAAGCCCAGCGCCTGGAAAAAGCGGGGGGCCACCCCTGAGCCTTGAACCTGACCTGCAGCCTGCCACGCAAGATCACGCAGTCCCTTCGGAAAACGCCACTCAGCGCACGAGGCTTTAAAACAGGGTGCGAATGGTATAAAGTGGCACGACATGAAAAAAGTGGACCAAGGTGTCAAGAAGCCCGGCATGCGTGAGTTCAAGACCTTGTCAGGGCATCCTGTGCGGGAGATCTACACGCCCGCGGATCTGCCGGGATTCGACTATCAGCGGGATCTATGCGAGCCAGGGGAGTTTCCGTTCACGCGCGGCGTCTACAAAAACATGTATCGCGGCCGATTGTGGACTATGCGCCAGTTCGCCGGCTTCGGCACGGCAGAGGACACCAACCTGCGGTTCAAGTATCTGCTCAATCAGGGGCAGACAGGACTATCCGTCGCCTTCGACTTCCCGACATTGTTCGGCTACGATTCGGACAATCCGATAGCCCATGGAGAGGTGGGGCGCTGCGGCGTCGCCATAGATTCCCTTGCGGACATGGAGACGCTTTTTGACGGCATTCGGCTGGATCAGGTCACGACCTCGATGACCACAAATGCTCCGGCCGCCGTTATCTGGGCTATGTACCTGGCAACCGCCGAGAAACAGGGAGCGGATTGGAAGGATCTCGCCGGGACGATTCAGAATGACATCCTCAAGGAATACATCGCCCAGAAGACCTTTATCTATCCGCCCGAACCCTCCATGCGCCTCATAACGGACACCATGGGGTTCGCCTCCCGCCATGTCCCGAAATGGAACACGATCTCGATCAGCGGGTACCACATCCGGGAAGCTGGTTCCACCGCCATTCAGGAACTGGCGTTTACCCTTCGGGACGGCATCGAGTATGTTGACTACGGAGTGCGCGCGGGCCTGAACGTAGATGATTTTGCACCGCGGCTGAGCTTTTTTTTCGACGTCCACAACGACTTCTTCGAAGAGATTGCCAAGTTGCGCGCGGCTCGCAGAATGTGGGCGCGGGCAATGAAGGAGCGTTTTCAGGCGTGCGACCCGCGTTCGCTGCTGTGCCGAGTCCATTGCCAGACGGCCGGCGTGTCTCTTACGGCTCAGCAGCCTTACAACAACGTGGTGAGGGTTGCATTACAGGGTCTGGCAGCGGTACTCGGCGGCGCCCAGTCGCTGCACACGAACTCTCTGGATGAAACCTACGCTCTGCCGTCAGAGAAGGCCGTCACGATCGCCTTGCGCACGCAGCAGATCCTCGCCCACGAAAGCGGTGTCGCGAACACTATTGATCCTCTTGGGGGCTCTTACTTTCTCGAAACGCTCACCAATGAAATGGAGGTTGCGGCCGCGGACTATTGCGAGCGCATCGATGCCATGGGCGGCATGGTTCGTGCCATTGAAAAGGGCTATCCGCAGAGGGAGATTCAGGAATCCTCCTATCAGTTCTCCAAAGCCGTGGAGAGGAAGGAAAAGATCATCGTGGGTGTCAATGAGTTCGTCACCGAAGAACAGGTCCCCATGGATGTCCTGATCATCGACGACGCCGTCCAGCAGAGGCAGTGCGCCAAGCTCAAAAAGCTGCGGGCGGAGCGGGAAGGAGCGCGCGTTGAGAGAAACCTGTCGGCGGTGAAGCGTGCCGCCGAGGGCACCGAGAACCTCATGCCCCATATTCTCGATTGCGTGCGCTCGTACGGCACTCTTGGGGAAATATCCGATGCGCTGCGCGCCGTCTGGGGCGAATATCGGGAACTGAGCATCTTCTAAAAGCGCCTTGCCGGGCGGAAAACCCTATGACCGAAAAAAAAATCCGAGTACTTGTTGCCAAACCCGGACTGGACGGACATGATCGCGGGGCCAAGGTAATCGCCCGCGCCCTCCGCGATGCCGGGATGGAGGTGATCTACACAGGTTTGCGCCAGACCCCGGAGCAGATCATCAACGCAGCTTTGCAGGAGGATGTAGACGCCATCGGCCTGTCGATTCTCTCCGGCGCTCACATGCACTTGTTCCCTCGCATCATGGAACTCAGGGCAGAGAAAAAACTGGAAGAGATCATCGTGTTCGCAGGCGGCATCATCCCGGATCGCGACATCCTCAAGCTCAAGGAAATCGGGATTTCGGAAATTTTTCCTCCAGGCAGCTCTCTCGAGGAAATCGTCAATTTCGTCAAGGCACACGTAAGGAAATAGTGGCGAGGGCTGGGTGACACCAGCTGATGTGCGCCATTCCCGAAGGTTCACCCAGCCCTTAGCGGGCGCATGTCTGGTGCCGGCCCCCATCGATGGGCACCGTGACGCCCGTGATCCAGCCGGCCCTGTCCGACGCCAGAAACACAATCAGGTTGGCTACGTCCTCCGGTTGTCCCACGCGGCCGAGCGGATGCGTCGTCCTGCTGTGTTCCAAGAAGGACTGATACTTCCCTTCTTCCATTCCTCCCCGCCGATGCAGGTTGGAAACGACGACACCAGGGTCGACCGCATTGACCCGGATTCCTTTGGGGGCGAGCTCGAGCGCGGCGCACCGCGTCAACTGATCGACGCCGGCTTTGCTGACGCAGTAAGCGAGGATGTTCGGGAACGCGCGGATGCCGGTCACGCTGCTCACGTTTACGATATTGCCCTTGACGTTCTCCAGGTGCGGCACGACAAGCTGCATGAGAGCAAAAACAGCCTCGAGATTAATCTCGATCATCGTACGCCATTCTTCGAGACTCGTATCCTCAATGTTGCCATTCGCAATCGTGCCGGCCGCATTGACCAGGATATCGAGGCCCCCGAAGTGAGCTACCGTTGCCGAGACGACGTGCCTTCGATCCTCGTCTCTTCTGAGATCCCCGGTCACCGCGTACGCCTCGCCTCCGGATGCAGCAATGTGCTCGACTTCCTTTTGAAGCGCTGCTGACTGTCGACCCGTGAGTGCCACACGAGCGCCGGCTTCAGCCATAGCGCGCGCAGTGGCGCCGCCGATACCGCTGCTGGCGCCGGTGACTAATGCGATTTTCCCTTTTACCATGAACATCTCCTTTATAAGCTATATGGAATGTGCGCTGTATTCTATCGCAGGTCTGGGACTCTGGTATCGCCGGAACTTTCTGAATCGGGTCGAGTACTGGAAGTTCCGTTTTTTCGGCCGCCGTATTGGATGCGCAATCCACATTTCCAGACGATGGTCGCGGCTCGCAAGCCGCGCCGCTTCACTTATGGCTGGAATTCGTGGGAGTCCATGGAGATCGACCTCAGCGTGGACGGCAGGATTGTAGCGGAGGCATCCTGGCAACCAGGCGACAGAGCCCGCTCTCCCGGGTTGTTCCTGCTTCATGGCATGGAGGGAAGCGCGCAATCTCACTACCTGGTCGGCACGAGCAAGAAGGCTTACGCGCGCGGGTTCCACGTAATCCGGGTCAACACGCGCAATTGCGGCGGAGCGAGGGAATCCATCCGGGCGGCCGCAGTCCTCAGCGCTCCGATAGACTTGGGGGCTGGCGCGCGCAAAATTGATGAGCGCTCGAATTGGATCTACCAGAGATACTTCGTGTCGCAGCTGATTCAGCGCATGAGGCGCAAGCTGGAGTTTTTCCCGGGCATCGCAGACATGAGGCGCGTGCAGCGCATCCGGACGATCTATGAGTTTGATGACGTGGTGACCGCCCCGCATTTCGGCTATGGAAGCGCTGATGAATACTACAGGAAGGCGAGCGCGGCGCCGCTTTTGCATAACATACGCGTGCCGACGCTCATGATTCAGGCCGCCGATGATCCCCTCCTACCGTTCGACTCGTTTCGAGATTCCGGGATCGAAGAAAACCCATTTCTTTACCTGCTGGCGACGGAATATGGCGGCCATGCGGGTTTCCTGACGGCGAAGAGAGAGCATGCTGCGGATCTTGATTGCTACTGGGCTGAATCGAGGGCTGTCGATTTCCTCTCGGCGCACTCAGGGACTGAGCCTGATTCCTGATTCGAGATTCCTGATTCGAGATTCGAGATTGAGAGTATTGAATCTCGAATTTCGAATTTCGAATTTGTTGTTCTGTGACGAGCTGTTGCCAAACATCAAAAAGCCCCAGCAGGTTGTTGGGGCTTTTGAATGTTAATCCGGCGACGACCTACTCTCCCACATCGTTGCCGATGCAGTACCATCGGCGCTGGAGGGCTTAACTTCCGTGTTCGGGATGGGAACGGGTGTGACCCCTCCGCTAGAGTCACCGGAAATTCTACGAGGCGCATGATTGAGCGCCGCGCGTATATCCGTAATCAGGCAACATCTGGGTAGAGGCGCTCAATCATGCGCCTCGCAGAATTTCAAGCAGGGTAAATTTTATGGTCAAGCCTCACGACCGATTAGTACTGGTAAGCTTCACGCATTACTGCGCTTCCACATCCAGCCTATCACGTGATAGTCTTTCACGGGTCTTTAGTCCCCCGAAGGGGAAGGGATATCTTATCTTGAGGTGGGTTTCACGCTTATATGCTTTCAGCGTTTATCCCGTCCGAACTTAGCTATCCAGCTATGCCGTTGGCACGACAACTGGTGCACTAGAGGTTCGTCCATCCCGGTCCTCTCGTACTAAGGATAGATCCTCGCAAATATCCTGCGCCCACCACAGATAGGGACCGAACTGTCTCGCGACGTTCTAAACCCAGCTCACGTACCGCTTTAATGGGCGAACAGCCCAACCCTTGGAACCTTCTTCAGCTCCAGGATGCGATGAGCCGACATCGAGGTGCCAAACCTTGCCGTCGATATGAACTCTTGGGCAAGATCAGCCTGTTATCCCCGGCGTACCTTTTATCCGTTGAGCGATGGCCCTTCCATACAGAACCACCGGATCACTAAGTCCTGGTTTCCCA
>Ga0187885_10001160_pt1 | contig 29810 bp, 23 predicted proteins | sample June2016WEW_20_1_3_FD_132970 | JGI IMG/M metagenome (GOLD analysis project Ga0187885, IMG submission 132970) | Peatland microbial communities from SPRUCE experiment site at the Marcell Experimental Forest, Minnesota, USA - June2016WEW_20_100 | ecosystem: Environmental > Terrestrial > Soil >...
AATTAGGTGTGCGTGTGCTCAAAAGACTGAGTGGAGCGGCTAATCTGCCCTGCAATCAGGCGTAGGTGCGTCAAAATAACTGGATCCAGCAACACGGTTTAGCTGTAAAATGCTGTTTGAGTTGGGTGCAAGCCCCGAAGTTAACATATAACCCTTTATCAGCAGCGACAGGGAGTCTGGGGCGGAGAGGAACCGGAACCAAAGCGGCAGTTTGTCCTACCTATCCGTCCCTCATACGGTGGGACGCCCTTCCGTCATGGCTCGTGGTTGTGAGCGTAGTCGTGATTGGGTTTTCGTGACATCCATGCACTATCGACCACGATTACGCTCACGACCACGATGTTTGTGGAAGGAGTCAGAAAAATCCTAAGATTTTGGATGAGCCCCTAGTATAATTGCGATGTCGCTTGGATCGAGATTCGACCAAGACGGCGTTTCCGATCACCTCCTCTCCATTTGACTGAGAAGAGGCATCTTACTCGAAGGAGAAGATAGCCATGCCCGACTCCACCGCGCGTCAACGTCAAAAAATCACGACCCTCACGCTGGCCGCCAAGAAAAAACGCGGCGACCCCATCACAATGCTCACCGCCTACGATTACCCTACAGCCCTGGTACTCGACGAGGCGGGAGTCGATTCGATTCTGGTAGGCGACTCTCTCGGCATGGTGGTGCTTGGTTACGAGAATACGCTGTCGGTAACCATGGACGACATGCTTCATCATTGTAAGGCGGTCGCTCGGGGCGCGCGATTCGCACACCTGATCGGCGATATGCCTTTCATGTCCTACCAGGTGTCGCCTGCCGATGCGGTCCGAAACGCGGGCCGATTCCTTCAAGAGGCGGGAATGGATGCGGTGAAGCTTGAAGGCGGCCGTGAAGCGGCGCCCGCAATCGAGGCGATCGTGGCCGCAGGGATTCCCGTGGTGGGACACTTGGGATTGACACCACAGAGCCTTCACAAGCTCGGCGGGTGGAAGATCCAGGGAACTTCGGCCGCCGCCGGAAAGCGCCTGGTGGAAGAGGCTCACCTTCTGGAAAACGCCGGCTGCCATGCACTCGTCCTTGAAGCGATTCCAGACCGGGTGGCAGAGTTGATTACGCTGAGGCTGCGCATTCCGGTCATCGGCATCGGCGCGGGTGCGCGCTGCGACGGCCAGGTGCTGGTCAGCAACGATCTTCTGGGATCTTTCGACCGATTTACTCCCAAATTCGCGCGGAAATATGCCGACATGAGCGCCGTGATGAAGGAGGCGTTCGGCGCCTTTCTTGCCGATGTGGCGGCGCGCCGATTTCCCGCTCCCGAAGAGACCTACCACATCGCCGACGAGGAATTCGACGCGCTCCTGCGCGAGCTGCGTGTGAAACCCCTCAACTGGCGGCTGGCGATCTGAGGGCCCTGTGGCGGAAGATGAATCCAAGAGGCGGGTGACGATCGTCGGAACGGGCGCGATGGCCTGCCTGTTCGGCGCACTTCTCGCATCCCGCGCACGAGTCACTTTGACCGGCACATGGCGGCAGGGGCTTGCCGCGATATGTGCGTCGGGGATCATAATCGGCGAGCCGCAAAAGGATGTCGCGAGGCGCGTAAATACGGCCGCCTGGGGTGATCACGTCGAACCGGCGGATCTTGTACTCGTTCTCGTAAAGTCCTGGCAGACCGAGGAAGCCGCCCGCCGCCTGCCGCGGCTGTTGAAGCCGGGAGGTGTGGCGCTTACGCTTCAAAACGGTCTCGGGAACATGGAGGCGCTAGGTCCCGGCGCCTGCCTGGGCGTGACATATCTGGGTGCGACGCTGCTTGGCCCAGGACGCGTGCACCCGGGCGGAAGCGGCAACACCTTCATTGCAGGCCCGGAGTGGATCGTGGATCTTTTTCACGAGGCGGGGATAGAGGCGGAGAGCCGCGATTCGGGGCAGGTCGATGGCCTGCTTTGGGCGAAGCTCGCGGTCAATTGTGGCATCAACGCGTTGACTGCCCTTCTCCGGGTGCGCAATGGCGAGCTGCTGCTGCGGCCGGATGCGGCCGGACTCATGGAACGGGCAGCTCTGGAATGCGCCGCGGTCGCCGTGGCCAAAGGCATCTCCTTTCCATTTGCGGATGCGGCCCAGAAAACGCGCGAAGTAGCGCAATTGACCGCAGCCAACCGCTCGTCGATGCTGCAGGACATGCTGCGCGGCGCCCCCACGGAAATCGATGCGATCAACGGCGCGACCGTGCGCTGGGGCAACCGTCTTGGCGTGCCCACACCCGTCAATGAAATTTTGTTCCGCCTGGTGCGCGCCGCGGTGTCAACGCCTTGCGCCACGCGGCGCAGAAAAGGCTGGAACGCATGCAAACCGTCACCAACATTGCCGATCTGAAACGGTTGCGTACTTCTTTGCGCGGCACCTTTGGACTCGTGCCCACCATGGGAGCTCTTCATGAAGGCCACCTCTCCCTCGTGCGCAGAGCCCGGTCGGAATGTGACCGCGTGGGCGTGACCATTTTTGTCAATCCGGCGCAGTTTGGCGCGACCGAGGATCTGAGCCGTTATCCATGCGACCTGCAGCGTGATCTGAGGCTTCTCGAGCCGTTGAGGGTTGACATCGTCTGGGCGCCGCAGCCGGAAACGGTCTATCCGAGCGGCTTTCAGACCTGGGTCAGCGTCGAGGAAGTTTCCAAGGGTCTGGAAGGAGGGCAGCGGCTAGGCCATTTTCGAGGCGTCGCCACGGTCGTGGCCAAACTCTTCAACGTGTTTGAACCCGATCGAGCCTATTTTGGCCAGAAGGACGCCCAGCAGGTTGCCGTCATCAAGCGTATGGTGGAGGATTTGAACTTCCCCATTGAAATTGTAGTGTGCCCAACGGTGCGGGCGGCGGACGGGTTGGCGTTGAGCAGCCGCAATTCCTATCTCGGCGACGAGGAACGGCACGCCGCGAATGTGCTGTTTCGGTCGCTCACAGCTGCCCGCAAGGCATACGAGCATGGCGAGCGCAACGCCAACGCTTTGCGCGCCGCCATGCAATCAGTACTGGATACGGAACCACTGGCTCGGGTTAATTATGTGGCCGCATCAGATCCCAGGACCCTGATGGATCTGGATATGGTGGACGACGGCGTTCTGTTGTCGCTCGCGGTGCGCTTCGGCGACACACGGCTTATCGATAATCTTCTGCTTCCGGGGGATGCCCATGTTGCTCGCGATTGACATCGGCAACACAAACATCGCGCTGGGACTCTATGAGGGCGATCGGCTCGGACCCCGATGGCGCCTGGCTACAGAACAGGGACGCATGCCGGATGAATATGGCATTACGCTGATTCAGCTTTTGCAGCACGCAGGCGTGCCACCGGGCGATGTGCACGCGGTCGCCCTGGCATCAGTCGTGCCGCCTCTGACGAGCACCATAGTGCAGGCCTGTCGTGACTATCTTGGGCACACACCTCTGGTCATGGATATCGGCATAAAGACGGGAGTGCGCGTCCGGGTTGAGGATCCTCGCCAGGTGGGAGCAGACCGGATCGCGGATGCGGCCGCAGTCCACAATCTTTACGGCGGACCCGCCTGCATTGTGGATCTCGGCACCGCAACCACTTTCGATGCTATTTCCGCTGAAGGCGAATATCTCGGCGGCTCCATTGCGGCAGGACTGGTGATTTCCGCCGAGGCGCTATTCCAGAGTGCGGCGAAACTACCCAAAGTGGATTTGCGCCGCCCCCCTGCCGCGATTGGGCGTAACACCGTTCATTCTCTCCAGTCAGGCCTCGTGTTCGGCTACGTAGCGCTCGTGGAAGGCATGGTGGCCCGCTTCCGGTCCGAGTTGGGTCCCAAGATGAAAGTGATCGGGACGGGATGGCAGGTGGAACTCATCGCCAGGGAAACCAAAGTGATCGAAATTGTGGCTCCCTGGCTGACTCTGGATGGCCTGCGCATCATTTATGAGCTCAACCAACTTCGGTGACACGCTGCTCAACCTCGGAATTATTCAGAAAATGTGGACATTTGATTTGCGGGGTTTCGAGGTTGAGTGGTCTGCCACCAATCCCGATTCTTGAGTCCGAAAGAACCTATGTCAGTGCGAAGCCGCAATAGTAGCCAGAATCAAAGTTGCAAGCTAGGTGGTCGAGGTTCAGCTTGCTGATGTTTTCTTCAAGTCAATTTGCAGGGAGCCTGTTTATAAGCCAGGATTTCGTTACGAGACGATCTAGCGCGAGCTGCAATTGCCGCTCAGAGAACCGCCGTTTGCGATCTCCCCAAGCGTAGGTACGCGTAATGACATCATGCACCGTGTTGACCGGTTCACGATTCGCCACCCAATGCACCGTCGATAGGAGCTCTAGGCCGAAGGGCGTCTCGAATCCTTCAACCAGGTCAGTCACGCGGTCAAATCGAGCGCGAACCTCCGGATGGTTCTCAAGAAAAGCTTGCGCGTCGGGCACCGCACCGGGAACGAGCTGCAACTGCTTATCGGGCACATCTCCGCCATTTGCATAGCCGGAAATGAAGTGGCCTTCGATCGCTTGCAGGACGTGTCGAAGGTTCTCCGCGTATGGCCCGTAGGGCGCCGCCACATAGCGCAATCGAAGAGGTTGGCCAGCCTCCTGCATGAAGTACATGAGTTTGTGGACTTCAAGCAGCGTCACAAAGGGATCCATGAGCCCAGCCAGGTAGCGGTGCATCAACCCGATCAGTGCGGCTCTCCCTGGCGTCATTTCTGGAGCCGGACGGGATTTCGTCATCTCATCGGCATCGGGTGCACCAGCCGGCTCGAACAAAATTACCCGCACATCGGTCAGAACGCCTAAGGCCCTTTCAATTTGAGGGCGCACGTCGCCCCAGTCCAAACCGCCAAGCCCGCTGCCCAACGGCGGAAGGGCAATGGAACTGATGCCGCGGTTCCTGATCTCGCGTACGAGGGCTCCCAAACCGGCTTGTATGTCTGAAAGACGGCTCTTGCCGCGCCAGTGGCGCTTGGTCGGAAAGTTGATAACGTACCTGGGATTCGTCAGTTGCTGCGTCTCGAATACGAACATCCGGCCTGGCTGGACTTCACCATGCTTGCACGCGTCTTCATATGCCTTGAAGTTCGCGGGGAAAGCCTTCTTGAATTGAAGCGCAATGCCGCGTCCCATGATGCCGACGCAATTCACGGTGTTTACCAACGCCTCAGCATCCTCTGAGAGAATGTCGCCAGTTTTGTAGGTAATCATTGCCGTTTCCCTCATTAATAATACCACTCACGCCGAATTTCGATCATGGGTCGGTGGGTGGCTTTAGTCAGGGCAGCGTCGACTCGGGGCTTGATGCCGATCGAGTGGATTCCTATTCGTTGGATCAGACTCCAGGGAAACAAATCGCGAATGAGAAATTCAGCTTGTTTGCCCTCTTTGACCTCGGCCGAGCGAAAGTCCGTCGCGACGATGGCAGGCCAATTGAGATCACCCAGATCCTCCATGCTCGCTCGAAACTGGCTGTATACCGCCCCGGCATTCGAGAGCGAGAAGGCCCAACGCCGGCTCTCGCTATCTGCCCACGCCACCACTTCGTGAAGATCAGCTTCCAGGTGGATTATCGGTCCCTGTCCACCGCGATAAGTCAAATCAGGATGATTCGCGCAGTGTAACACGTACAGCATGATCGACCTGGGGCAGAAGTAAAAGGGTACATAGTCTCCAACATGGTCGCCAGAATGGCAGTCCACCGGCAGGCGGAGGCGGCGCTGTTTTATGGCTGACATGCCGATCGGCGCTCCCGGGCCGCCTCGCGCGATCATCGCCGCATCCGACACCAACCCGCCGTCTGCAATGATCGACTCAAGATTGTCCACATGAGTGATGTGGTAGATCTTAGGTTGCGGAGGCAATGGGCTCATGCCTATGTCCGCTCCATTGCGGCATCAAAGTGATTAAATGATTCCTCATCGGACTCAATCAGTCATCCACGCAAAGCACCTCTGGATTGGAGCGACTCCCGGGGTCCCGGGTGTCATGGAACCCTCTCCCATCGCACCTAAATCTCCTCTTCAAGCACCTGTCCGTTGTCATTTAGCCAGGCACGAGCTTTCCCCATTTTGGGGACATGCGTTTTGACTACATCCCAGAACCGCGGGGTGTGATTCGGTTCGATCAGATGGGCTAACTCATGCACGATGACGTAGTCGATGACAAATGTTGGCGCCTTGATCAGCCGCCAGTTGAAACTGACATTGTCATGTATGGTGCACGAACCCCATCGATAGCGATTGTCGACGATACTCGCTCGTTTGAACGCGACACCGAGCTCGTGGGCGTGGCGCTCAACACGCGGCAGCATTATCTCGTTTGCGCGAGCAACGTACCACTCACGCATGGCGCCTTTGCGCCGGGTCGCGTGCGATGCAGGTATGAGGAACCGATTGGCAAACTCGATTTCGCCCGCACCGTCCGCGACGACTTCAATTCGATACGAGCGTCCCAGGTAGAGCGCCGATTCGCCAGTGACCAGCTCCTTGCCCGGCGGATGAGGTAACTCCCGGCACTTTTGTCCGCGATGCAACTTCTCAAATATCCACTGCCGCCTTGATTCCACGACCCGTTGAATCGCTTCGTCGGATGCATTGGATGGAACATGTACGACAACCCTGCGGTCACGCTCGACGGTGATGGTGAGCGTCTTCCGCTTTGATGAACGTTGCACTGAATATGACAGCTGCATGATCGCTATTCCGCGTAGAGAATGATGTCGTTGTTCTTCTCCGCGATCTCCATAACGCGGCTGATGATGTGGGCTCGATTCCGCACAAGACCCGGGAGAGACGAGAACTCAGGTGCGAGCAGAATATTTTGGATCTCCGCCTTCAGCTTGTTGCGGGCGGGGATGCTTTCCCAGAATCCAGTAAGCTTCAGTTCGCGCTCGACGGCGAGAGAAACCTTGTACGTCAAATCAACCAAGTGACCGATTCTGTCCTCCTCACTCATGCCGTAGGACGCTGCGGATTCGACCACTTCCATTGCGCCGCTGTCGCCAATGACCTCGCCGGCACCGAACAGCTCGCGTTGGAACATACGGAACAGCGGCATCTGCTTCTTCCGGTGAAGCCCGTACGTCGGCTCCTTGCTGGCGTTGATGATGCGGACGCGAAGCTTCTCCAGCTCATCGTAGATCTTGTTCCAGTTCTCCCGGAACTGCGCGAAGATCGCAGCGAGCGCCTGAGCGAAGGAGGCTTGTAGATCGGGGTCGTCATCGAGTTCGACGTCCAGGTGATGACGAATCGCATGCTCAACCTCGGCGGCCTTCGTCTTTGTCCGGCCGCGCTTGCCGACATCTTTCTGGAAGTCCTCATCAAGAATCGAGATCGGCGGGACTTTTACATCAATCCCGCGCGATTCGAGATACACGTCAGTGATGGCCCTCAATTTGGGCGGAATGCCTTTCATGCTGAGGCGTCCATCGCGAAAGTGCTTGCCCGCCAGCACATTGATCTCCGTCAACGCTTGGTAGTCGGGCATGTAGTCGAGGGCTTCCTTCGCGGGAAACACGAGGTTCAGGCACCTGGTCAACTTCTTGAAAGCCAACATGAAGTCGAAACGGAGGTCCTCGTCGTAGAAGACGTCGAAGAATGCGTCATGGTCCGCAAAGTCCGTGAGGCCGTGCTTCTTGAGGAGGGCCATGATCGCCGCATGGGAGTCCCTGAGCTCTCGTAGCTCCTCCTCCGGGAAACTGAGCGTGTCGATGACCTCCTTCTGCTCCCGCTCGTCGTAGGTATCGATCGCCTTCTTGAGATGATAGCCGATGCCGACGTAGTCGACCACAAACCCCTTATCCTTGGACTCCCCGCTGACGCGGTTGACTCTGGCTATGGCCTGCAGGAGGTTGTGTGCGACGACGATCTTGTCGAGATACATCACCTGTTCCACCGGCGCATCAAACCCTGTGAGCAGCATATTGTTCACGATCAGGATGCACATGTCGCCGGTAGCTCCCTCTTCCTCGGTTCCAAACGCCATCTTGAAGCTCTTGATGCTCGCTTCGTGCTTCGAGCTATCCGAGAAAGCCTTGAGGCGGGGGAGATCGTTATTGTCCCTGGAGATGATGACGTCCGTCTTCATCGCCTTCAGCTGCTTCAGGTCGAGTTTGCGGGGATTGCTCTTCTCAAGATCCGCGACGGCCGCAGCCAAGGCCACGTCGATGTACTTCTTGTAGCGGACGGCCGCTTCGCGTGACGTTGCGACCACCTGGCCTTTGTACCCGTTCGGGTACACATGGGTCAGGTAGTGGGCAACCATATTCTTGGCCTTGGCCTCGATGATCGGTTCCGCTTCAAGATATGCATCTCGCGAGCCATACCCCAGAATCTCAAGGCGCTGCTGCAGGTTGTAGTCGCTAAATACATCCGCGAACGCCGTGTCCATTCCCGCTTGATCACGAACCTCGGCATTGTGGGTTCTGCCCTCGTACACGATCTTCAGCGTAACGCCGTCATCGATCGACTGTCGCATCGTGTACTTGTCGATGTAGTCGCCAAAGACGCGCTCGGTCTTGTCGATCGGGGTGCCGGTGTAGCCGATCTTCGCCGCGTTGGGGATCCCCTTGTCGAGATTGGCACCGAGCAGCTTGTACTGAGACCGATGGGCCTCGTCAGTCATGACGAGGATGTTGGGGCTGATGTTCAACTCGGGGAAGGTTTCCCTCAGGTCGGCCTCGCGGAACTTGTGGATCATGGCCATGACGAGATCCGAGGTGTCGGCGCGCAGCAGCTCCTTCAATCGTTTGATGCTGTCGGCCACCTTGACCGTGAATCCGATGCTTTGGCTTGTCTCTGAGAGCTGGCCCTCGAGCTGGGTGCGGTCGGTGACGAAGACGACCTTCCAGTTCGACAGCTGCGCATGGCGGTACATCTCCCGGACCATAAACATCATGGTGAGCGACTTCCCCGAACCCTGGGTGTGCCAGATGATGCCGCTGCGCTCGCGGGGATTCCTGCCTTCCAACAGCCTCTTTACCGCCAGCTTGACGGCCCGGAACTGCTGATACCGCCCCACGATCCTGATCGTCTGGCCCTTGTCGTTGGTCGAGAACAGCGAGAAGGTGCGGATCAGGTCCAGGAGGTTGTCCCGATCCAGCATGCCGGCCACGAGCCGCTGCTGGTCATTCGGCCCGCCCGCGCCGTGCTCCAGATCATCGACTGTCCGCGGGTACGGGTCAGCCCAACGGTAGAAGTACTTCTCGCTATGCATGGTGATTGTGCCGAACTTCGCCTCCTGGCGGCAGGTCGCCACGATGAACTGGTTGTAGTAGAACAGGGGCGCGCTGCCCTCGCCCTTTGCGCCGCGTTGCTCGCTGTAGCGCAGCAACTGGTCGATCGCCTCGGGAATGGCGTCCTTGACCTTCGGCGATTTGCACTCGATGACCACCACCGGCAAGCCATTCAGAAACAGGACAACGTCGGGGACGATGTGATGTTCGGTCCCGAGGATGCGGACCTTGAGCTGGCAGACGGCGATGAAGCGGTTGTTGTCGCGCTGCGGGAAGTCGACGAAGCGGACCGTCGGGCTCTTCTCCCCGGTTTTACGGTTCTCGCTGACACTGCTGTTCTCCAGCAGCAACTCAAAAAGGTGCCGATTGTTCTCCAGCAGGCCGGTGCTTGGGAAGCTTGCGGTAAGCTGCTTGACGACCTCCTCGACCTGATCGTCTTCAAGCCAGGGATTGATGACCTTGAGCTGCGCGCGGAGCACGGGTAGCATCACGACCTCGGTGAAGCTCTCGCGGAGACTGTCGGCGGGATGCTGCTTGCTGTCGAGATCTATGATCTCCCAGCCCAAACCGTCCAGTTGATCGAGCAGCGGCTTCTCCACGTGGTTCCGCTCGTCGAGTCTGATCTGGATCGCAGTCTTGTCGGTGCTCATGCGTCTACCTGCTCAGATTTGTTTAGAAGGGCTGTCACCCGGCGGTTCCCGGTGAGCAAGTCTTGCATGAGGGCGGTCTTGAGTCGCTTTACTTTGTCCAGACCGTGGGCATGTGACTTAACTAAAGCCTCACACTCGAGGAGGACCTTCACGATTTTGCCCTGTTCCTCTGGCGAAGGACGGCCAAACCACAGTGGATGGACGTCGTTCCGGTTCAGCGAGGGAGATCCAGATTTGGTCCCGAAGCGAGCAAGGTCATACAGGATGAAAAGGTAGTATATGAACCTGGGATTGTTTCCGAAGAAGTTGGTTACGAATAGACTCGTATCGTGAGCCCAAAAGTCGGACTCGACGTAGTGGACTTTGCCTATGGTTCCCTTCCTCCCAACAACGACATTCGGGCCTCGCGACGTGGACTCATTGTGGTAACCGATGACCCCACTCGACGAGATAACCGGATACGGCCCGTCCTCCAGTTGGCTCTCCGTGATGTCGTGGCCTCTTTGCAGTGAAGCCGCGTTGCCGATATGAGTCGGCTCCCACGCTGCAGGAATTCGCCCCAGCGGCGAATTTTTAAATTCATGGGTTTGTTCGGAGCGGAGGTTGCCGTGTTCGTCGATGCCGCGGGTGAGGAGGTCCTGCATCAGGCCGGTCCTGATGCGCTGCTGCTTAGCGATTAACGCCTCCGTCTGCTCGATCGCCCGGTCAACCGTCACGAAAATTTCGCCGATTATGGTCTGCTCCGGCCTGGGCGCGAGGGGTATTTCAAGATTCTCGATTGCACCAATGGAAAGACCGAAGCGGGTTGATCCGCTGGCATTTGCGGCGAAGTACTTGATACTTCCGGAGGAGCGAAGTTGTTTTGCCAGGTAGACAGGATCTATCGCTTCGTCGCGCGGTCTGATGAGGGCCAGGTGATAGCCGCATACGAGGCCACTAATCTGTTCAGCAATGACTGCGGATACGCCGATATCATCCGGAGTCTCTGAGTCCTTGGTGATCACCACGTCGCCCGCCATCAAGCCAAATCGCTCGATCTGGGCTTTGCTCGCCGAGGCAGTCATAAAGTCTATCGCTGCGGTCACGTAGTCATTCGTGTATACATCCATGTAGTTGCATAGCCTCACCGGCGTCTCAGTCGCGTAGAACTTTTTGTCCACATTGCTCACCCGAACATCCGCGACGCTATGAAGCTTTGAGGTCCGCCATTCTTCGTTCATTTGCGATACCCCAAGTCGGAAAGAAATCCTGCCAGGGCCTCTAGTGTGGTTTCCTGCTCGGCCCCTATCATCGCGTTGCTCACTGCGTACTTCTCCCAGAGGTTCTCGATAGCCTGGACGAGGACGCGCTTTTCGGCGTTGAGATATCGATCGAGCTCAGTGTGGGCGATGTCGTACAGTTTCTTCAGAATGAGCCTGCGCGCCTCTTCGTCCGAGAGCTGGCCGCCGATCTCTGAAAGGATGGCGTCAGTCTTGGCGATTCGCGCCAGGATCGTCTCCTTGTCCTTGATGAGGGCAGTGATTTTCCGATTGTCCGTCTTGCCCTTGGGGTCAAAGCCGGCGAGTTGTGCATCGACCTGCCGGATCAACTCCAGGCTTTCGACCGTGAAATCCTCTCCTCCGAGGCGTTTGAGTTGCAGCTTGAGTTCCAGCGCGTCGGCCTTGGCGTTCAGTGTGACCTTGGCGTCCTTGATTCGCTTCTCAATGGCTGTGATCGCTCTGTCCTGATTCTTGAGATTCTCCAACTCCGTCTTGGCGGACGCGCCCGTGCTCTCCTGCAAATCGTCGATCAGCTCCTTGAGGGCCTTCTTGATGACGGTCGCCGTGACCTTCTCATCCTCGTCGGGCTCATATGCCACAACCTCCTGGGCCGTTTCCACGGTTTCGGCGAGTTCACCCTGGGCCTCGCTGATCTTTGCCTCCACCGCCTCGATCTCGTCGGCCTCGGCCTGGAAGAACTCGGCGATGAGGTATTCGTCGTGGATTAAGCTGTGGTGCCAGCCGATCGAAATGATCGTCTTGAGATCAAACCGAATCTGCTGCCACCAGTTGACGAAGACGCCGGCGCTCTTGAACTCGTCGAGCACGCCGATGGGGACGAGCTTGCCCTTGAGCGTCGTCAGCAACTCCTGGCGTACCTCGGGCATCTTCTTCCCGTCGCGAAGCTGGGCAAAGTCATCGCGGGCGACTGACCACCAAGCTCCGAGCACCGCATGGTGCGACGCGATCACCTGCTGGAGAGCCGGATCGGCTTCGAGCTGTGTCGTGATGGCGGGCTTGGCGTCGATCTGCTCCCGAAATGCGAGGTAACCGGGGCGGTCGAACCTAAAGAGCGTGCCGGAATCAATGCCAAACTTGGCAAACTCGGAACCACGTGCCGCGACCTCGCTCTCGGGGATGCCCCCAATCAGGTGGGCCTGCACATCCTCAGGCTCGGGCGCGGGCGTGTTGTCGACGTAGCGGCGGATGTTGAGGTTGTAGTCGTGGGTGTCCACGATCTCGGACTTGTCGACGAGCCGGGAATACTTGGGCAGCTCCCGCTTGTGGGTGAAGACGAAGTCGATCTTCTCGATGTCCTCGGGGCGGAGCCTGTTCTGGTTCTTGCCCTCGGCGTATTCGCGGTCGGCGTTAACGAACAGCACCTTGTTGCGCAGTTCGTCGGGCTTGTTCTTGTTGCAGACGAGGACGCAGGCGGGGATGCCGGTGCCGTAGAAGAGGCCGGGCGGCAGGCTGATGATGGCCTCGATGAGATCGTCATTGATGAAGAGCTCGCGGATCAGCTTCTCCTTGCCGCCGCGGAACAACACGCCGTGGGGCATGATCGTTGCCATGTGTCCGTCGGGCTTGAGGCTCGCCAGCATGTGCTGGACAAACATCAGATCAGCCTTCTTACCGGCCTCCGGACACCATTCCCGGAAGCGGCTGGTGAACTTCATCCCCGCGCGGCTGTAGTTCTGGGAGAACGGCGGATTGGCGAGCACCCTGTCGAACCTGCGCACCTGGCCGTTTTCCAGAATCTGCGGGTCCTCGAGCGTGTCCCCGTTCTCGATGGTGAATCGAGTGATGTTGTGGAGGATCATGTTCATGTTGCAGATCGACCACACGGTGCCGTTGGAGTCCTGCCCATAGAGAGCGAGGTCGTTGGCGTCCTGCCCCTGCTCCTCGACATACTGATGAGCCTGGATGAGGAAGCCGCCCGAGCCCGCGGTCGGGTCGTAGATCTCGTTGCCGGCCTCCGGCTTGGTGAGCTGGACGAGCAGGCGGACGACTTCCGCCGGAGTGTAGAACTCGCCCCCCTTCTTGCCCGCGCTGTCGGCGAAGAACTTGATCAGGTATTCGTAGGCGGCGCCGAGGAGGTCGGGGAACTCGAAGTTATCGTTGACCAGCACGAAGCGCGGCTGATTGAAGTGGTCGAGAAGATCCTTCCACTTCTGGTCCGGGATCTTGGTCTTGCCCTTGACGGCGTTGAAGTCGATGTTGTTCTTCAGCACACCGGCAAGCGCGTCGTTCTCATCCTCGACCGCGGCAATTGCCTTGTTCAGCATGTTGCCGATGTCGTATTTGAGGTCCTTCAGCGCGGGAACCAGTTCGCCGTTCTCGTCCGTCCATGACTGGTGCCAGCGGGCCCGGACCGGGACAAAGAAGGTCTCGCCATAGGAGGTCTTGTCCTCGAGCAGCTCGGCGACAAGATCCGGCTTGTCCTTGAGGTGGGCGAAGTCTTTCTTCCGGAGCTGAGCCCTCTTGCGGTCAAACTCATCGGAGAGCCGCTTCAGGAACAGCATCCCAAAGATGAACTCCTTGAACTCGGAGGCGTCCATCTTGCCGCGGAGGATGTCGGCGGACTTGAAGAGGAAGGACTCAAGCTGGGTGAGGGTGATCTTGTCAGTGCTCAATGCGTGTTCCTTCCCGATGTCACGGTTGTATAACGGCCCGGTTCAGCGGCCGCCCGCAGGGCGGTCCGCTAAATCGCGTAGTTAGGCCGAGTCTACTTGAATCCTGCATCGTCCAGCCGACGGAGCAGCAAGGAAGCTAGACTCAGGTGGTCGAGACAGTGGTCGGGCGAATCGATGACGGAATGCTCATGCCCTCTAGGATTTCGTATTGCCAGCACCGATCCTGCGAAGAGAAACTGGAAGCCCTTCTGCTCGTCCTTCTCTGATGGTGTTGCCAGCAGATTGAGGCGAATAAGTGGGGAATCTGTGGCAAATGCCTGCATCATCCCCTTGAATCCACTCTCGGATAAACCTGAGAATCTCTGTACCTCTTTATCAACGAACTTGTACGCCTCGAAGGTAGATTGGGCAAAATGTCCATCGTCAAACAACTTCTTGACAACGGGAGGCAGCTTCGGATGGATGTCTCGTTGGTCGAACGGGTGCAAGCCTCCAGTTGGGATTGATCGTGCTTCGGTAAATCCGTGCGCCTTCCGAACGACGCGCTCGAAAATCGGGAACAGATCATCCATTCAACAGGTTCTCCCTGATGCTCTTGAAGATCCGATCGTACGTTTCCTGATCCCCGTCCGCTGGCAGATTGATCTCGATACGAACCGTGAGCCCAACGACGCTTGATGTGTTGTTGCTTCTACCTTGTGACAAGGCGGACTTGGAGGCCAGAGGTGTGGCCGGTGCGACCTCCTTTGGAACTGCCTTGGCGGCTGGCTTCTGGGCCTTAGCCCCCGGGATCTTAGTAACGGGAATGTCACCATGACCGGAGTACGCCGCCAATACCTTGAACGTGGACGCTTGAAGCTTGCCGACGAGGGCTGTCGTTTCGTCCTGTGACCGAAAGAACGTGATGAGGGCGGCGTTATCGAGACTCCATGTCGCTTCGCTGTGCAGTTCGAAGAGGTCGAAGTATGCCTTCGATACGAGCGCGGCAAACGCCTCCTTGAATGCTGTATCTTCATGAAGATTGAAGGTCCTTGTGGCTTCGGCGGTTCTGTTGCCTTCATGGTCGATCAATCCCAAAAAGCGGAGTACGTTGAGTACGTAGCTCTCGTTCTTCGGTGCAAATCCCAATTTTTGCAGAGTGCTAGCGTTAACCGTAGCTGGGAACGACTTCCTGAAATGAGTAACCACCTGCACGAGAGCGCCCGGACCCTGTACGTATGGGTGCTTGTCTGCCATAGTTGCCTCCCCAAGAACTCTGAGACTGTCGGTTCACTCGAATCACTGCGCTTGCGACTAGTGTCGCCGATCGTCGGCCTAAATTGAATAACGCCGGTCTAGCGAAAATTGATATGCTGCCGAATTTTGGTGGTGTATCCCGCCAGCCAGCAACGCCCCTTTGACAGATCCAATTGATATCACACATCTTAACATGGGGAGGCGCTTGCGGCATACCTGGATGAGCCGCGAAACTGATCTCGCCAATCGAATAATAACTGCAATTCCCTGCCCTCTGCGGCACCCTCCAGCCTGGTCGATCCGGCCGCCTTCCGCAAATCTTCGAGGGTGCTCAGACCCTCCATAATGGCATCATTCTAAGCTGCCCAATACTGCCGGCATCAGGGTTTAAATGAATTTGCAAAGAGTTGCGGGAGGTCGTATCTGTAGAATCTAGTTTTTAGGTTAGAGTCGGCGTGCACGACTCATGGTTGGCCGAAATAACAGAAGGCTGCCGTGCCCTGGCGTCAGTTTTTCTAATATAAAAACTGGGAACTACAGATACGGCCCCCGTTATGCCGTCCGTTTGCGAGACCGCGGCTGCGACTGGGTTCGTGACAAGCGGACGATCGTGCGTAGTGCCTCATTAACCGCACGAGCATTCGGGAAAAACTCCGCGACGTCCGGGTCAAGAAGAATAACGTTTGTACCTTCTCCATATCGTTTCGCCGTCAAGCCGCGAACCGCCCCGGAAAAGTCATACTCCGGCCGCATTGTCTCTTCGTCGGATCCAATCGGTTGTAATCTTTTATTACTCTTTTTCATATTGCACTCGAAATCATAGCCCACCGCCACATTCTACCGCTGAAGGCCAAAATGCTCCATCGAGATGTGGTTCGCGTGAAATGTGTGGGAGGCGTAACATTCAGCTTCGATCGGCGCGAGGGTGAATTCGTCATTTACTTCGGTTCGGTTCCGGAACGCAGGCGGTTGAGGTAGCCTTGATAACCGTAGGAGCGATCGCGGCGACGGCCTGTGGTTTCGACCAGTATGCCAGCCGCCACGAGCGCAGCCACCGCTTTCGCGGCAGTCGGCTTTGTGGACTCGAGGAGCTTCACTACGCTGCCGACTGTAACGATCGGATGCGCAGGTAATAGCTCGAAAAGGCGGATGCCTGCTACGGAGGTCGAGCGCGTCGCGAGCACCTTTGTCCGGTCCGCGCTTACCAACGCAAAAAGGCTCTTTGCCGATTTGTGTGTTAGACCGCCCAGCTTTTCTAAAGAGTAGCCTGTCACCGAATTTGATGATAACTTGATCTCTCGGGTTGAGCGAAGGGATCGAAAATGGAAACACTTGAGGAATTGAGTGCCAGTGCAATCCGGACAGCGCAAGGCCGCTACCCCAGCCAGATCGTGCTGCGCAGAGTCAGAGAAAGGACGTATGCCACTCATTTGAAAGTCCTGCCCCCGGATGCTGAGCCCTACTTCATTCTCGGCTGTTACTTCTTCGACCTGCAAGAAGCCCAAGCCGACTTTCAGCGGCGCAAGCTTGAGTTGGAGGGTTCGCCGGGAGAGGCATGAGTCGAACCGACAGATTTCTGAGAGCCTGCCGTCTCGAAAATGCGGATTGCACTCCGGTGTGGCTGATGCGCCAGGCCGGACGCTACATGGCCGCCTACCGCAAAGTGCGAGAAAAGTACTTCCTGCTCGAGATGTTCAAGACACCGGATATTGCCGCCGGTGTGACATTGCAGCCGGTCTATGCTTATGAACTGGACGCGGCCATTGTCTTTGCCGATATTCTTCTCCCCCTCGAAGGGATGGGTGTCGGGCTGGAGTTTCTGGAAAAGGAGGGGCCTCGAATTCCCAACCCGGTGCGCACCCCCGCGGATGTGGCAAACCTCGCCGTGCCCGAACCAGAGGAAGACCTGGGGTACGTCCTGACTTGCCTGCGCATCGTGCGTGCGGAGCTCGCCAACAAAGTTCCGCTCATCGGATTCGCGGGCGCGCCGTTCACTCTGGCCAGTTACGCCATCGAGGGCGGATCCTCCAGGAATTTTCTGCGCACCAAAGGGATGATGTACGAGCATCCGGCTCTTTGGAATCAGCTGATGGAGAAACTGGCCCGGCGCGTGGCATCCTTCCTGCTGGCGCAGGGCCGAGCCGGCGCGCAGGTCGTGCAGCTCTTCGATTCATGGGTTGGCTGCCTGAGCCCCGCCGATTATCAGGAGTATGTCCTCCCCCACGCAAGGTACGTTTTTCGGTGCCTGAGGGAAGCCGGCATACCCAGCATTCATTTCGGAACGGGCACCGCGGATCTTCTGCCATTAATGCGCGCGGCCGGAGGAGAGGTGGTCGGCGTGGATTGGCGCACGCCGATCGATGTCGCATGGACCCGCGTCGGTGATGGCGCGGGCGTTCAGGGGAATCTCGATCCGGTCACGCTGCTCGCTCCGCGGGATGTGCTGGTGAGAAAGGCCGGAGAAATCCTGGATCGAGTCGGAGGACGACCGGGACATGTCTTCAATCTCGGTCACGGAGTCCTGCCTTCCACGCCCGAGGATTCCGTGAGAGCGCTCGTCGATTTCGTCCATCAGTACGAACCCGGATGGTTGCCTGATAGACGCTAACTTAAGCCACTTCCCCCCGTGGACCTGGACCTAAACCTGGACGATTTTGTACTCGGCACATTTCGGCTGAACCTTATGTTCTCTGGTTCACATATCTCCTCCATCAGCCGCTCTGTCGTTCCTTCGCTTTCGGGCTCTTGTTTCGCCATAGGCAGTTCGACCCTCCTGTCGTTCGTCGGAGCTTCACTCCTCGTCTCCGCCATGAAGGCCAGTTCATACTGGTTCTTCTGCCGCCTTCTGCCCATGAGTCTCAGTCCCTATTCACGGCTCCATTTACCCCTCTTTCTAGAAGGGGACCGTTCGGGCCTTCACCAGTTCGTTCCCGGTCCGGCGATCCCTGCCGTTTCTCCCCTTTCAGGCGAGTGTCCCGGTCGAGTGAACCCACTGCTCCCGGTTACTTTGCCCTCTGCTGACTTCTGCATCGCGGTCAGGGTCTCTCTCGATTCCCTCAGTCCCTTTACAGGGACGCGTGCAGATCTCCCGAGGTAAGTATGACCGCCTTCCGCACACAACCGCCGGATCTACGCGAAACACACTTGATGGATATGGACTTCGCAGTCATAGGCCCGCTCGTCCGTTGCCTCGCGCCTCTATCCGGTTTTTGTCCATCGGCTCGTGCGTTTGCTCGGCACTTCCTTCAGACGTCGCTTCACATTGACGCCCTTGTGCTCTGCTACCCTTCACCTCCATCAGGTTGGTGGAAGACTTTCACTTCCAAGCTGTCATACATGCTCGGCGCACCTACTCTCCATGCGTCCCTAACGGGACGCACCTGGCCTAAATCTGACCGCTACTATCGTCGACAGTATTTCCAACTTGCTTCTGCGGGCTCTCCCGCGTTACAAATGTTTCTACATCGACACTGACCGGGGTGGACGTCTGTCATTAATAAGGCCCGCGATCTTATGCCTCGACTTTTTCAGACAAACTTTCAAAACTGAAGCAACTTGTGAAGGAGTTATCAAATATGCGAAGGGCACGTCCAACGAAAGTCCTAGCCAGTATTGTGTTGATCACGCTGGCAGCAGTTCTTCTCGCCTCCGACCTTGGCGCCCAGGCGGTCGCGCCTGATGTTCTGAAGGCCATCAATTTCCGCAATATAGGATCGACCCGCCAGGGCGGCCGATTCGTCGACTTCGCGGTTCCACCGCTCGAGCCGACCACCATTTATGCCGCGTCGGCCACGGGTGGCCTCTGGAAGTCGGTGAACAACGGCACCACGTGGGAATCGATCTTCGACAACCAGCCGGTGATTTCAATCGGCGATATCGCTGTGGCGCCATCCAATCCCAACATTGTCTGGGTGGGAAGCGGTGAAGCAACATCCTCACGAAGCACATACTGGGGAGACGGCGTTTACAAATCCAGCGACGCCGGCAAGACTTGGACAAACATGGGGCTCAAGGAGAGCCAGCATATCGGGCGCATTGTCGTGGATCCGATCAATCCCGACATCGTCTATGTGGCGGCACTGGGCCACCTCTATTCCGAGAACGAAGATCGCGGACTCTATAAGACTACTGACGGCGGCAAGACCTGGACGAAGTCGCTGGGCATCAAGGTGGGAGATCGCGCGATCGGCGTTTGCGACGTCGTGATGGATCCGAAGAACCCCAAGGTGCTGTACGCGGCGACCTATGACAAGGCCCGCAGGCCGTGGATGTTCCGTCTCGGCGGGCCGGGAAGCGGGATCTACAAGACAACCGACGCCGGCGCCACCTGGACCAAGCTGACCGCCGGCCTCCCGGGCGGCATGATCGGGCGCATAGGCCTCGACGTTGCCCGTCTGAATCCCGATGTTGTCTACGCGAACATCGAGAACGCGAATAAGCCCGGCATGTCCGACGCGGACCGCGAGAAGGAACTCTTTTCAGGCAAGGCGAGCGCGGGGATGATAGGCCAGGAGGTTTATCGAAGTGACGACGCCGGAAAGACCTGGAAGAAGGTCAGCCCGGAAAAGCAGCAGATCGGCGGCAATCCCGGCTACTATTACACCCAGATTCGCGTGGATCCGAACGACGTCAATCACGTCTACGTGCTCAGCGTCGGAGTGACGCATTCCCTCGACGGCGGCAAGACCTGGAGCTCGCCCTTCAACTTCGGCGGCGACAATCACGGTCTCTGGATCGACCCGAACAACTCGAACCACATCCTTCTCGGCTTCGACCACGGCATGGGAGTCACCTGGGACGGCGGCAGGAACTGGCACCATCCCGACGAACTGCCGCTTGCACAGCTCTACGCGATCGGCTACGACATGCAGGAGCCCTACAACGTCTACGGAGGACTGCAGGATAACGGCTCCGTGCGCGGGCCGAGCTCGAAGCGCAGCGGCGCCATCGTCTTCGAGGACTGGCAGACCGTGGGTGGCGGCGACGGCATGTACAACGTGATGGACACCGTGACAAACCGCTACCTTTACAACGAGTCGCAGTTTGGTGCGATTGAGCGCACCGACCTTCTGACCGGAGAAGCCAAGAGCATTGAATACCGCGGCGACAATAGCATGCGCTTCACCTGGACCACGCCTATCGTCGTGTCTCCGCACGACCCCAACACGATTTACGTTGGCGGTAACAAGCTTTTAAAATCGACAAACCGTGGCGATAACTGGGTTGTGATCAGTCCGGATCTGTCGACGAACGACCCCAACAAACTCGTGGTAGACGGCAAGGGCGGCGATGGCGACATCCAGGCCTGCGTCATCAGCACACTTGCCGAATCGCCGATCGCGGCCGGTCTGATCTATGTGGGAACGGATGACGGGAATGTTTGGGTGACTAAGGACGACGGGAAAAACTGGACCAAGCTGAACGACAACATCAAAGGGAATCCCGGCTACTGGCTCAGCCGCGTGACGCCCTCGAGTTATCAGCCGGGCACGGCCTATGTCACCTACACGGGATTGCGCAATGACGACTTCCGGGCTTTTGTCTATAAGACCACTGACTTCGGGCAGACCTGGACTTCCATTGCCGGAAATCTCCCCAACAAGTCGATCAATGTCATCGTCGAAGATCCGAAGAATCCCAATCTGCTGTTCGTGGGAGTCGACTTCGGCATTTACTTCTCCATCGACGGCGGCAAGATCTGGAACGAGATGAAAGGCTTTCCCACGCAGCCGGTGCACGACCTGAAGATTCACCCCCGCGAACACGATCTGATCGTGGGAACGCACGGCCGCGGCTTCTATATCGGCGACATCACAACCCTCGAAGAACTCGACCGGGCGCTCGGGCAGGATGTTTACCTGTTTGACATCAAGCCCAAAGTGAAGTGGGTGGCACGCCGTGGAAACGTTTCGGCGTCCCTTAACTTTAATGCACCCAGCGAACCAAACGGAATGGTCATCAACTATTACCTGAACGCTCCGGTCTCGGGGAACGTGGTGATTCAAATCCTCGATGGCGCACGCATCATAGGCGAAACTAACGGCACTAACACCGCAGGCATCAACCAGGTGATGTGGAATATGCGAGAGACTCCCATTACCTTCGGAGAGGCTCCAAGTGGTCGGGGACGCGGGGGCGGAGGCGGTGGGTTTGGGGGCGGCGGGCGCGGAGGACGCGGCGGGCCGACCATTCCCACCTTCCCCAGCACCGGCACCATCGCGGCAAATCCCGGGGAATACACCATCGTGATTCGCGCCGGCAACAAGACGTTGTCCAAGCAGAGTTACATTCTCGAGGACGTTTGGTTCGACAAGATGTTCTAGAAGTCTATTCCGCAGGGCTCAAAGAAAAGGGGCACGGTCAACCGTGCCCCTGACGTCCGGTCCTGCCTCCCCTGGGCCTTATTTGCTGCTTCGGTACCACCCGCAGATAGCCGGACGGAATCTCCTGGGGGCTGGGTCAGGACGAAATGTAACCGTGCCTTATGGCATATTGCGTGAGCTCGGCTGTCGTCCTGATGCCGAGCGACTGCATGAGGTTGTGCTTGTGAAACTCCACGGTCTTGGTGGAGACGTTCAGGATCGCCGCGATTTCCTTGTTGGAATGTCCCTCCGCGACCAGCTGCAACACCTCGCGCTGACGGCCAGTGAGACGGCTGCGCAGCTTTTCGAGTTGATCGGTGGGGTCGAGAAACGAATCCAGCATGTCGCGGGTGACCAGCGGTGTCACATAGGTATGGCCCTTCAAGACCTCATGGATCGCGGTGACCAGCTCCGCAGCCGCTGAACGCTTGACCAGATAACCGGAGGCGCCCGCCTCGAAGGCTTCCTTCACATACGCCACGTCGGCGTGCATCGTGAGAAAGATGATCTTTGCCTGGGGAACGGTTTTCCGAAGCTGCCGCGCTGCCTCGATTCCGTTCAGCAGCGGCATGGAGATGTCCACTACGATGACGTCGGGCTTCAGCTGTACGGCAGTATCCAGGAGCGCACGGCCATCTTCCACTGTTCCCACAAGATCATAGTCGGACTCGAGCAGACTGCGCAATCCCGCGAGGATCAACGTGTGGTCGTCTGCCAGCAGCACCCTCGGGCGACTCATCTGCACCCCCTTGTCCAGCCTATTTCAGAAAGCCGCGCGCGCCCCTGCATAGACATCCCTATAGCTCCCTCATGGGAGCGCGGCGCACTTCATGGCGTGAGCAGCGGTAAGCATACCACGGCTGCCGGATCGAGCACGAGCCTCCCTCTCGGATCACCGCGATTCAGACACTGCCGCACGTGGACTTCGACCTGGACCTCGACGTAAACTTGGACAATCTTGCCCGATGTGAGCTTTCGCAAGCTATACATTTACCAGGTCGCCGTCGGTTTCTTGCCGCTTACGATCGTGGCCGAGTACATCTGCCGCGGGCACACCAGCTGTAGAAAAAGAAGGGGAGCGACGCCCAGGGTGATGGTCGCCGCCATCGCGCTTGGAAACAGCGTGATGAAGCGCCGGACGACGAGGCTGTCCCCACGACCGTTCCACTTTTCCACGAGAACAATCAGGATGCCTCCAATCACAAAGTTCATGGCTGCGAAGTGCAGGCTTAGGGTGTGAACATGCAGCGTCGTGATCAGCCATAGTGGCCCCGGAAGGACGTTCGTATCGGGCAGACTCATTTTCCCCCTCCCACCCTCAAAATCTTGAAGTATTCGATCAGCGCGCGCCGCTCCGATTCGGAGCATGTGACGGCCGGCATCCCCGCTCCTATCTCCGAGGCATTGTCGAGCAGGGCTTGATAGTTTTCCTCCGCAAGTCCTGCCAGGGTTCGCATCTTATCTCCGGTGCTGCCGATTGGATGGCACTTGCCGCACCGGACGTCGAACACCTTCTTGCCGAGATCTACGCCCGGCAAGCCATAGATGGCCGCAAGGGGTCTTCTGTCCGTCCTTACCTCGAGGTAGCCGGCAATCGCATCCGCCTCGCCCGCCGTGCCAAGGAAAGGTGGCATGTTCCCTCTGAGAAGGTGGGCGCTCTTGATTATGGCGGAAATGAAGGCGCGATCCGTGCCGTCAAATGCCGGTTTCAGCGGCAGGTAACCCTGGATCGTATGACAGCTGCGGCAGGCGTGACCGAAAAGGTCGGCCCCATCGTCTCCTGACCGGAAGGCTAATTGGGAAAGGTACCCGTTCTGTTTATAGACCTCGGTGCGTCCCACCTCGACTCCATTGCCGTACATATAATCCACGATGACGTAGGGCTTGCGAACCGACTCCCTGAACCATTCGAACGAACCGAACCAGCCAAGCCCCATTGCCATGGTTATCATGGCAACGCAAATGTGTTGCCGTCGGGGAAACGCCAGGCCAAAAACGAGCAACAAGGCCGCGATCGCGCCCGCAAACCAATACGATAGTTCCAAGGCCTTGATGGGCAGTGGCATGGTTTGCAGAGCGGTCGCCGTGATCGTCACGGGAATCCATCTCCAATACCAGGACAGAGACAGAAGGGAGCCAGCCAGTCCGGTGATGCCCCACCATGCAGCGCCTCGAACCATACGAATTTTGAATTCAGCCGGTAAGAAACGGGAGGCAATCAGCAGGACATATAGCCCGGCAAGCATAACCGAGATGCAACTTCGAAATACGAAAGAGGGCCAGAAAGTCGGGTTGAAAAATCCGTCCCAGAAATTTCCGGTCGCGAGCCATTTGCCCGGCGTAAGCATGAACGTAGAGTGCCAGCAACGACCGTGGCGAGTACAAAAAACTTGCTGAGGCTTTCCAGAAACTTCAGGTGGGCAACATCACTGGTCTTTCGAGCCGACCGCTCGGTGACGATCAGGAAGAATCCGCCACCGATCGCAAAGTGGGAAATGAATACATGAAGGACGGCCACGCCGGCGAGCAGATAGCCATAACCGAACGGCAGATCCCAAACTGGGTAGTTCATGGAGCCTCCGCCTGCGGTCCGACTCTATCATACAGGTGGAATCTCGGTAGCTGTTTGGCCTTTTTTGGAAATCCGGATTGCATGCCCGGATTCCGATGTGAACCTCCAAGGCTCAAAGTACTCAAAGAACCTCCAAGAGGCGTTGACTTCCGATTCGATGGCCTTCCTTGGAGATTCTTCGAGCTCTTTGAACCTTGGAGGTTAGTCCCGTCTTTTTTCCGAGGATACCAATTCCTTGTTGCTGCGGCTAAACAGTTACGAATTGGAAGGCTTCGGTCGCTATCTTCCGGATTTGAGCGCCTTCAGCTTTTCCCTGAGCGTCTTGCGGTCAATGCCCAAGATCTCCGCCGCTCGTCCTCTGTGTCCTCCGACGTATGCCAATACATGGAGGATGTGGTCGGCTTCCGCTTCGGCCAGCGAGCGTTCGGCCAGACCGCCCAATGCATCGCGGAACGGCATGGGAAAGTCTTTCAGGTCAATCGTGCTCCCCCCTGTCCTGAGAGCCGCGCCAGTCACAGCGGCCCGCAGTTCCTCTACATTTCCGGGCCATGGATACGCTCTGATTGCCCGTAACGCCTGGGACGTCAGTCTCGGAACCTCGCGCCCGGCCCTCTCGGCAAGGCGGGTGATGAAATGCTCGGCTAGAAGAACGGAGTCATTAGCCCTTTCCCGCACAGGAGGCAGGGCAATTATGCTGGCGGTCAGGAGATTGTAGAGATCGGCATTGAACATGCCATTGCCGACGATGAGAGGCAGATCCGAGTCCGCGGCTAAGAAGATTCTCACTTCCTTCCGTGTTTGTTTTTCGATCAGCCTCATGATCCGAGCCTGCACGGATGGTTCTGCCTGATCCAGGTCTTTGAAGTACAGCACCGCGCCCTTATCCAAGCCAAGCGAACCCTCGCCGGGTTGGAATCCCGTGGGATGGTTGCAGTCAAACGTCAAGGTCAGACGCGGTGCGGCACTCTTTTGCACGCATGTGGCATGAACCGCCGCCCGGCGGCCCGTGCCTGCCTCTCCAAGAATCAGAACCGGGCCGGTTCGGCGGGACGCTTGTTCCATGGCGACGAATGCCCTGCGCATCCCCGCGGATTCTCCGATAAGTCCGAAGCGGCCGCGGGCGGCGGCACGAGCCTCGCGCCTCGCTCGTAATTTGCCTAGAACACGCTCGACTGCGGCAAAGAGCTCTTCGTCAGTAAAGGGTTTTGTCAGATATTCCTCAGCTCCTGTTTTGAGGGCCTCGACCGCGCTTTCGACCGTGGCATACCCGGTGATCATCATGACTTCGATGTCGGGATATCGATCACGGACAGCTCTGGTCAGATCGATGCCGTTCATGCCAGGCATCTTCATGTCGGTCAGCACGAGATCGAAGGATTCACGTGCCAGGAGCTCTAACGCCTCCGAGGCCCCGGGCACGCCCGCGACCTTATGGCCTCTCGAAGAAAGGTTTTGCTGGAGAATGTCGAGCGTATCGGGAGAATCGTCCACTATGAGAATATGCTCTTTGCGCGGCTTGGCAGTCACTTCAACGGACCTCTCGGGATTGAGATTTGGAAGGTAGTAGTACCTCGAAGCGGGTGCCGCTTCCCGGCAAGGAATCGACGTGAATAGTCCCGCCGTGGGTGGTGATAATGCCGTGAACGACCGACAAGCCAAGTCCTGTGCCTTGCCCAACCTCCTTGGTCGTGAAAAAGGGGTTGAAAACCTGGCGCAACGTCTCGGGTTCCATGCCGACGCCTGTATCCTCCACGATGAGGCGAATGTGATCATCAGCGGACTCCGTGATGACCCTGAGTATGCCTCCCGCGGGCATGGCTTGAATCGCATTCACAGCCAAATTGAGGATCACTTGTTGAATCTGGCCGGGATCCGCCGAAACCTCGGGAAGATTCTTGCTCAGCCGCAAGGCGATCTTGACGCCCGATTTGATGCAGCGAGACTCGAGAAGGTACAGGCTGTCCGTCACGACATCGTTGATTTGGATCGCGCGCTGCTCTGAGGGCATCTGCCGGGAGAACAGGAGAAGCTTGCGAATGACCTCGCGCGCGTGCAGGGACGCTTTGACGATCTTCTCCAGATTGCGCCCCATCTGATCGGGAATGCCGAATTCCCGAAGCGTGAGCTGAGCATACCCGAGGATGGCGCCCAAAGGTTCGTTCAGTTCGTGGGCAACCCCGGCGGCCAGCTTTCCGATGGTGGCCAGGCGATCCGCACGGCGGAGTTGCTCCTGCAGCCGCTCCTTCTCGCTTTCGGCCTGACGCCTCTCGATTACGAGCCCCACCTGCCGGGCGATCTCGTTAATCAGGCTGCGTTCTTCCTTCAGAAATGGGCCTTCGTCAAATTCCGGCCTCTCCTCGATGTAGAAGACCTCGACTTCCCCTCGTTTGCTGCCGCTCACCACAATGCCGGCGGCTTGCCGGAACGGTCCTTCAGTGAAGGGATTGGAACAGAACCTGCGTTCGTCGATAGTGATTCGCCCCGTCGCAATGTCCGGATGTTGCCAAGCCGGCGGCAGCAAGGCGGCAATGCTGTCCGCCACCTCATCTAAAGGACGCCCAGGCTTCTCCACGACTTTGGCGATCCCGTACAGGCATACGAGTTCCTTCACTCGCTCGCGCAAGGCCCATTGGGTCGTATCTCGTTCCTTGAGGTCATCGAATGTCATGCAATTCCTCAAGCAGCTGTGGAATCTCGGATACCCGTAAACTTGAATAGACTACAACTTTGACTGCCTTCGCAGCCAATGATTACGAACAATATCTGTTAATAGACGAGTATCAAATTGATGAGCGCCGTCCGCTGGTAAGCGACGTCAAGGCCCTGCGTCGCAAACACGTCGGCGTTGGAGAAATCGGCGCGCAGGTCACCGCGCACGACGACATGCTTGGTGATCCTGAATTCTGGCGTAAGAGTGACTTCCTCCAGCCCCTGCGCAACGCCAGTGCGCACGCCATCGCGGTCGTCGAAGAACTCACCGCGCAGACAAAGGGCGAACCTGTCGGTGAACCCCCTGCGAAAATAGCCGGCGAAACCGGTCCAGTTGCCGTTCTGCCCTGGTCCGACAACATCGGGTTCGTGGCCGTAAAGATAGTTAATGCTGAAACTCGTCCGGCTTGTTCCTTTCCAGGATCCCGTCAATTCCCACACCTGTCTGGGATCGCGGTTGTTGTTCTTCTCTTCGGCCCCGTACACGCTGTTTATATTGAACGAAAGGGCCGGCGTGGGAGTGAACGCTAGCTGAAGCCCCACTGATTTGGCGGAGTTGCTGTCGTCAAAATCATCCCAGCCATTGAAGACGTGAAACTGGGCAGAGAACTTGCCGCTGAACGGGTAGGTCAAACGGAGTCCCGTCTGGGTGAATGGTATGGCATACCCGAAAAGGAACGAATGGGTGGCATTGTCGTTCCACCCGTCGTAGCCTTCAATAACTTCATAGCCCATGTGAGTAACGTACTTGCCCGCATCAAGGCGCAGTCCTTTTCCCACAGGGGCTATGTAGCTCACGAACAGTTGATGAATATCAAAATCTCCGGCCTCTCCCGTTTCATCGTTTCGGAATAGTCCGTTGGAGGCGGCAATCCTCGGAACTGACTGGCCGGCAGTAATATCGGTCCGGAATCCCCAATCTCCGGGCTGAGACACCGGCTTTTGTACAACCAGCTCCGCCACATCCACCTTGGGTCGGTCGTCCCGAAAGTCAAATACCCTGAACGCGTTAAGGTGAGTGGCGGGCCGGTTGAAATTGTACGAATAGGTTGCCGACACAAAGGCATTGAAGCTGACAGCCTTGTACCATGGCTTTTTTGGTATCTGTGTCGCGTCCTGAGCAGCCAGGGGTCCGGCCATCAAACAAAATGCCGCAATTGCGGTGCACGGCCAGAAAAACCTGGAGCTCATGCAATCTCCGTGGTGATATAAGCCTTTTCACCGTGGAGACTATGATCGAGGCCCGCCTCCTCGTCCGCTTCGGAGACCTTCACGGGGGTAACCTTATTGATGAGCCAGAGCATGCCGAGCGTGAAAGCAAAAGCCCAGACCGAAGAAAGCGCGACAGCTCCCAGCTGGACGAAGAAGAAGTGACTGTTGCCCCGCAGGAGGCCGTCGATGCCGGAGGTCGGGTTCCAGGCAGTCGAGGCAAAAATCCCGAGCATGACAATACCGAGGAAACCGCCTACTCCATGGACGCCCCAGACATCCAACGCGTCGTCCCACTTCAGTTTGTTCTTGAGGGCCACCGCGTAAAAGCAGACGACACCCGCGGCCACGCCGATAAGGCATGCCGTCGCGGGCGAGACGTAGCCGGCCGCCGGCGTGACGGTGGCCAAAGCTGCCACCGCGCCTGTGAGCAGACCCAGGAACTTGGGCTTTTTGGAGGTCATCCAATCCATCACCAGCCACGCCACGGCGCCGAATGATGCCGCAATATCTGTGTTAAGAAAGGCCACGGCGGTGACGGAGTCGACGCGGAACTCACTTCCGGCATTAAAACCGTACCATCCGAACCAGAGAAGGCCGGTGCCGAGAGCCACGAGTGGAATACTGTGAGGCCCCTGGTCCTCTCTCCTGCGCCGGCCAACATAATAGACGGAAGCGAGAGCCGCCAGCCCGGCAATGTTGTGCACCACAATTCCTCCGGCAAAATCCTTTACGCCCCAAGAAGCCAGCATGCCGCCACCCCACACCATGTGTACAAAGGGGAAGTACACAAACAGAAGCCAGGCCGTCAAAAAGAGGAAATAGGCCTTGAAGGTGACCCGATTTGCAAACGCTCCCGTAATCAGAGCCGGAGTGATGATGGCGAACATCATCTGATAAGCACAGAAGACGATCATCGGGATGGTATCGTTGGGAGACGGCGCGGTGAGCGTAACCCCATTGAGGAACGACATGTGAAAATTGCCGATGATTCCACCAAAGTCGGTGCCGGATTTCAGGTCTCCGCTGAAACACATGGAGAATCCGCACAACCACCAGAGCACCGTTGTCCATCCCATGGAGACGAAGCTCTGGATCATTATTGCGAGCACGTTTTTGCGCCCGACAAGCCCGCCGTAGAAGAAGGCCAGTCCCGGCGTCATAAGCATAACCAAGCTACTGCACAGAATCATGAATCCGGTGTTTCCAGTATCGAGATGCAGCATGAAATACCCCCTTGTTGGTGCGCATCATGAGCGCTACCAAGAGTCAGCATTACATGATAATGGGGAATTCCTCCCCCTTTTTGGGGCGACTCTACCCTAACGTTTTTAAAAATGCAATGTGCCAAATGTAAATTCTGGGGACGGTCATCTATGCACCGGTGACGCACCCAGTGACGCATGAAAATGGCAGTCTGCCGCCGTACCTCTTCCGTCATGGCTCGTGGTCGTGAGCGTGATCGCAGTCGTGATCGGTTTTTTTGATATCTATAGACTATCGATCACGACCACGACTTTTGTGGAAGCAGCTATTTTCGGAACAGCCGATATTTGATAAGGTGCTCCTGGCATGGCCGCTTCCAAATGTCGATTGCGATCGCCATGTCGATACGGAACAATGCAGCCGAGTTTATCGCCACTCCACCGCATCACATGGTCGAGGTGGTCGGCGCCAGGGTTTTTGTTGGGATTCCGAAACATATGGATGTCTTGGCTAAATTGAATCCTCAGCAGCGCCAGGCTGTTGAGCACGGGCGCGGACCTGCCCTCGTGCTGGCCGGCGCCGGAAGCGGGAAGACCAGGGTCATCACGCATCGTGTTGCTTACCTGATTCGCAACGGCGCCGCGCGTCCCGAGAATATCCTTGCAGTCACATTCACCAACAAGGCAGCGAAGGAGATGCGGGAACGCATTCACGCACTTCTGGGACCGTCCCGAACCGCGGAACCGCTTGTCACCACAT
>Ga0187885_10001162_pt1 | contig 29721 bp, 32 predicted proteins | sample June2016WEW_20_1_3_FD_132970 | JGI IMG/M metagenome (GOLD analysis project Ga0187885, IMG submission 132970) | Peatland microbial communities from SPRUCE experiment site at the Marcell Experimental Forest, Minnesota, USA - June2016WEW_20_100 | ecosystem: Environmental > Terrestrial > Soil >...
CTGCCGCTCGACGTGATCGTCGTCCGCAAGCTCGGCGCGCCCTGGCAACCCGAGCTCGCCGTGGGGGCGGTCGGCGAACACGGCGTCCGAGTGCTCAACACGGCCCTCGCCCTCGCCACCGGGATCGGCGACGAGGAGCTCGCCAGGATCGAACGGCGCGAAGCCGCCGAGGTCGAACGGCGGGCGGCGCTCTTCCGCTCCGGCCGGGCCGGCGTCCGCCTCGCGGGCCACACCGTCATCGTCGTTGACGACGGGGTCGCGACCGGCGCGACGACGCGCGCCGCCTGTCAGGTCGCCCGCGCCTCCGGCGCCGCGCGGATCGTCCTCGCCGTCCCCGTCGCCCCGGCAGAATCGCTGCCCGAGCTCGCCGGCTCGGTCGACGAGCTCGTCTGTCTCATGGCGCCGGCCGGCTTCAACGCCGTCGGCGAGTGGTACGAGAACTTCGCCCAGACGACGGACGCCGAGGTCATCGACCTCCTCGGGCGAGCCGCGGCGAGCCAGCGCGGATCAGGCGGCCCGGACGCGACCTGAGGCGCCCGCGAAGGTGCGCGGACGCCCGCCGGACGCGGGTCCGCGACCCAAGGCGGTTGGCGGATCGATCCCTACGGCGCCCGGTGCAACTCCCGGATGCACTCAATGAGATCGTGGATGGCGACGGCGAGCGTGTTGAGGTCGCTGCCTTCGGGCCGGTCGGACGCGATCCGCTGGACACGACGGTCGATCTCCGCGAGCTGGTGGGCGATGTCCGGGTCGACCTCGCCGGACGTCGCTGGCGCCATCTGCCAGACGACCGGGGCCGGCGGAGGCGGGGGCTCGGCTTCATGTCGGCGCCGCATACGAACCTCCTCGCGTGGTGCCGCAAGATCGTAGATCGCGCGGGGCCCGTGCCGCCGCGGCTGGGGACGAGGGCCAACTCGCGATCACGAGGCGAGACTAGCGACGCCACCCCCGGCCGCCACCGTGCGGGCGGTGCGGGCGGGCTCGCCCCTTCCCCGAGCGGAGCCCGGGACGGCGCGCGAGCATGATGCCGTCATGGCAGCCAGCGACCAGGTGCAAACGGCGGGATCGCCCCGACCGGCCGCTGCGCGGTGCGTTACCGTCGGCTCCGCCATCACGTGCCATTCGCCCCAGGGAGGTCGGTCGTGACCATCAAGATGAAGATCACCGGAGAACTCGCCCAGTCGGTGACCTGCCAGCTCGAACAGGGCCAGGCGATCTACTCGAACGCGAACAAGTTCCGCTGGAAGACGACAAACGTCTCGATGGAGACGCGGCTCAGCACGCCGCCCGGTGCCGGAGATTCCAGCGGAGCACCGGCAAAGAAAGGTGGGCTGCTTCAGCAGGCGCTGTCGACCGCGACCGACGTCGGCAAGCGCGTGCTCAGCGGCCAGAGCCTCGCCTTCCAGTGGTTCCGCCCCGAAGGCGGCTCGGGACTCGTCGCGTTCGGGGGGAGCCTCCCGGGCCAGATGCGCACGATCGAGCTCGACGGATCGACTGGCTGGATGACCGAGAAAGAGGCCTTCGTCTGTGCCGAGGAGAGCGTCAAGTTCGGCATCGCGCTCTCCAAGTTCCGTTCCGGCCGGCGCGGCGGCGAGGGCTACATCCTCGAGCACTTCACCGGGACCGGGACCCTCCTCGTCGCCGGCGGCGGGACGCTCGTCGACCTCGACCCCGCCAACTACGGCGGCAAGATCCAGGTGCACGCCGGCGCGCTCGTCGCCTTCGCCGAGACCGTCGAGTACGGCGTCGACTACGTCGGTGCCCTCAACATGCAGACCGTGATGACCGCCGCATTCGGCGGTCAGGGACTGAGCATGATCACCCTCTCGGGAAGCGGGCCGGTGATCCTGCAGTCGACGCTGCATTTCAACCTGGAGACCGAGGAGCGCAACACCGACGACAAGCGCGGCCTGCGGCAGGGTGGTGGTCTCATCGACAGGCTCTAGTGTCCGAAGGTGTTCCGACGAGGAGGAAACATGCCGTTCATGGACAAGGTGAAGCAAGGCGCCGCCCAGGCGGCCCAGAAGGCCCAGCAGGCGGCCAAGGCCGGGCAGGCCAAGATCGACGAGGCGAAGGCCAAGCGCGAGCAGGACGCGATGTTCCGCGACCTCGGCGCCGCCGTCTACGCCCAGCGCACCGGGACCGCTGATTCGAACACGTCGTCCGAGATCGACCGGCTTGTCGCCGCGCTGAAGGACCACGAGGCGGCCCAGGCCGCGGCCGCCGCGGCCGAGGCGTCGCCGGACGCGCCGCCCGCCTCGGGCCCGGCGACCGGGGGCGACTTCAAGCTCGACGACTGAGCCCTCTTATCAAGAAAGCCCGGCCATCGGCCGGGCTTTTTTGATCAGAGGTTGCGATCAGCGCTCGACGACGACGACCGTTCCGGTCGTCGAGGTCAGGCCGAGCCGCTCGAGGCGACCGATGATCCCGTACGTGCCGGGGAGCAAGCTCTCCGGGGCGATCGTCGCCAACCTGACGGGGACCTCGATCGCCGCACCGGGCGGGACGAGGATCGTCTTGCCGGGACGGTTCGGACCCGAGGCGACCTCGTCGTCGCGCGAGGCGAGCAGACGGCGGTTCGTAGGCAGCTCGAGCAGCCAGGCGACGACCTCTAGGGGCTTCTCGCCGTCGGCGGACCACAGCTCGGCGCTCGTGTTCTTCACCTTGGCGTAGAGCTGGGGCGCCGAACCGCGCACGATGACCTGCTCGACCGGCCACATGAGCTCGAGGTTCCTCGTCGGCGACATGCTCGTCACGTTCGCCCGCAGGTTGCGACCGGCGCTGCCGGCGCGCCAGACCCCGGATTCGAGCTTCAAGGGCGCGACCGCCCATTCGCCCTCGGCCCCGGGTTCGCGCGCGCAGTAGACGCGGTTGATCTGGTCTTCGTAGATGAGTCGCCAGCCGGTCGGGGGCAGGAAGCGCCAGGCGTTGAGTACCTCGCGCCCGTAGAAGGTGCCGCCGCGGGCGAGCACCTCGTCGATCGGTGTGCCCTCCCCGCTCAGCGTCTTTGCTTCGATCACCCATTCGCCGAGCTGGACCATCTGGCCCAGTGTCTCGGTCGTCTGGCCGAGCTCGGCCTCTGTGGTGTTCTGCATACCACGCAGTGTGGCACTACTGACCACTCTCGGTCAAGGTGAAATCCACCTTGGCCACCTTGTGTGGTCAACGATCCTCTGGCTAGCTCTTTCGCGCTTGATGTCTGACAAAACGGTATCAGCACGTGGAGTGGTGGTGGTGGATACCGTCCCCGCGGAGCGTGAGTGCGCGAACACGCTGCGTGCTGGGGGGTTTTCCGGTGGACGGTCAGCGGAAGTCGCGGGAGCGGCCGACCGCCATGTTGAGCTCGAGCACCTCGAGGCGCTCGGCGACGACCGACCGGGCCGCACCGGCGCCCTCGAGCCGGCCACGGACAAGGAGCGCCGGGGCCGAGGCGACGGCCTCCTGGTGGTGGGCCCACAGCCCCGGCGAGCAGATGACGTTGACGACCCCCGTCTCGTCCTCGAGGTTGACGAACACCGTCCCGCCGGCGGTCGAGGGCCGCTGGCGGTGGGTGACGATCCCCGCCACGCGCACCCTGGCGGGCCCGTCCACCTCGACGAGCGAGGCCGCCGGGGCCACGCCCTGGCGGGCGAGCCACTCCCGCAGCGGCGCGACGGGGTGGCTCTCGGTCGAGACGCCCGTCGCCCAGAGGTCGGCGGCGAGGACGTCGACCTCGTCCATCGCCGGCAGCGCCGGGGCGACCGCCCCGGGGACCATGCCGGGCAGGCGGGCGGGGCTCCCGTCGGCGAGCACGCCCGCGGCCCACAGCGCCGCCCGGCGCGAGGTCGCCCCGGCGCGGCCCGGCCGGTCGAGGGCGCCGAGCCCGGCGAGGGCGTCCGCCGTCGCCAGCGACTCGAGCTGCGGGCGGGTCGGCCCGATCCGGCGCGCGAGGTCGTCGATGCTCGCATACGGCGCCCCGGCGGCGATCCGCCCGGCGAGCCCGGCGCCGATCCCCCGGATCGAGGCGAGGCCGAGCCGGACCGCCGTCGCCCCGGCGCGTCCCGGGTCGTCGACGAGCGTCGCCGCGGCGGCGCTCGCGTTCACGTCGGGGCGCAGCGTCGCGACCCCGTGGCGACGGGCGTCGGCCACGAGGCTCTCGGGCGACCAGAACCCCATCGGCTGGGAGTTCAAGAGGGCGGTGAGGAACGCCGCCGGGTAGTGGTGCTTGAACCACGCCGAGGCGTAGACGAGATAGGCGAACGAGACCGAGTGCGACTCGGGGAAGCCGAAGTTGGCGAAGGCGGCGAGCTGCTCGTAGATCGTGTCGGCCACCTCGCCGGTGATCCCACGTTTGGCCATCCCCCGGTAGAGGCGCCCCCGCAGCCGCTCCATGCGCGCCGCGGACCGCTTCGAGCTCATCGCCTGGCGGAGCTCGTCCGCCTCGACGGCGTCGAAGCCGGCGACGTCGATCGCGATCTGCATCAGCTGCTCTTGGAAAAGCGGCACGCCGAGCGTCTTCTCGAGGGCCCTTTGCAAAAGGGGGTGGAGGTAACGCACCTCCTCCTCCCCGTTGCGGCGGCGCAGGTACGGGTGGACCGAGCCGCCCTGGATCGGCCCCGGCCGGATGAGCGCGACCTCGACGACGAGGTCGTAAAAGACGCGGGGGCGCAGCCGCGGCAACGTCGCCATCTGGGCGCGGCTCTCGACCTGGAACACCCCGATCGAATCCGCCCGGGCGAGCATGTCGTAGACGGCGTCCTCCTGGGGGATCGTCGCGAGCTCGACCTCGTCGCCGTGGCGTTCGGCGACGAGGTCGACCATGCGGTGAAGCGCTTCGAGCATGCCGAGGCCCAATAGGTCGAACTTCACGAGCCCGACGGCCGCGCAGTCCTCCTTGTCCCACTGGAGCACCGAGCGCCCCTCCCGCCGGGCCCACTCGACCGGGCAGACGGCGATCACCGGCCGGTCGCAGATCACCATCCCCCCGGAGTGGATGCCGAGATGCCGGGGGAAACCCTCGAACTCGGCCGCGAGGCGCACCACCTCCGGCGGGACGCCCAGCTCGCCGGGGTCGGCCTCGGGCCGGGCACCCGGCGGCGCGGGGTGGGCGATGCTCGCGACGAACGCCCTTCCGACCGCCGCCGACCAGGTGTCGACGGTTCCCGACGGGTAGCCGAGCGCCCGGGCGACGTCGCGGATCGCGGAGCGCGGGCGGTAGGTGATGACGTTTGCCACCTGGGCGGCGTGCTCCCGCCCGTAACGGTCGTAAACGTAGGCGATAACCTCGTCGCGCCGGCCGGACTCGATGTCGAGGTCGATGTCAGGCGGACCGTCGCGGGCGGGCGACAGGAACCGCTCGAACAACAGCCCGAGGGCGACGGCGTCGGCGTTCGTGATCCCGAGGGCGTAACAGACCGCCGAGTTCGCCGCCGACCCGCGCCCCTGGCAGAAGATGTTCTCCCGCCGGCAGAATTCGACGATGTCCCAGACGACGAGGAAGTAGCCGGGGAAGCCGAGCGTCTCGATGACGCCGAGCTCCCGGTCGATCGCCTCCCAGGCGCCGGGGACGCGCGCCGCGCCGCGCCGGCCGTAGCGGCGGGTGCCGCCGGCCTCGACGAGGGTCCGCAGGTATCCCGCCTCGTCGGTGCCGGACGGCACCGGGAACGGCGGGAGGCCCGGGGCGATGAGCCGGAGGTCGAAGGCGCACTCCCGGCCGAGCTCGGCGGCCGTCTCGACCACCCCGGGGTAACGGCGGAACCGCCGGGCCTGCTCAGCCCCCGAGCGCAGCGACGCTCCGGCCCAGGCCGGGAGCCAGCCATCCACCTCCTCGAGGCTGCGCCGGGCCCGGACCGCGGCGAGCGCCGTCGCCAGCGCGTAGCCCGACGGCGTCGCGTAGTGCGCGTTCGTCGTCGCGACGAGGTCGACGCCGGCACGGGTGCCGAGCGCGGCGAGGGCGTCGTTGCGCGCCTCGTCGAGCGGCGTGTTGTGGTCGAACAGCTCGACGGCGACGTTGTCCCGGCCGAACGCCTCGACGAGACGGGCGAGCTCGCGCGCCGCCGCGGCCGGTCCCCCGGCGACAAGCGCTGCCGGCACGGCGCCGCGCCGGCAGCCGGTGAGGACGCACCAGTGACCCCCGTGGGCCTCGGAAAGGAGGCCGAGATCGAAAGCGGGCCGGCCCTTCTCCCCCCCGGCGAGATGGGCCCGGGCGATCGCCGTCGACAGCCGGGCGTACCCCTCGGGGTCCCGCGCCAACACGACGAGGTGCGCGGACTCGGGATCGATCGCGCCGGCCCGCGCCTCGGGTCGGCGGGCAGAGCCGGTCGGCAACGAGAGCTCGGCGCCAAAGACGGTCCGCAGCGAGAGCTCCCGGGCCGCCGCGGCGAAGCGGACGACGCCGTAGCACCCGTCGTGGTCGGTGAGCGCGAGCGCCTCGAGGCCGAGGCGCGCCGCCTCCGCGGCGAGCGCCTCGGGGCTCGAGGCGCCATCGAGGAAGCTGAAGTTCGAGTGGCAGTGCAACTCCGCGTAGGGCACCTCGGCCCGGCGGATCCCGGGACCTTCCGGCGCGGCGGAGACCGCGTGGTCCCCCGCGTGCTCCGCCGGGGCCCGTGGAGGCGTGTGCCCGTTCCGCCGCCCCGAGAGACGACGCTCGAGCTCGGACCAGGGGATGATCGGGTTGAACGAACTGATCGGACGACGATAGCGAACATATGTTCGATTCGCTAGGGGGCTCCACCTGCCCTATCGCGATCCCCGACCGCCCGGCGGACCCTAGGCGAGAATGCTCGAGGGCGCGTACGCCGGGCGCAGCGACAGCCCCAGCAGCGCCTCGAGGCCGGCGGCCAGCCGCAGCAGCACGGCCTCGCTCCACGCCCGGCCGAGGAGGGCCAGCCCGACCGGGAGACCGTGCACCGTGCCAATCGGGACCGTGATCGACGGGTAACCGGCGACGGCGGCGATGCTGTACCCCGCCCCGAGGAAGGTGTCGCCGTTCACGTGGTCGATGCACCACGCCGGGGCGGTCGTGAGCACCGCGAGCGCGTCGAGTCCGCCCCGGTCGAGCGCGTAGTCGATCCCGTTCGCCCGCGCGCTCGCCACGCAGCGCGCCCGGGCGGCCCGGTAGCCCTCGTCGTCGAGTCCCGCCGTCGCGACGGCGCGCTCGAGCAGGTCCTGGCCGAAAAGGACCAGTTCCGTGTCGGCGTGGGCGGTGTTGAAGGCGATCACCTCGGAAAGCGACCGGGGGCCGGCACCGGCCGCCTCGGCACGGGCCGCGAGGTAGCGGTCGGCCCCGTCGTGGAACTCGTGGCAGAGCACGACGAGCTCGTCCTCGGCGTCCGGCTCCTGCTCCGCGCCGGGGACCTCGACCGCGTCGACGACTCGGGCTCCGCCGTCGCGCATCGCCGCCAGCGCCCGGGCGAACACCGCGTCGGCGCCGTCGTGGTAGCCGGAGAAACGGAACCGGGCCCGATCGCTCGCCGCGGGCCGCGGGACACCGATCCGCGCCCCGCGCAGGCCGTCCGGCCGGCAGAACGGGCGGTAGTCACCGGGCAGGTCCGACGGGCGGTTGGCGCATGCCGGGTCGGCGGGGTCGACGCGGGCGATCACGCCGAGAAGTGCCGCGGCGTCGAGGACCGAGCGTGCCATCGGCCCGGGCGTGTCCTGGCTCTCGGCGATCGGCACGACGCCCGTCCGGCTCACGAGGCCGACCGTCGGCTTCAGGCCAACGAGCCCGGCGACGGCCGCCGGGCTGAGGATCGAACCGTCGGTCTCGGTGCCGATCGCGACCGGGGCGAGCCCCGCGGCGACGGCGGCGCCGGAGCCCGACGACGAGCCGCTCGGGCTGCGGTCGAGCGCGTAGGGGTTGCGTGTCTGGCCGCCGACCGCGCTCCACCCCGAGGACGAGCGCGCCGACCGGAAGTTCGCCCACTCCGAGAGGTTCGTCTTGCCGATGATGACGGCACCGGCGTCGCGCAGCGCCCCGACGACGACGGCGTCACGGACCGGTGGCGCGCAGGCGAGCGCGAGCGATCCCGCGGTCGAGGCGAGCCCCGCCGTGTCGAGGTTGTCCTTCACGAGCACCGGGATCCCGTGCAGCGGCCCGCGCACGGCACCCGAGGCGCGCTCGGCGTCGGTTGCACGGGCCGCGTCGACGGCGGACTCGTCGACGGCGAGGACGGCGTGGAGCCTCGGCCCGGTGGCGTCGATCGCGCCGATCCGCGCGAGGAGCGTCGCCGTCAGCTCGGCGCTCGTCGTCTCACCGGCCTCGAGCGCCCGGGTGATCTCGGCGAGACTGGCGAAGGCGAGCCCGGAGGACCCCGGATGCGGGTCCCCGGTCGGTCCTTGCTCCATGGCCTTCCTTTCGCGTCGGTGTGGGGATTCTTGCTGTCCGGGACGCGGCGCGCGTCGCGGTCAGTCGTAGCTCCCCTCGACGACCCAGCGGCCCCGGTCGATCGCGAGCAGATAGCCGCCCCCGTCCGCCGTGACGACCTGGAACCGCGCCCGCCGGCGGTGCGCCGCCGTGTCCCACCACTGCTCGTCGACCGGCCAAGGACCGGCCCATGCGACGACGAGTGACGGCGGTCGCCCCCCGACGGCGACGCTCGCCGGCACCCCGCTCGGTGTGCCCCGCCCGTCTACACCGACGTGACGGCCGTCGCGGTCGAGCACCTCCGCGGGATACGGCTCCCGGGGCACGACGGTCGGATTCGGGCTGGGGAGCTGCCCCGGCCACGGCAGCGCGGCGTCGTCGGGGCGCGCGGGCGCGGGATCGCCGAACGGCACGAAACGGACCCGCTCGGCCGGCTCCCGTCCCCCGACGAGCAGCGGCCGGACGACCTCCTCGGGTCCGAGCAGTCCCTGGACCCGGGCGAACGCCCGGGCGACCCGCTCGTCATCGGCCCGTGGACGCCCCCACAGCTCGAGCTGACGGCCGGTGTCGGCGACGACGTCGGTCGGCACGAGACGGACGCGCGCGATCCCGACCTCTTCGTTCGTCCCGTCCCCGCCTCCGGCAAGGCCGGGGCCGACGAGCCACGCTTCGAGCTGCCAACGGAGCCGCTCGGCGACGAGCGCCGGGGTCCACGCCCCGTCGTGCGCCCAGCGGCGCTCGAGCCGGTTCCCGGTCGAGGTCTCGACCTCGATCCCCAAGAAGCTGCAGGCGAGCCCCTCGGCGGCGAGCCGGCCACAAAGCCTCTCGGCGAGGTTCTTGGCGACGAAAGCCGTCGTGTCGACGTCGACGGCGGGGGGCTCGAGGCGCGTCTCGATGGCGAGATCGCGCGGCCGGGCCCGCACGTCGAGTGGGCGTCCGTCGAGCCCGCGTACGAGCTGATGGAGCCGCGCCCCGTCGGAGCCGAAGCGGGCGAGGACGTCGGTCCCCTCGAGCACGGCGAAGCCGCCGAGGGTCGTGATCCCGAGACGCCGGAGGAGGGAAGAAAGTTCGGCACTCCCGAGGCGCTCGATGTCGAACGGCGCGAGGAACGCACGGGCCCCGCCCCGGGGAACGATGCGGCCCTGTTGCGCGGCCATCGTCGCCGCGAACGGCCCATCGGCGATCCCGACGCGCCACCAGTCGCCGACGAGAGGTGCGCGCCGGGCGACGGGCCGGCGTTCCCCGGCGAGCCCGAGGGACTCACCGAGCGCCTCGACCGCCCCCGCCACGTCGACGGCGAAGGACTCCTCGCCCCCGAAGTACCGGGCCGGCCCGCGGGTCGCGAGGGCGGCCCACCCCGGACGCCGGACGGCGACGGGCGCTCCGAAACGTTCGAGGGCGACAACGACCGGTTCGAAGGCCCGGACCTCGGCCCCGGGGTCGCGCGGGACGACCGCGAGCCCCGGACAGCGCGACTCCGCCTGGCGGCGGCGCTGGGGAGGACGGACGCCCGACCGCCGGGCGGCTGCCGACGCGGCGACCACCTTGCCGTCGGCGACGACGGCGACCGCCTCTTCGGGCCGGTGCCCGCCGGCACTCACCGGCCAGTCGGGGCACCACAGAACGAGCGTCCGCGCGGGCACGGAGGCTTTCACCGCGCCCCCGCCGAGTCCAGGCGTTTCCCTGTGGCGACCCGGGGCTGAGACGGGATCTCCCCGGGCGATGACGGGAACCAGAGACCGGCGTGGGTCTCGCGCGGCGACGCGGCACGCCGGGTCACGGCGACGTCGACCCGGTGGGCGCGCACCCGCCCGCTGCCGGCACCGAGACCCACGAAGACGCCGCCCGTCACCGAGAACCGGACGTCGACCCCGTCCGGCCAGGGCCGGCTGGCGGCCGCGGCGGCCTGGGAGCCGGCGAGGACGATGAGCACCGCGCGGCGCTCCCGAGCCCGGACGCTCAACCGGCGCCGGTCGGCCAGCGCCAGCCCGGGCGCCGCGACGAGCACGACGTCACACCCGTCGAGCAACGCCGCGACAACGGTCGGGAAGCGCTTCCCGGGCCGGGGCACGAGGACGAGACGGTCGAGCGCGACACCGAACTCGTCCGCGGCAACGAGGCCCAGGTCCTCCAGCCCGATGGCCGCGCACCACGCGCCCGCCGAGCTCGCCGCGGCAACGAGACCGAACGCGACCGACGTCGTCCCGGGCGCGCCGTCCGCCACGACGGCGAGGGTGCTTCCCCGCCGGAGACCGGGCGTTCCGAGGAGCTCGACGTATTCCGGTGCGACCGGCAAGAGCTCGTCCCGGGCCAGGACAAGCGGGCGGACCCGCTCCGCAACCACCCCGGGAACCGCCGGCCGGTCCCGTTGACCTGCACCCGGCCGACGGGGAGCAGGTTCTGGGAGCCCGGGGACGGGAAGCGCCACGGTCATCCCCGAACGATAGCGAACATACGTTCGATCGCCAAGCACGAGGCGATGTGTGCGATGACAAAACGACCTGACCACCTCGGCGGTGCTGGTCGCGGAGAATCGACACTCCGGTGGAAGACACCGGCTCGTAGGCTGGCACCGTGGATCAGTCTTCGGTGCAAAAGGGAAGCAGATGAGGGATGGCTGCTAAGAGGTTTGCTCGCGGCTCACGCACCCTCAGGGCGACTATCGGGGTCGGCATGATCGGGGTTGCGGGCGCCATTGCCTATTCCGAATGGTCGGCCCCATCTCAGGTCGATCCGTACCACCTATTTCATGTTTTCGGGTTCGATCTGCTTCTTGGCGTGGTTGTCGTTGGCCTGTTGTTTCTCGGATCAACAATCTCTGCGATTAGTCGGCCGGGATTTAAGATTACGTGTGGCAACAGTGAAAGTTTTCACCGGCAGGCGCTTCCCTCGGAGAACGACGAACGGCTAGCAGGCCCGGGGTGTCATGCACATTTCACGTTGTTAAAGGTTCGAGAAACGAAGTACCGATTTGGCGACAACGTCTCGGTAGAGGTAATGGCCATTGAACCTCGTTCTGAGATAGCAGATTTCCAGGAGAACCTAGCGTGGTGGTCCCCTGATTTCAGCCAGGAGTTTGAGTCGTTTGCGCCAGGTCGTACCAAATGGGTCGTACTACATAAAGTCATCACCGACAGCCATGATCTGAAGACACACAGAGTTAGCTTGGGCGGCAAGGACGCTAACGACTACACCGCGACATTCGCGGTCTGTTGGGAGGGGAGGATTCTCGACACCATTTCGGTCAAAGTGACGAGCGTTGCGTTTGCCCTGTATGCCGATGTTGAGGAAGTCGCTCGTCCCCGACGTATGGTCGCCCGCAAGCTCCAAAGAGAACGGGTTCGGCCATGATCGACAGCCGAGTCGGCAGGCGCCATGGGTAGGGTGATCCCATGCCTCGCGAACGAAAGCGCCGTCCCGATCTGGACGAACGTTTCTCGCTCCACCCCCTCAAACCTGAGGACGTGCTGCGCCGCTTGCTCAAAGGCAAGCCCAAGCCGACTACCAGGGAAGAGTCTGAGGACCGGGACCAGCCGGAGCGGGAGTCGTAGTCATCTTGTAGGTCAGCCGCTTGGCGACCTGGCCGACCAGCAACCGCATCCGCTCAGGGTCGCTCAGCTTGCGGGTCGAATAGCGAAAGTCGAACTCGGTCAGGTACCGCTCCAAGTGCTCGCGGCTGACGTGGTGGTGCGTCCCGTCGAGAGACCGCTTGAGCTGGGAGAAGTAGTTCTCCGCGGCGTTCGTGCTCGCACCGTTCGCGGCGACGTATTCGCCTGCCGTGTGGTCAACGGCGGTGTGCGACGCAAAGAGCCAACCGACGACGCCGTAGCTGGCGCCCTTGTCGGTTTGCAGGTGGCTGTAGCGCGTCGAGACGTTCGGCTTGATCGCGTCGTACAACGTTGCTCCGCTGACATTTGCGATGACCTTGGAACGGACCTCGCCCGTCTCGCGGCAAATGAGCGAGATGACCGGCGTCTTGTACGGGGCGTAACGCCTGGGCCCATCGCTCCGCCGTTGCGACCGGTGACAGTTCTGGGTGTTCCCACCGATCCACGTCTCGTCAGAAACGATGGTGCCGTAGAGCAGGCCACCCTCCGCCCGCATGGCTTCGCGGACGCGATGGGCGACGTACCAGGCCGTCCGCGGGCAAAGGCCGTACTTCCGTTCCAGCTCGCGGGCACTGACGCCGTTCTTGCTTGCGCACATCTCGAACAGGACCATGAGCCACGTCCGCACCGGCACCTTCGTTCCGTGCATGACCGTGTTGGTCAGGACGGAGAATTGCTTGCGGCAGGGACGGCATTGCCAGACACGGCGCTCGCTCACCGAACCCGTCCGAGTCCTGCGGCTAATGCCATTCTTGGGAACCAGCAAGTAGACATCCGATCCGCCGCAATGGGCGCATGTCGGATTGTCGCCCCAGCGCAACGATTCGAGCCACGCATAGGCGTCGGCCTCGGTGGTGATTTCCCTGCTCAGCGATGCAATCGTTACCCGTTCACCCATAAGGCCATTGTGCCAAAGGGGTGTATCAATGGCCCTGAAATGCGAAAATACAGGGGTGTGATTTATGGATGATCGCCGATGCATCCATTGCGGCAGGGAAGGTTGTCGCTACGGGACCTGTCAAGCGTGGCACATACCTGGTAGGGCGTTCTATTCACCTGGCCAGGTGTGTGGTTCCTGCGGCCGCCGCTTTGGGTTGGGTGAGCAGTACCACGACCGACTTGAGGGCATGGAGGGCAACAACTTTGTCACCCTGACCGTGTGTGGCGAATGCGCCCTAGCCGATAGCTGGACCCCAAGGTTCCGGCTCGATGGTTCCGCATTTCCCAACGTTGTCCTTGAGCCATTGGATGGACTTCTTGGCCGTTTCAAGATCGGGGAAGTCTCCAGACCTAGCGAGTTCCTGCCCCATGTCGGTGGTCAGGTTCCATCTGTAGATCGCGCCGGACCCCCCTCTCGCGAAGCTGCTGATGCGAAATTGGCCTGGTTCACCTGCCATTTGTTCCCCCTTTTGCCGGTCGCGCGAAGACTAGGACGTTTTGTCAGCGCACACATCGCCAAGCACGAGGCGACGTGTGGCTGACAAAGCGGCACATGCTCGGATCGGAACTCGATCCCAATGGAATGACACAGTCGGGACGCGGCACGAGCCGTGATCCGTCGAAGCCGGGTCTCAACCTCCTGCTATCGCGCCAAGCACGATGAGCGGCTCGACACCCGCTACCACCAGCTCGGGTAGTGGCTGGTCGATTGGTCCCTGGGACAGGTCTTCCTCGCAGGCGAAGAAGCGGACAAAGGCGCGCCGTTTCTTGGTCTCGATGTCGCGGATCGTGCCGCGAAGAACCGGGTAACAAGCCTCGACGACGTCGAGCACCGATTCAATCGTGACCGGTGCCGCGACATCAAGTTCGATCTCCCTTTGGGTGCCGGCAAGCGTGCGAAGCGGCTGCGGCAACACGACGCGGATCATGGCAAGGTCTGGACCTCGACAGAGAGCACGCGAGGCAGGTCGTGCACAATGGCCGACCAGTGATCACCCTCGTCGGAGGAGACATAGACCTGACCGCCAGTCGTGCCGAAGTAGATGCCGCACGGATCGAGGTCGTCAACGGCCATGGCTTCGCGCAGCACATTGGTGTAGCAGTCACGTTCAGGCAGACCCGCGCCTAGCTCCTCCCATTCGTTACCGCCGACACGGCTGCGATAGACGGCCAGTCGGCCATCCGGCGGGAAATGGTGCCCGTCGCTTGTGATCGGCACGACGTAAAGCGTCTCCGGTTCGTGCGCATGGGTGTCGATGACGAACCCGAAGTCGGTCGGCAGGTTGCCGCTGATCTCGTACCAGGTCTCCGCGCCGTCGTCGCTCCGCATCACGTCCCAATGTTTCTGCATGAACAACACGTTGGGGCGCTCGGCATGTAGCGCTATCCGGTGCACGCAGTGCCCGACGAACGCGTCAGGGTCGGGGATGTGGTCCGATTTCAGGCCTACGTTGGCCGGACTCCACGTCGCGCCGGCGTCGTCAGTCTTGAACACGCCTGCCGCGGAAATCGCGACCCACATGCGCTCGTTGCTCGTCGGATCGAGCACGATCGTGTGCAGGCACATTCCCCCGGCGCCCGGCTGCCACTGTCGCCCGGTCTCGTTCTCACGAAGCCCGGCGATCTCGCTCCAAGTTGAACCCCCGTCGGTCGTCTTGAACAATCCGGCGTCCTCGACGCCTGCAAAGACGGTGTCGGGATCGGACAACGAAGGCTCGAAGTGCCAGACTCGAGCGAACTCCCAAGGATGAGGCGTCCCGTCGTACCACTGGTGGGTGCCCGGCGTGGACGCGTACGCGAATTCGTTACCGACCGCCTCCCAGGTCTTGCCACCGTCTTCGCTGCGTTGGACGACTTGGCCGAACCACCCCGAAGTCTGGGAGGCGAAGATCCGATCGGGCGCGACTGGCGATCCGGCCATGTGGTAGATCTCCCAGCCTGCGAAGTGTGGTCCCTCGACCGTCCAGTCCTTCCGCAGGCCGTCGCTCGCCAAGATGAACCCGCCCTTGGCGGTGCCTACAAGCACGCGAATTCGACTCATTGGTCTCCTCTCGACCTGGCCGGGCGTTCCCGAGACCGGCATCGCCTTTCGGCGAGCGTCGCTCCGTGCCGGAATGATCCGCCCATGACTAGGGCACGACGACGGGATGCCCAGCGATTTGGGATATACGAGGCTTCCGCCTGATGCTCCGGTGGCGTTTGCGCGCGTCTCCTCTAGCGACCCGGGTTGGTCCGAGAAGAGGTTAGAGGCGAGGACTGGAGGATCGTGTCGCTCCCGCACGCGTCGCCGAGCAGGCGGCGGGCGAGCCGACAGACCGCAGGCATCCCAGACGTCCCCGGACGGGGCGCCGTGGCTCGGGATCGATCGCCCGCCGGACACGCGCCCCGCGGCCCGTCCGCCGGACGGGCGCCCAGGGCGGCACCCCGTCTAGCCTGCGGCCATGGTCCCGACGGGTCGCCTCCTCGCCTTCGGCGCGACCGCGTGCGTGCTCATCGTCGTACCGGGGCCGAGCGTCCTCTTCGTCGTCGGCCGCGCCCTCACCTTCGGGCGACGCGCCGGGCTGGCGACCGTCGTCGGCAACTCCGGCGGCGTGTACCTGCAGGTGATCGCCGTCGCCTTCGGCATCGGGACGATCGTCGAGCGATCAATCGCCGTCTTCACAGTCATCAAGCTCGTCGGTGCCGCCTACCTCGTCTTCCTGGGAATCCAGGCCATCCGCCACCGTCGGCGCCTGGCCCAGGTGCTCGAGACGACCTTCGAACCGAGGACGACGCGCCGCCTGCTGCGCGACGCCTTCGTCGTCGGGGCCGCCAACCCGAAGACCGTGGTCTTCTTCGCGGCCATCCTCCCCGAGTTCGTCAACCGGTCAGCGGGCGACGTACCCATCCAGATGCTCGTGTTGGGCGCGATCTTCATCGCCCTGGCGCTCGTCTCGGACGGCGTCTGGGCGATCACCGCTGGGGGGATCCGCCAGTGGCTCACGCGCACACCCCGCCGGCTCGAGATCGTCGGCGGGCTGAGCGGCCTTGCGATCATCGGAATTGGCGTGCGCCTCGCACTGGTCGGTCGCGACAGCTGACCGGGTGACGGCGGAACGGAGCACCCGGCACCGGGAAGGGATGGGGTGAGGTGGGCGAGGCCCTGGTCCAGGTGAGGTCGATGCGGCCTTCGGACCTCGTCGAGGTCGCCCGCGTCACCGACGCCGCCTTCGGCGACATCATCGGGAAGCTGACGGGTCGCGAAGTGGCCCCACCCGCGATGCCGCCGCTGCTCTTCCCCACCCGGCTCGCCACGGACCGGTAAGGCTGCTTCGTCGCGACGGGTGCGGCGGACGAGCTGGTCGGGGCCGTGTTCTCCGTCGCCCGCGGCACGCTCGGCTGGTTCGGCCCCCTCGCGGTATCGCCCGACGCGCAGCGCCGCGGCGTGGGCCGGGCGTTGATCGCGGCCTGCCTCGACGGCCTGCGCGACCGTGGCGTACGCCTCGTCGGGCTCGAGACCTTCGCCGAGAGCCCGTTCCACGTGGACCTCTACTCCAGGTTCGGCTTTCGCCCGGCGTGGACGGGCATCGGCTTCCGGCGGCGCATCGACAAGACCGCCATGCCCGCCGACGTCGCGACCGGCGCGGCACCGCCGAACCTCGACTTCGTCTACGACGGCCTGGACCTGACCGCCGAGGCCTCGGTGGCGGCGACGCGTGCGGTCGGAGCGACGTTCACCACCGCCGACGGTCTCGCCATCGTGCACGTCGAGCCGACCTTCCGGAGCGAAGGAACGGGCTTCGTGCCGTTCGTCGCGGCGGCGACGCGGCCCTCTTTCGACCGGCTGCTCGACGCGGTCGAACACGCCTGCGGCGAACAGGGTCTCGGGACGATCGAAGTGCGCGTCCCGGGCTCGGCCTGGCCGACGATCGACCGCCTCGTGGCCCGCGGCTACCGGCCCGGCCGCGTCGAGGTGCGCATGAAACGCGGCGAGCGACTGGACTACGACCGCGGCGACTTCTTCTACGCCGACAACTGGCTCTGAGCCAGCCCCGGCGCACCGGGTGACGCCCACCGGTCAGCCCGCGTCCGGCGTCACTTCCTCGATCAGGTCCGGGCCGTTGTTGCGCACGTTCCCGACCCGCGGGCCGACGGCACGCACGGCGAGCGTCCCGGGGGGCGCCGGGCGCAGCAGCGCCTCGAGCTCGTCGCGGGCCGCGACGGACGGGTCGAGCCACACTTCGAGCGCGTCGCGCTCGAGAACGACCGGCATGCGGTCGTGGATCGGCGAGACCTCGGCGTTCGCGGCCGTCGTGATGATCGTGCAGCTGCGCAGCGGGGCGCCAGCGTCGTCGGCCGATGTCGGGTCACGCCAGGACTCCCACAGTCCGGCGAAGGCCAATGGCGCGCGATCGGACCGGCTGAGGAAGAACGGCTGCCGGCGCGCGCCGGGGCCGCGGCGCCACTCGTAGAACCCGTCGGAGACGACGACGAGCCGCCGGCTCCGGAACGCTCCCCGGAACGACGGCTTCACGGCGACCGTCTCGGAACGCGCGTTGAAAAGCCGGTTGCCGATGGCCGGATCCTTCGCCCAGGAAGGGATCAGCCCCCAGCGGTAGGCATCGAGGACCCGGGCGCCGTCGGCGTCGGGCGCGAGGCACACGACGGACTTGGTCGGCGCGATGTTGTAGCTGGTCGCCCAATCACCGGCGAGCCCCGCGGCGCGCCGAGCCTCGAAGAAGCTCGCCAGTTCGTCGATCGGCGTCGCGAGGACGTAACGGCCGCACACTTATTCGTGGAGCGGATGGTGGGGCCGCGCTAGCGGCGGGCGTGACGCAGCACCATCCTCGCGACGAAGAACACGAGCGCGAGGACGACGATGAGCTTCACGAAGAACCACAGCAGCCCGACGATGAAGTGCAACGCTGCGAAGGCGACGACGGCCGCCACCACCAGCGTTCCCACTACGACGAAGGCGTGGACGGGGCGGATGCCCGTCGACCCGCTTTGTGGCTGGATCATCGGCCGTTCCCTTTCGTCGGCAGGCACCGGCACGTGAGCCGCGCGACACCCGCTCGAAGCCAAGTTTAGCGGGACCGTCTCGCGCCGCCGCATCAGGGTCGCCGGCCGGTATTCCCCGGGAACCGGGCCGCTACAGGTACCTGACCGCTGCGACGTGTCGTTTTCGCGCTACCCGCGGCCCACCGGCCCCGCAGTCCGCCGGCACACCGGAACTAGCATCGTCTCGTGGGCTTTGCGACGGGCGACCCCGCCCGTTCGGTGCCGCCCCGGGGGTGAGATTGATGAGCAGTCCCAATTCGAGAGGTGGTCGCACCCGTTCGCTCCTCGCGCTCGGGTCGCTCGTGGCCGTCGGGGCCATCGCCATCGGCGTGGCGGTGCCGGGCGCCGTCGGTGCATCGACCGGCTCGGTAAGCACGACGACCACGATGAAGACGATCGAGACGAACTGGGCGACGTTCTTCAAGGGCACGACCCCAGCGGCGAAGAAGGAGACGCTGCTCCAGAATGGTTCGAAGTTCGCGACCTTCCTGAAAGAGCAAGCGAAGAGCGCAGCGGCGCGCTCGACGTCCGTCAAGGTCACCAAGGTCAAGTTGACGTCGAAAACCTCGGCGCGCGTCACCTACACGATCTACCTCGGCACGACGGCGGCTGAACCGAACGCCTTGGGCACGGCGGTGCTGCAAGACAAGGTCTGGAAGGTGAGCGACACGAGCTTCTGCGCGCTCGTGAGCCTCGAGGGCGCGGCACCAAAGGCCTGCTCTTAGGCCGATCTCACGACCTCGCGTCCCCGGAGGGCGCCGTCGGGTCCCGGGCACGCGTCGGCGCGCTAGGCCCCGGTCGCCTCGATCCCCCAGGAGCCCTGGAAGCTCTCCCCAGGCGCGAGGGCGATGATGTCGACCCCGGAGCGCAGCGCGTCCGGGGGACAGGTCATCGGCTCGATCGCGACGGCGGCCCGGCGATCGTCCGGGTCGAGCGTGTCCGCCGTGTAGCACTGAATGTGACCGAAGACCGAGTCACCCCACACGACGACGTCACCGTTGCCCGACGGGGAGAAGTGCGCCCGCCAACGCCCGTCGGGGTCGACCACGAGATCGGTGAAGTCGTCGTCGAGCCGTACGCCCGCAAGCGGGATCCCCGTCGCGATCGATGGGACCGCGCTCTGCTCGACCGGCTCGGCGCCCACCGGGAGCAGGCGCTCGTCGACAATCACGTGACGTCGGCAGGGCAGCGACAACCGTGAGCGGTCGAGCCCAGCCGGGCCGGGCGCGAAGTACGGGTGGAACCCGAGCGCGAACGGGACCGTCTCCTCCCCCGGGTTGTGCGCCGTCGTCGTGATCTTCAGCGCGCCTGGGCTCACCGCGTAGTCGACCCGGAACTCGAGCCACCACGGATAGGCCGGTTGCGGGGCGAGACAGCACGTACAGCGCGCCACGGAACCGTCCGGGTGGGTGACGACCCAGGGCATCCAGCAGACGAGCCCGTGGAGGGCGTTGTGGCGGTCGGGTTCGTTGAGGCCCGCCACGCCGACGCGTCCGGCGAACTCGTAGGTCCCGTCGCCGAGGCGGTTCGGCCAGGGGGCGAGGACCTGCCCGCGGCCCGCCGTGCACATCTCGTCCTCGCCAAAGCCCCAGACGACGCGCACGTCGTCGACGACGAACTCCCGAAGGGTCGCGCCGACCTCGGTCACCGTCGCGCGCGTCGCCCCGGCGGAGATCACGTGCTGTTCGCCAGAGGGGCGTGGCATCGCAAGTAGTGTACCGGTGGCCCCGTAAGGCCGGAGTGAAAAGCCTTTCCGGCTTCGAGGAGTTCGCGTGCGCATTCTCGTGACGAACGACGACGGTGTCTTCGCGCCCGGTATCGGCGCGCTCACGGCCGCGCTCGCCGACGCGGGACACGACGTGACCGTCGTCGCGCCGCTAGAAGACCACAGCGGATCCAGCGCCGCGACCGGCCTCCAGCTGCAACGTTCCGTCGGCACCCTCCGATTCGAGGCCGTCGAACTTCCGGCCGTGCCCGGTGTGCCCGCCATCGGCGTCGCCGCGCTGCCGTCGGTCTGCGTCTCGCTCGCCCTCACGGGCACCTTCGGGGCCCCCGCGGACCTTGTCGTATCGGGCATCAACCGGGGCCGGAACACGGGCCGGTTCGTCCTGCACTCCGGAACGGTCGGCGCCGCGCTCACCGCGGCCCAACTCGGGTGGTCGGCCATCGCGGTCGGGCTACAGGCGAAGGGCGCCGCCCCCGTGCACTACGCGACCGCGGCCGCGCTGACGGTGGCGCTCGTCGATCCTCTCGTCGCGATGCGCGCCGGCACGGTGCTCAACTGCAACGTCCCCGACGTCGCCCTCGACCGGCTGCGCGGTGTCCGGCGCGCCGAGCTGAGCGGGGCCGAGGTCCTCCACGTCGTGAGCGTCGGCTCCGACCAGGTGCGTGTCACGTTCGGGTTCGCAGGCCGGCCGACGGACCCCCACGACGACTGGGCGCTCGGCGCCGAGGGCTTCGCGACGGTGACGGCGCTCACCTATCCGGCCGCGGACCCCGACCCGGCGGTCCAGTCCGCCGTCGAGGGGGCCTCGGCGGTGCTCGACGCCCGCTTCGCCCACCCGCGCTCGCTCCCGGCGGACCCCGCGCCGGGCACCCCCCGGAACGCTTGATCGCTGCCACAGAACCCGCCGCACCCCTTGTGAGCTGGTAAGAGGTTGCGATTCACCGACAACTGGGTGACGGGCGGGTAAACTATATTTGAATAATTTTCCGGTCGGTCTTATGGCACGCGAGTCCCCGGATGACCGGCGGCCGGTGAGGGCACCGAAGAGCCCCGCCTGGCCGTTGACCGTTGTGCCGCCCGGCCAGGAACCGTCCAGTTCGGACAGTAAGGAGCAGCCACAGCTACCAGCCAAGGGCGTATTCCGTCTGCACCTCGCCTGGGCGCCCTGCGCGTCCTGACCTGTTTGCCCTGCCGGCACCGGGCCGCGAGACGGATGCAAAAAGACGGTTCGCCCGCATCTCGACCCACCTGGACCACGTGGAACATCCCCTAATCCAAGGAGGCCTTCGATGCGACGACACTCTTCGCTCGCGGTCACATCCGCCATCGTCCTCATCGGTGGCGCAGGCGTGCTCGGCGACGGCGCTCTCAGTTTGCGTGCCTCGGCGATCACCAACCATCCGCAATCGGTCCGCTCCACCCCACAAGCACTCCGCAAGGCCAAGGTTCGGAAGGCGGCAATCCGACCCTCCGGCCTGCTGCGCCCCAATCTCGCCCGGAACCGGCCCTTCGCCGATCTGCTCGTCGCGAATCCCGCCGTGCTCGGCAGGACGGACGTCGTGGGCCGGCACTTCCTGCGCTCCCAGGCCGTGGCGACCCCGGCGCAGTGGCTGGCGCTGCGCAACTGCGAGTCCGGCGACGACTACGGCGACGACACCGGCAACGGCTACTACGGGGCCTACCAGTTCGCCCTCGGCACATGGTGGTCGCTCGGCTACAGCGGGCTCCCGAACGAGGCCCCGGCCGCGGTCCAGGACCGCGCCGCGATCCGCCTGCAGCACGTCTCCGGGTGGTCGGCGTGGCCGGTCTGCTCGGTCGAGGTCGGCCTGTAGGAGCCAAAGCGGCCCTTCAAGGGCGGGCAGTCGGTACTGTTCAGGGAACAAGCCCTGGCCGTCGCGGGCTCGAACCGGAGGGGGTGCGCCGTGGCGCTCGTCGATCCGCAGTCCAGCGACGGCGTCGCCCTGACCTTCGACGACGTCCTGCTCGTCCCCCAGGAATCCGACGTCCTGCCCCACGAGGTCGACACGACGGCGCGCCTGTGCGCGGGGCTCGAGCTCAACATCCCGCTCGTCTCGGCGGCGATGGACTCCGTCACGGAGGCCCGCCTGGCGATCGCGCTGGCGCGCCTCGGCGGACTGGGGGTGATCCACCGCAACATGGCCGGTGAGCGCCAGGCCGAGGAGGTTGACCGCGTCAAGCGCTCCGAGGCGGGCATGGTGCTCAACCCGATCAAGATCGGCCCGGACCGCCCGGTCTCCGAGGCCCTCGAGCTGATGAGCCGCTTCCACATCTCGGGGATCCCCGTCGTCGATCCCGACGACCACCTGCTCGGGATCGTGACGAACCGCGACCTGCGTTTCCATGAGGACCCGACGGTCCTCGTCGCGCTGGTGATGACCTCGGCGGGCCTCGTCACGGCGCCGGTCGGGACCGACCTCGCGGGGGCGCGCCGCATCCTCGGCACGGCCAAGGTCGAGAAGCTCCCGATCGTCGACGCCGAGAACCGGCTGCGCGGGCTCATCACGGTGAAGGACATCACGAAGCAGGCGGCCTTCCCCCAGGCCTGCAAGGACGCCGACGGGCGGTTGCGGGTCGCCGCGGCGATCGGCGTCGGTGCCGAGGGCTTCGCCCGGGCCAAGATGCTGATCGACGCCGAGGTCGACGTCATCTGCGTCGACACCGCCCACGGCCACGCCCGCCGGGTGATCGAGACGGTCGCCGAGCTGCGGAGCAACTGGCCCGGGGGCGTGATCATCGCCGGCAACGTCGGAACCGCCGCGGCGACGAAGGCGCTCGCCGAAGCCGGCGCCGACGTCGTGAAGGTCGGACTCGGACCCGGGGCGATCTGCACGACGCGGGTCGTGACCGGGGTCGGCATCCCGCAATGGACGGCGATCCACGAGTGCGCCACCGAGGCGGGCCGGCACGGTGTCGGAGTCCTCGCCGACGGCGGCGTGCGCTTCTCGGGCGACATCGCCAAGGCCATCGGAGCCGGGGCGCACGCCGTGATGATCGGCGGGCTGTTCGCCGGCGTCGAGGAGAGCCCCGGCGAGACGACGATGATCGGGAACCGGCCGATGAAGCGCTACCGGGGGATGGGAAGCCTCTCGGCGATGGCGACGCGCTCGTACTCGAAGGACCGCTACTCCCAGGAGACGGTCGTCGACCCGGACAAGGTCGTTCCCGAGGGCGTCGAGGGCTACGTGCCGTTCCGGGGCCCGCTCGCCGGGGTCGTCCACCAGCTCGTCGGGGGCCTGCGCCAGGCGATGGGGTACTGCGGGACGCGCACGATCGCCGAGCTGCGTTCGAAGGCGCGGTTCATCCGCGTCAGCCCCGAGGCCTACCGCGAAAGCCACCCCCACGACCTGTCCGGCGTGCGCGACGCTCCGAACTACCTCGCGAGCGACGCCTGACCGGGGATCAGACCGGCTAGAGCCGGAGCGGCCGGATCGGCGCGACGAGGTTGGCGGGATCGCTCCAGTCGACCCCGGGAACGTCGACGAAGAGCTCGATCTCGTTCCCGTCGGGATCGCGGATGTACACGCTGTGGGTGACCGTGTGGTCGGAGGCCCCGGTGACCTCGGACCCGGCCGCCTCGACCCTGGCGAGCGCGGCCCGCAGCTCGTCGTCGGAGTCCCCGACCCTCAGCCCGAAGTGGTAGAGCCCCGCGTGCCGTCCGGTGAGGGGACCGGGGGCGTCCGGACCGACCTCGATGAGCAGAAGCTCGTGATGGGTGTGGCCACCGGTGAAGACGGCGACCGGGAACGAAGGCGGCGCGTCGGCGTCACCACCCGGGCCGAGGACCTGGTGCCAGCCGAGCACGTCGCGATAGAACGCGGCAGACCGCTCGAGGTCGTGCACGTAGAGAACGAGATGCCCGAGTTCCTTGACCGCCATCGAGCCACCCCCTGATCGCCGCAGCTGAGGCTAATGGTGCCGCCCATCCCCTCAGCGCTGTGCGTTCACGCCGGGCACCGTGGCCCGGCAAACGCCGAGGAGCGCGGCGAACCGCCCGTCAGGAACGCAGTGACGAAAGCGCGATGGCCTTTTTCGGGGCTTTCGGCAACTTGAAGCTGTTCCAGCCGCCGAATGTCACGGTGCCTCCCCCACTGCCCTTTTTGGAATCGAGGATCGGGTACGGCGTGCCCGAGGCGGCGATCCAGAGCACCTCTCCGTCCGAGCCCTTGACGCCCACGGCGGCGTGCCCGTCGACCTTCTTGTGCCCGACGATCGACCAACCGGTGGTCGCTTTCAGGCTGGCCGCGAGCGACCCGATCTCAAAACTGGTACCGAAACCGTTGGAACCCGAATTCGGGAAACTGATCCACTCCGGGGCGATGCTCTTGGCCAGGGTGGCCGGCAGAGACCCTATCTTTCTGCCAGTATGCCGCCGACGCCTGCAAGTAGTCCGTGCCGTCAACGACCGTGACAGGCACGAGTTGACCGCCGCTCGTGATGCTGCCATCCACATCGCCGTTCGAGAAGAGCTCGAAATCCACGGCCGTGGACCCGCCGGACGTCGCCATCGTCCCGGACATCCGCAATGATCTCGCCGAAGCGAGCGCCTTGGCGGCAGCCTGCACCAGCTGTTTCGCCGACTCACCGCGAGACGTCACAGCACCGGCACTCGTTGCCGAGGCCGAGAGCGCTCCGAGGACCAGCAAAAGAGCCGACACTCGACGAATAATCCGATCCCCCGTTTCTGTCGTGGCATCACCGCAACGTGTACTAATCGGAACGCTATTCGACCGCGACTTCGTCTGCTCGTGAAGGGACCGAACACGGTGCCTCCGCCAACGCGGGGCCCAGTCGATCGAGGGGGTCTCGTCGGGGAACCGACATCTCCGATCTCCGGCCGAGGACCGCGTTCGCGGGCGAAGGGTCGGTGTCGATGGTCTGAGTGCTCGCCACGTGCCGGACGCACCGGTGGCCGGCGAGGATCCCCCTCAGGTCGGCGCGTCAGGAGCAGAATCGTCCCAACAAGGGCATCCCGGTGACGGGAGCGGCCCGAGAAACTGGCGACGGCTCGGTGCCCACCCCCGTCAACGGGCGTGTGGCGCCGACCAGAACCGAAGGAAAGGGACCACCATGTCGGTATTGCACGCCATCGGTAACTGGCTGTACTGGTTCTTTGGCATCGGCGGCGGCGGTCCCCACTACGGCTTCTGGTCGGGCGCGGGCTCCGACATCGGAGAAATCACGCTCGTTGGCGCGTTCATCGTCGCCCTGAAACATGTCAACTGCCACGACCAGGGCTGTTGGCGGATCGGCCTGCACAAGGTGGAAGGCACGCCCTACAAGGCCTGCCACAAGCACCACCCCGTCTTGGCGAAGCAGCCGCACATCACCGCGGAGATCATGGCGAAGGCACACGAGGAGTATCAGGCTCAACGTCGCGCGGATTCGGACAGGATCCACGAAATCCACCAGCACATCACGGCGTCGGCGAGCGACGCCGGAAGCTCTCCGCCAGCGAGTCAATGAGACACACTGCAACCCAGTCGATCGGGTGAACCGTTCGTAGCTGGCACGCGGTCCGAAACTGGCCCGACAGAATGCTTAACGCCCACGACGACGACCCCCTCTGTCATTAGGCGTTTGCCGCGGACCTACGGCACAGGACGAAGTGACCGATGTGAGAGCTGGGCATACCGGCGGGAGAATGCCGGAGCACTCGGCCCGACGGTGGCGATGGAGTACCTTGCTGACCGCGTTCGTTGGTGTTGGGCTCGGCTCGTCGGCGTGCGGGGGCGGGTCGGCGACCCCCGGCGTCGCGAGCTCCGGGTCGAGCCCGACGACGACCGCCGCGTCGGCTGGGTCGACGGGGGTTCCTCGCCTTCTGAGGGCGTCACTTCGAAGATGCTGGAGTTCACGCAGTGCATGCGCGCCCACGGAGAGCTCGGCTTCCCCGACCCCAGCGCCACGGGCGGGTTCACGATCCCGAACTCGGTCGATGACAACAGCTCGACCTTCCGGGCCGCCGAGCGTGCGTGCAAGGACTTGGCTGCCCGCTGGCCCGCCCGGCGTCGGTGGGAGCTGACGCGGGGAAAAACCGCCGAGCGAGCCAGCTGAGGTCGAATCGCGGCCCGGACTCAGCCGGCCGCGGCCGCCACCGCATCGGCGACAAGCAGCTCGTGGAAGCGGTGGTCGCCGACGAGCTCGGGATGGAACGCAGTAACGGTCACACGCCCCTCGCGGCAGGCGACGGGATGCACGCCGTCGCCGGACATCGAGATGCTCGCCAGGACCGCGACCCCCGGTCCGACCGCTTCGACGACGGGGGCGCGGATGAACACGGCGTGCATGGGCCCACCGGCGACGCCGTCGAGCTCGAGGTCCTCCTCGAACGAGGCCACCTGGCGGCCGAACGCGTTCCGGCGCACCGCGAGATCGATGGCGCCGAAGCTCCACTGGTCGGGCCGGCCGTCGAGCACCGTGGCGGCGAGCAGGATCATCCCGGCGCACGTGCCGAGGACGGGCATCCCCGCCGCGAGCCGCGCGGCGATCGGCGACCGCAGGCCGGCCGCCTCGATGAGCAGCTGGAGCGTCGTCGACTCCCCGCCCGGGAGCACCAGCGCGCCGATGCGGGCGAGATCGGCGGGCAGCCGGACCTTGACGACCTCGACGCCGAGGGCGCACAACGCGCCGGCGTGCTCGGAGACGTCGCCCTGGAGCGCGAGCACCCCGATCGCCGGGGCGTGGGCGACAGCGCGGCCCCGCGCCGCGGCGGTCGGTTCCCTCGCCATCTCACCAGCCGCGATCGGCAAGCCTCGTCTCGAGGGTCGCGATCTCGGCGCCCTTCATCGGAGTGCCTAGGCCGCGCGACACCTTGGCGAGAATCTCGGGGTCGGCGAAGTGCGCCGTCGCCTCGACGATCGCCCGGCCACGGACGGCGGGGTCCTCGCTCTTGAAGATCCCAGAACCGACGAAGACCGCCTCGGCGCCGAGCTGCATGACGAGCGCGGCGTCGGCGGGGGTGGCGATCCCGCCGGCGCAGAAAAGCGGCACGGGGAGCCGGCCCGTCCCGGCGATCTCCTCGACGAGCCCGACCGGAGCCTGGAGGTGCTTCGCCCACCCGTAGCGCTCGGTGGGGTCGCAGCCGGCGATGGCGCGGATGTCACCGAGGATCGAACGGAGGTGCCGCACGGCCTCGACGATGTTCCCGGTCCCGGCCTCCCCTTTCGAGCGGATCAACGCCGCGCCCTCCGAGATGCGCCGCAGCGCCTCGCCGAGGTTCGTCGCGCCGCAGACGAACGGGACCTCGAAGGCCCACTTGTCGATGTGGTACGCCTCGTCGGCCGGGGTGAGGACCTCGCTCTCGTCGATGTAGTCGACCTCCAGCGCCTCGAGGATCTGCGCCTCGGCGAAGTGCCCGATGCGCGCCTTGGCCATGACGGGGATCGTCACCGCCGCCTTGATCGCCTCGATGAGGGCCGGGTCGCTCATGCGTGCGACGCCACCGTCCCGACGGATGTCGGCCGGGACGCGCTCGAGCGCCATCACGGCGACGGCCCCGGCGTCCTCGGCGATCTTCGCGTGCTCGGGGGTCACGACGTCCATGATCACGCCGCCCCGCAGCATCTCGGCGAGGCCGCGCTTCACCCGGTCCGTCCCCGTCACGTGTTCCGCTGCGTTACCTCTCGTCCCGCGCTTGCTCGCCATGCCTTGAATCTAATCGGTCGGCCGACGCGACCCGAAGGCGCCCCGACCCCGGCGGAAAGGCGCGTCACGCCGCCTCCAGCGCCGACGCCGCGAGCAGCGGGTCGGTTTGGCGCCGGCCCGGAAGCAGGTGCGCGAGCAGCGCGCCGGCGGCGACGACGCCGATACCGACGCGCAGCGCCGGCATGAGCCCGGTGACGTAGCTCGCGCCGCTCGCGTAGCTCCCGAAGCTCGCGAACACTGCGCCCAGCACGGAGATCCCGAGCACCCCGCCGAGTTCGCGCAGGGCGTTGTTCGTTCCCGAGGCGACGCCCTCGGCGACACGGGGCACCGCGCCGAGGACGACAGAGGCGACCGGGACGAAAAAGAGCGACATCCCGACGCCGGACAAGACGAAGGCCGGGATGAAGTCCGCGTACGGCGTCGTCGGCGTGAGCACGACGGCGATCCATCCGAGCCCGACCGCCTGCAGGGCGAGCCCCGTCGCGATGAGCGCGCGCCCGCCGAGCCGCTCGACGAGCAGTCCCGCGGCCGGCGCGACGACGACAGGCATCGCCGTCCAAGGCAGCGTCCGGATCCCCGCGGAGAGCGGCGAGTAGTGCTGGACCGTCTGGAGGAACTGGGCGAGGAAGAAGATCGACCCGAACATCCCGAAGCTCATGAACACCGAGACGCCGTTCACGACCGAGAAGCTCCGCAGCCGGAACAGCCGCAGCGGCAGCATCGGATGGGCGGAGCGGTGCTCGGTCATGAAGAACCCGGCGAGCGCCGCGGCTCCGGCGGCGAAGCCGGCGAGCACCTCGTCGCTCCCCCAGCCGAGCGCACCGCCCCGAACGAGGCCGAACACGACCCCGAAAAGCCCCGCGCTCGCCAGGACGACGCCGGCGACGTCGAGCGGCCGGTGGTCGCCAAAGGACTCGGCGAGGCGGAACCTGGCGAGCGGCACGAGCGCGATCCCGATCGGGACGTTGATCCAGAAGATCCACTGCCACGACAATCCCTGGACGACGGCGCCACCGACGAGCGGCCCGACGGCGACGGCGAGCCCGCCGAGGGCACCCCAGATGCCGAGGGCGACGTTGCGGCGCGCCGCGGGCACCCCGGCCGACAGCAGTGTCAGCGAGAGCGGCACGATGAGCGCGCCACCGGCTCCCTGCAAGGCGCGGGCCGCGACGAGCGCGTCGATGTTCGGCGCGAGCGCGGCCGCGGCGGACGAGACGGTGAAGAGCGCGAGCCCGACGACGAACATCCGGCGCCGGCCGAAGCGGTCACCGAGCGCGGCGCCCGTGAGCAGCAACACGGCGAAGCTCAGCGTGAACGCGTTGACCGTCCACTCGAGGCCGGCGAGACCGGTTCCGAGGCTGCGACGGATCACCGGCAGCGCCGTCGTGACGACGAGATTGTCGAGCGCCGCCATGAACTGCGCCACGCCGGTGACGAGGATCGCCCAGAAGACGGTCGAACGGGGCCGGCGGGCGGATCCGGCGTTCCGGGCTCGTGCTGCGACACGGGCGGTCATGTTGCGCTCCTTTGCCATCTTGGTATTGAGTAGTCACTAGTTATCGATTTCACAACGAAACCCGGGGAGGCGGGAGCGGCTAGTCGGCGGTCGGCGGCGCGGCGCCGCGGCGGGCGAAGAACGGGCCGTGCATGGCCTTCACGAACGGGTTGTCCTCGAGGTCGCACCAGAGCTCCTCGACGCCTACGAGCTCGAGCGCGGCGACGAGGTTGCAGAGCATCCCCTGGGCGAAGAACTCCCGCATCGCCGCCGGCCCGAGTCCGGTGCGGTCGGCGACGTAGTGGACGATGCTCGCGAACTGGCCCGACGTGAAGGCGCGGATCTCCGAGTCGCCCGACGCCGCGTAGCTCTGCAGCTGGATGAGGAGCAGGTCGTGGTTCGTGATGAGCGCGGGGTAGCTCCGGCCCATCGCCTCGAGCGCCTCGGCGCCTTCGAGACCCTCGCTCGCCTGCCGGAACGACCGGATGATCGCCGCGCAGCCGAGCGCGACGGTCTCCAAAAAGAGCTCCTTTTTCGTCCCGAAGAGCCGGAACAGATACGGCTGGGAGATCCCCGCCGCGGCGGCGATCTCCTCGGTCGACGCCCCGGCGATGCCGTCGCGGGCGAAGACCTTCAGTGCGGACTGCAGGACGGCGGCCCGCCGTTCGTCGGCGGTCATCCGCAGCCCGCTGCGCTTCGGGACCGGTGTCGCAAGACCCGGGTCGGCGGTCACGTCAACAACGTTAGTGACCACTCACAATCATGTCAACTCCTCCCCGGCGTCCCGGCGTCGGGACGTCACAGGGCCTCGAGCACCGCCTCGGCGCCGCTCACCGAGAGCCCGGGCCCGGGCTCGATGCCGAGGTAGGTGACGACGCCGTCGTCGAGCACGGCGGCGTAGCGCTGC
>Ga0187885_10001166_pt1 | contig 29689 bp, 36 predicted proteins | sample June2016WEW_20_1_3_FD_132970 | JGI IMG/M metagenome (GOLD analysis project Ga0187885, IMG submission 132970) | Peatland microbial communities from SPRUCE experiment site at the Marcell Experimental Forest, Minnesota, USA - June2016WEW_20_100 | ecosystem: Environmental > Terrestrial > Soil >...
CAATTCATCGACGAGAAGTATGACCACCATGACATAGGGAACATGTCTTGTGAGAGGCTGGCAAGGCAGTTACAAGAACAGCTCAGGATCTTCTTCAAGACCACCGTCAAAATTGAGCTGTGGGAGACTGGAAAGTTCGGCGTCGAGACCGTGTGAAAAACGACTACAAACTCGGCAATTTATCGGACCCAAGCCTAGTACTTTTCGACTTCTCCGCGTATGTGCCCTGCCTTCAGTAGGGCGAAGTGGTGCACGTCTGTAGGGACCCGAAGCTTCCCTGTGTTGTGGATGTGCTCAATCTTCTGGAAGGCTTCGCGGTCAACGTCCTTGTCGAAGGTTAGTACGCCGCTGTTCTCGAGGTGGAAGTTGCCAAGCTCCTTGTGCAAGCCTAGGATGTCGGATTTGGAGAGGAGGACGGTGCCGGCGATGATTAGCTTCTTCGTATCAAAGACGTCGTGGCTTTCAGATGGAGATTCCCGCATATACTGCTGTAGGGCCTCGTTTACGAGTTCGGCCACGTTCTTTCCTTGTTGTTTAGCTTTGGCTATCACGCCATTGTAGATATCCCGATCCAACCCGCGAATCAGGACCGCATTGTTTGTCATGATAGCCAGCTCACAAAGTTACTGTGCTTACTTTGATATCCTGCTAACATTGATTACATAGGTTTCTTATAAATCTTGTTAATTCTTTTAACACTCCTTAACTAGTATACATGCTTGCCTCGTTTGCAACCGCAAACAAGGCAAACAAGGGCCAGAATGAAAGGAGGAAAAGAAATTGGTTGAAGACCTCGAAAAGTTACTGTTCGAAGAAATCCCTGAGATGGAGACCCCGAGAATCAAACGGTGCGAGTGGTGCCGCGAACCGCTCCCCAACGATCGCTATCACCTGAAGATCTGCCCCCAGTGCAGAAAGGAATTCATCGACACCTTCATGAAAGCACACTAGGCCGGCGAACCCGAAGGGGTTTTGCGGGCCTCCCTTAAGCCTTATTCCACCGCAAATTCAACCTCTCTTGACCCCAAAAAATGCACCACCCCCCTGGGGGTCCCTCCAAGCGTGCGCGCACTCTTCTCTTCCCACTATCCCAGAAAACAGCACCATATATTGATACGCACACCCAAGCCTGCGTCCGTGCGCAAAGGAAACTAAGCCTGAAGGGTAACCGTTTGGTGAGAGCGCTAATCCTTCTTTCCGGAGGGATAGATTCCGCAATCGCACTCTACTTGACCAAGCAAGAGACCGACGACGTTTATTCCATGAACATGATCTACACGCAAACTTACGATAGCGAAGCGGAAGCGTCTAAGAAACTAGCAGCAGCCGCCCAGGTGAAAGAACATCTCAGCGTTTACCTTCCATTCTTCAAGGACATTGAAACGCGCTACAGGCCTACTCCTTCCTCTGAAGTCTCGTCCGCTTACGTTCCCGCGCGAAACATCGTCTTTTACGGCGTTGCCGCTGCTTACGCCGAAGCCATCGGCGCCCACGAGATAGTGTTTGGGTCAAATGCTGATGACGCCATGGAGCTACCTGACGCCAGGCCCGAATTCATTCAACTCATGAATGAGTTAATCCGAACCGGGACAAGGTCCGGCCGGGAGGGTACTGAAATGAAAATCGTCAACCCGTTAATCCACTACACCAAGGTTGAGGTGCTCAGGCTCGCGCTGAAGCTCAAGGTTCCGCTCGAACTGACCTGGAGTTGCTATGAGGACTTGCCCGTTCCATGCGGAAAATGCCGCGGTTGCCGCACAAGGGAAAAGGCGTTCGGAGAGGTCGGCATACTCGACCCATTGAACGCATCGTCCCAGCCGAAGTAACCTGCGGCGAATATTTTCGCTTACCAGACACGAGCCGCGTGACTCGTAATCAATAAAAGCCTTTTCGACGGCCAACCAAGTTCGAGGATGGTGTGCTCCTCGTTTTCCAGTCGAAGTTCCCAAAGGCAGTTGAGTACGGTAATGCATTTCTGCCGTCGGCCGGTACAATATTTTATACAATTCTGTCGAAAACTATTAAAGCGCATCCAGGGGAATAGCAAGAGCTTTCAATTTCTAAGAGGCAAAGGCAAGTTTGACATCCCACGCTGAAGCTTCGACAAATGAAGTTCCTCCGAAATCAAGAATCATCCAGATCAGAAAGCGCGATGGGCGCATTGTTCCCTTCAACAAAGAGAAAATCACAAACGCAATTTACAAAGCCATACTCGAATCAGGCAGTCGAGACCGCGCACTCGCCGACTCCCTATCATCTCGTGTGGTTGAGATTCTAGATGAAAAGTATGGCGGCGAAGCGATTCCGGCGGTTGAGGATGTTCAGGATGTTGTAGAAAGGGCCCTAGTTGAAAATGGGCAAGCGAAAGTTGCTAAGGCGTACATAATTTACAGGCAGAAAAGGGCTGAGATCAGGCGGGAGAAGCAACGAATTCTAGAGAAAGAAAGTATCGATGAAGTAGACAAGGTGTTCGACCTAAACGCCCTTAGAGTTCTCAAGGCCAGGTACCTGAAAAAGGACGAAGCGGGTAAGCTCGTAGAAACACCGAAGCAACTCTTCACGCGGATTGCAGTCCACGCAACGCTACCGGACTTGTTCTACGACCTTGAAGTGTACGACATAACCAACAAACAGAAGGCCCATCCGCAGGAAGACTTTGACCCACTTCAATTCCACGAGAAGGTGAGTATCGGAAAATACGCACTCAACCGATACCATCTCGAAGCGTTGAAGCGAATGTATGACCGCTTTGACCGCGAAGGCGTTGCGAAGGTCTCTTGGTCACGTTTCTTCGAAATGCTCAAGTCAGGGCTCTTCAACAAGTACGAGAAATCCATTAGCGCGTTTTATGGGCTGATGGTTTCCAGAAAGTTCATGCCCAACACACCCGCAATAGCCAATTTCGGAAACGTTCTCGGAATGGGCTCCGCTTGCTTCGTTTTAGGTGTGGATGATTCCATCGAGAGTATTATGGAGACGTTGAAGCAGACCGCAGTAGTCTTCAAGGCCGGCGGAGGCATGGGTTACAACTTTTCAAAACTGAGGCCCGAAGGAGATTACGTAAGCTCAACCTCGGGCGTGGCGTCGGGCCCGATCAGTTTCATGATGCTGTTCGATACTATGACCGACGTGATAAAGCAAGGCGGAATCCGCCGCGGCGCCAACATGGGAATACTCAACAGCAATCATCCAGACGTCGAGAAATTCATAACGGCAAAGAAAGGGAACAAGGCACTGAGAAACTTCAACATCTAAGTTCTTTTGATGCCCGACTTTTGGGAGTGCTACAACAAGAATAAGCCGTACCCGCTCATCAACCCTAGAACCGGGCAGGTTGTGCGTGAAGTCAACCCTCGCCTATTGTTCGATATGATAGTCTACCAGGCGTGGGAGAGCGCCGAACCAGGCGTAATTTTCTTCGACCACGTCAACGAGTACAATCCCTTCTTCAAACACCTCGGCCCAATAGTCACAACAAACCCGTGCGGCGAAGTATTGCTCTACCCAAACGAGTCCTGTAATCTGGGCAGCATCAATGTATGGGCCTTCGCAAAACGTGACGATAATGGAAAAATTAACTTCGATTGGGACGGGTTGAAGGAAGCGGTCAACCTAGGTTCCAGATTCCTCGACAACGTAATCGACGTAAACAATTTCCCGCTCAAAGCAATTGAGGAAATGACACTTGCAACACGAAAGATAGGGCTAGGAGTTATGGGGCTGGCTGACTTACTCTTCGAACTTCGTGCAGCCTACAATAGTGACGAAGGCCGCAAGTTTATGGAAGAGCTAATGGAGTTCATCAACTACCACTCAAAGCTAGCATCAATAGACCTAGCAAAAGAACGAGGCCCCGTGCCATACTACAACAAGAGCTTCTACCCTGAAGGAAAACTGCCCATCGCGGGGTTCGAGAACCGAAAATTATGGCATTTCGATTGGGACAAAGTAGCTGAGATGGTCAGGCAACACGGCGTCAGGAACGGGTACACAACTGTAATCGCACCCACCGGTAGCATCTCCATGATCGCCGGATGCAGCAGCGGAATTGAACCCGTCTACTCACTCGTTTACGAGAAACATGTGAAGGTTGGAAGCTTCTACTACATCGACTCGGTGTTCGAACGCGTCATGACTGAAGAAGGCCTGTTCGGCGATGACCTACTTAGAGATGTGAACGACCACGGCGGCTCAATTCAGAGAATAAGTTACATCCCCGAAGACCTGAAACGCGCCTACATAACCGCCATGGACATTCGCCCAGAGGACCACATCCGAGCTTTGGCGGCATTTCAAAGATGGACGGACTCCTCGATTTCAAAAACAAACAATTTCCCCGCCAATGCGACGGTCGAAGACATGCGTGAATCATACCTGCTCGCCTACAAGATCGGCTGCAAAGATGTTACCGTCTTCAGGGATACATCGATTAAAGGCCAAGTATTGGTTGTGCCCCGCAAGAAGACTGAAGGAACCAAAGAGGAAGAGAACAAAGACGAAGAACAAGCGCTACGCGCACCCAAACTCTTGGCCGCGCCTTTGGTCGGCGCCTCCCAAGGCATAAGCGAACAGATCAAACTTTGCCCCCAATGCCAAAGCCAAGTCGTGTACCAAGAAGGCTGCTACATATGCCCCGAATGCGGCTGGGGCGCCTGCTCCTAAACCACACATAGACAATACTAGGTCACCTCGCTCGCCAACTCATTCAGAGCACTCAAGCCCATCCAACGTCACCTAGTGGACCCTTTTCTCGAAGGGTTCCAAACGCAGATAGCCCAACTTTATTTCCCCAGGCACCAAGTGAAAAGCTGATTCCCTTGGACAAACGCCTAATCACACTCGTCAACAAGATTCGGAATAGAAATCTTCGAAAGAAGGTTTATGCCCTTCTTGACAAACCGACCATAAAGATAGGGGGCAAAACTTTCTCTGGATTGCCCATTGAGAAAGCCCCAGCAAGCATTCGGCATCATCACAATTATCCCGGGGGCTTCATCGAACATACGTTGGCGCTTTACGAACTCTGCATGAGCTTGTCACGAGTGACACAGGTAGTCTACGGCTGCAAAGTAAACAATGACCTAGTGATTTGTGGAGTTTTGCTTCACGACATTTTCAAACCCGCTACTTATTCACGAACTGAGGACGGAAGGTATCGACCCTCTGCCTTAGCCGAACGAGTCGACCATTTAACCCTGGCTAGCGCGGAGCTAATTCGTCGAGGATTTCCTATTGACGCCGTGCACGTTGTGGCCGCGAGTCACGGCCGGCAGTACGGGCCCATAGGGCCAATGACTATTGAGGCCTTGATATGCCACCTCGGAGATTCTGCTGAAGCTGACCTTAATGGAGAAGTTTTGAGCGCGGCACGATTCATGATCCGAGAGGTTACCGGGGTGGAACCTAGCGCACTGAATGGAAAGGATGCTTTCGCCATTGTAAAAGCAAAGACTGACAAGGGCTGGGACGGCGTCAGAGACTACCTGTCACAAAGCGGATACAACAGTTAGTGATTCACGGAGAAAGCTACGGGGCGTCCTTTCAATGAAGAGCGATGTATGGAAGGCAGTAATTCGCGCGATAGAGACCTCAATCCCTGAATACGACAAAGTCAACGAGAAAGTGTCACTCGGCCGGGCCCTAAAGGCCCGCGAATACGCCGTAGATCAAATCTCCATCAGCGAAGGAATGACAATTCTTGATGCGGGAATCGGCCCAGGGACTATGAGCGAAGTTCTCCTTTCAAAATCTAAGGGCCTAACGATTGTGGGGTTAGACGCATCCACGACGCTCTTGGGGGCTGCCCGTGAAAGGTTCAGGTCGTCAAAGGAACGGCAAGTTCACCTTGTTCGTGCTACCTTTGAAGCAGTTCCGGTCAGAGACGGCGGGGTTAACCGAATTGTAAGCGCATACGCTTTCAGAGATGCTAGGGACCGAGGGGTGGCTATTGATGAATTCCGTAGGGTTTTAGGAGAAGACGGATCCTTCGCCATAATAGATTTAGGAAAACCAAACGAGATTCTCAAAAGAACCTTCGTCACATTATACATTGAATTCCTCATGCCCTTGATCGCTCGTTTTTCGAAGTCTAATCGTATCCGCGGCAATCCATGGCGAATGATTGTTCCAACTTACCGGTTACTTGTAACTAATCGGGAACTGGTCCAATCGCTAAGGAAGCGGTTTGGTGAAGTGAAAATCTGGGAAGTCTCACTCGGCGGCATCATAATTATCCTTGCACGAGTCTCGCGGTTAGCTCCCGCCTCTTGAAATGAAATCTGCGACTTTCTTGAAACCTAATTCAATCCTTTCTTCAGATTCACTGACGAACGTCAGGCGAATATGGCCGCGTCCGTTGTCACCGAAGAATCGGCCTGGTATCACCGCAACACCTCTCTCTTTCAATAACTTCCCCGCAAATTCTTCCTCGTCTAGTTTCAGCTTCGAGAGGTACGGGCGCATGTCTACGAAGTAGTAGAAGGCGCCGGGGGGCGTGACCGTTCTGGCCATTGGAAGCTGTGAGTCCAACATCTTGCCCATGAAATTTCGTTTCTTAACGTAGTATGGGAGAACAGTGTTCTTCAGGTATGGTTCCTTCATGTTTTCTTTGAGAAATTTCACCAGGGCAAATTGGGCGAGACTATCAGGGGCTAGTGTGCTATACTGTTGCATCTTCTCCATCGAGTCAATTATTTCCTTAGGGGCAAGTGTGTAGCCTATGCGTAAGCCTGGTATGCTGGCTTCTTTTGAGAAACTGCAAACGGTTATAGTACGCTCTTGTGCGTCCGGAAAACGGCTGATCCAAACATGTTCTCCTTCGTAGATTATGTGTTTGTAGATATCGTCGCTTATTATCCAGAAATCATATTCCTGCGCCAAGTCCACTAGGGCTTTCACAAATGCTTCATTGAGAATTCTTCCCGTTGGGTTGTCTGGGGATAGAATCATCACTGCCTTTGTTTTCTTTGAGACCGCTTTCTTGAAGGCTTCAATGTTAGGCTGGTATCCATCCTCAACGTTGGCTGGCAACCACTTTGGTTTGCCCTGAGCCAGTTCGATCATTTCCCGGTATCCAAGGTACGTTGGATCAGTTACGATTACTTCGTCGCCTGGGTTCATGAGGGACATGAGCAGACTGAATATTGCTTCAGTCGCACCTGTGCTCAAAATTATCTCAGAGTAAGGATCGTAGTTCACTTTTCCATACTTTCTTGTGTCCTCCGCGATCGCTGCCCGTAGCTCCGGGATGCCTCTCGTTCCAGTATAGCCGCAGCTCTTCAACGGATCCGAAGCGAGCAGGCGGCTGAATTCGTCGAGAAAATCTTGCGGGGGAGGAACGCTGGGCGCCCCTCCACCGAATGATATTATCTCGGCCCGTTTACGTGCCTCATCTAGTAAAGCCGCCACCTTGCGGATTGGTGAAACGTGAATTTTTTCCATCCGCTGAGACAGGTTTCTCATCGACTGCACGTTCTGTCGTGCAGCTTGAACCGCTTATACCGTTTATGCCCTAAGTTGCAGGCTTGATTTTAGTGGCTCCACCCATGTACACTTGCAAAGTTTCTGGGATCGTGATTGAACCGTCTTTGGTTTGGTAGTTCTCCAAGATTGCTACGAGGGTCCTCTCTGTGGCGACCAATGTGCTGTTGAGTGTGTGAACCCATTTGGTCGGCTCGTAAGGCCTGTCCCTGAACCTAACTTTAGAGCGCACGGCCTGATACGTCGTGCAATTGCTGCAGGAAACTACCTCCCTGTAATTGCCCTGCCCGGGAAGCCAAGCGTCCAAATCATATTTCTTTGCGGCGACTGTTCCCAGATCTCCCGTGCAAACGTTTACCACTCGGTATGGAATTTTCAGCATCTGGAAGAATTCTTCAGCGTTAGCGATGAGTTTCTCGTGTTCATCCCAAGACTGTTCCGGTTTGCAGAACACAAATTGCTCTACTTTCTCGAATTGGTGCACTCTGAAGATTCCTTTGGTGTCTTTGCCATGTGCACCAGCCTCCTTTCTGAAGCATGGACTTACTCCGCCGTACCTTAGCGGTAGGTTCTTTCCTTCCAATATTTCGTCCATGTGTTGGGCGAGCAGGGCGTGTTCCGATGTGGCGAGAAGGTAAAGATCTTCGCCTTCAACCTTGTAAATCACATCCTCAAAATCTGAGAGTGCAACTGCACCCCCCACGGCTTCACGCCTCAGAAGGTAGGGTGGTTGAGCTAGCTTGTAGCCCTTCATCTCGCAGAAGTCCAAAGCGAGTCTAATTAGAGCATGATTCATTTTCACAAGGTCCCCCCGCAAGTAGTAGAATCTGGCCCCAGCAACCTTCGCGGCTCTTTCCAGGTCAACAAGGCCAAGCTGCGTGGTTAAGTCTATGTGGTCCTTCGGCTTGAAATTGAACTCTGGCGGCTTACCCCATTTCCTCACTTCAACGTTATCATTCTCATCTTTTCCAACAGGCACACTCTCGTGGATCAGGTTAGGCAACTGCATGAGGGTGTTTGCAATCTTGCTATCCAAGTCTGCACTTTCTTTCTCGAGCGTTTTGACTTTGTCAGGAATCTGTTCAGCCTCTTTGACCAACTGCGTGGTGTTCTGGCCTTGCCTGCGAGCTTGAGCTATTTGTTCCGTGAGTTTGTTTCTCTTGCTTCGCAGTGTGTCCGCTTCGGTCCGGAGGCTACGCCACCTGCGGTCATTCTCTAGCAGTTCGTCTACCCACGGAATCTTTGCCTCATCACCTCTTCGTTCTAGGTTCTGTTTGACAACTTGAGGATTTTCTCGAACGAACTTCATGTCAAGCATTCTTCTCACCTAACCTTTGGTTCTCTGAGAGACAGTTTTGAATTGTTGAGCAATAGCTTGGCCACCTGTTTTGGGCCGCCTAATTAAAGGCTCATCTGAGACTCGTCGCGACGATCCCCACGACTAGTAAGATTAGAGCGTATCCCGCAATCTGTATTGGATTGGGAACTTCACTGAAGAGGGAAACAGCGAAGATGGACGCCAGGACTGGCTCCATTAACGGGAAAAGATTCGCTGTGACCGCCTTTACAGAACCGAGGGAATAGTTGTAAAGTGAGTGGCCAACCGCAGTAGGCAAGAGCGCCAAACCAAAAATGGCGACGACATTCTGTGCATCATAAAATCTGAAGGTGTGTTCCCCAAGCACTCCAACCAGCAGTAATGCAACTAATGCGGCAGCGGCGTATACGTAAGAGGTGTAGCAAGCTGTGCTGACACCGCTCCTTCTGAGATATCTTCCAACCAATGAGTATTGGGTTACGAAGAATGCGGCAAGTAATCCAGAAAAGTCGGCAAGGCCGAAAGCACGAAAGCCATTCCCCGCGTGCGCAACAAGTATTACCCCGACCGTTGCAACCAGTACACTCATTGCTTCCCTTGAGGTTGTCCGCTCCTTTATCACGAGCGGGGAAAGAACTGCGAGCATAACTGGGCTCGTGTTTACCAAGAACGTTGCGTTCGCGATAGTGGTCTCCTTAACGGCGAAAATGAAAGTTGCAAAGTGTAGACTAAGAAATACACCGGAAACCGCAACTAGAGTTAAGTCGCGTCTCCCCAGAAACCGTAAGCTTCGCCTCGCCCACGCAAATAGAATCATCGCCAAGGCCGCTATGAAAAGACGAAAGAATGCGAGCGACATTGCAGAAGCCTCGGTTGCAAATCTGATGAAGATCGCGCTTGTGGCAAAGAAGAAAGAGGCAACAAAGAGAGCCGCCATACCCCTTGATGCAAACAAGAAAGAACCACTCGCGGATTTTGGAAGCTCAGCCTATGACCGGCTTCATCGAGCGCTGTCATTTAACTATGTGAGTGATATTTAGAGTTCGGAATTTAGCGCGCTGCCCTAAGACTCCTGGCGATAGAACTATTGAACAACCAAACCAGAGGAGCACTGCTAGTAATGGGAGCCGGCTTTCTCTGGGGAACAACCGGAATAATAAGCAAAATTACCTACGCAGAAACAAATGTTGGCCCAATTTCACTCGCATGGTATCGACTGATCTTCGCAATCCCAGTCCTTGCGTTTCTCGTTAGAATCAAGCGGTACGAAATCTCGCTGACCCGTCGCGAGATAGTGCTGTTTGCGTGTTTCGGCTTCATCAGCCTCACGATTTTCGAAACGCTATTTTTCACCTCATTCTTCTATACTACCGTGCAACATGCCGCTGCACTTCTCTACACTGCTCCAGCATTTGTTGCCATATTGTCATGGTTGATCCTTAAGGAGCGTTTCACCAAGGCCAAAGTTATTGCTGTCGCGCTTTCGATTCTAGGCGCTTTTCTGATTCTCGGCCTAGTCGTTGGTGAACCTCTTTTTGGGTCAAACACTCAGATCGGTGACTGGTTGGCCATCGGCTCTGGCTTAGGGTACTCTACTTGGAACATCTTCGGAAAGATTCTAGGTAAGAATAGGGACCCGGCTGTCACATCTTTGTTGGCTTTGTGTTTCGGCGCCGTTTTCCTCTTCCCGATTATGGTCGGTCTCGAAGGAGTCCGCATTCCAAATAGCATTCTTGCGTGGCAGTTAGTGGGAACCATAGGACTCCTACCCACCGCGACTGCGTACGTTCTATACCTTGGGGGCCTAAAGTTGATTGAAGCCACTAAAGCCAGCGTCTTTGCAATAGTAGAACCGGTCACTGCAGCGATTCTTGGATTCTGGTTCCTGCATGAAATGTTTAGCTACATTTCGTTCGTCGGTTTTGCGTTAATAATAAGCAGCATCATACTAATTTCAATCAGCCGAACGTAAGTAACACGAAGTGAACTTCGCCTTCCTTCGGTTCGCACACAATATCTTCTTAATCTAATCCTAGACTATAGTTTCCATGGCCGTTGGGTGATAGCTTACGTTCAAAATGATTATCCTACTGAAAAAGAAGGACTCTCTGACTGATCAGGAATTTGCCAAATATTTGTTAGAAAAACATGCTCCACTAGCGCAGAAAATGCCAGGGCTGAGGAAGTATGTTGTTAATGTTGTCCGGCGCCCGCCTAACAGGGAACCAGATTACGACGGGGTCGTGGAATTGTGGTTTGATGATAGTGACAGCATGAAGAAAGCATTCACTTCAACAGAAGGCCAAGCAACCCAGAAAGATACGGAGAGCTTCACTAACAAATTGACCACATTATACATAGACGAACATACGATCGTCTAGAGCAAGTTACTGCGCGCATAAGCCGTCTCGACGGATAGGTTAACGTTCAGGACACATCACGAATGACAAAACCATCATCACGCCGGATGATTTGGATACGGCAGCTAGCAAGAGAGATGCCGTTCTACAAGCACCTAGGCATGCATCTGACAAGACTTGGGGCAGGAAGAGCTGAGATTCGAATCAAGGTAACAAAACGGTTAACACAAGACGCTGGCGTGGCACACGGCGGAGTAGCCGCAACTTTAATCGACTCAGCTGTGGGCTTAGCCTTATGCACTATGCTCGACGCAGAGGAATTCATCACCACGGTCGAACTGAAAGTGAACTTTACAGCACCTGCCCAACTAGGCCTGCTGAAAGCTTCAGGCCACATCATTCACAAGGGTAAGCGCATCGCCGTCGGCGAAGCTGAAGTCAAAGACCAGAAGCGAAGGCTAATTGCGAAAGGACTTGTAACTTACATTATAATGACAAAATAACGCTTGCACGTGATTGACATTTTCTAAGCCCACTTGTTCTTGGCGGCTCGTGTCAAAGCGATATCGGCAAGTGCCGAAATGAAAGTTTGGCTCGTGTTCAGGGACTCAGTCCGCCTCAGATCCAAACCGTGTGCCCTAGCAAATTCTTGGGCTTCCACATCAATATCGTACAATATCTCAAGGTGGTCGGCGACGAAGCCTATTGGAACAACTAGAACATTGAAAGTTTTGCCGCGTTCGCTGATTTCCTTAAGCGATTCCAGAATGTCTGGGCCAAGCCATTTCTCGCCTGTTTGACCAGCGCTCTGATAAGCGAAGGACCAGCGGTCAAGTTTCAGCATGTTTGCTACGGCTTGGCATGAGCTACGCAGTTGCGATGGATATGGGTCGTTGTGGTCAAGGATGCGTTCTGGTAGACTATGTGCTGTAAACAAAATGTCGACGTCACATGATTTGGGAAACTGTTCCATAGCGAGACTAACTTTCTCGGCGACCGCACGCTGGAATAGGGGATGGTCGTACCAGCTATCGACGAAATCCACGCTCAAGTTGCCAGCTGCGGCCAGAGCTTGGTCAAGGGCTTGTTTGTACCCGCCAATACTGACCTGAGAATAGTGTGGGGTCAGTGCTAATGCAATAATTCTACTAATCCCATCATTCGCGACTCTCGGAATAACTTCACCTATGTATGGATGCCAATGTTTCATGCCTACATAGACTCGGGCCTTTACCCCTCGTGCGTTCAGGGTCCTTTCTAGGGCTGAGGCTTGCGCATTCGAGATATCAAGTAACGGGGAACGACCACCAATCTTCCTGTATCGCTCCGCCAGATGTTCTAGAACATTTTCAGTTGGCCTATGGCCCCTCCTGATATCCGTCAGGTATGGCTCCATGTCCTCCTCTGAATTTGGAGTCCCATAAGCCATCAGAAGAACGCCGAAGTCTGCCAAGTCTCGCGCCTACGAGGAACTCTGAGTGGAGTCGTGAACGAAATTTACCAGTTCAATAACTTTCTGCGGCGATGTCTCCGGTAACATTCCATGCCCCAAGTTGAAGATATGGCCTACTCTTCCCTTAGTTTTCATTAGAACCTCCCCTGCCTGAGATTTGATTAGCTCGGAAGTCCCCAGTAAGACAGCGGGGTCTAAGTTTCCTTGGATTCCTACATCGCTACCCAGCCTCCCCCATGCTACGTCTATGGGAATTCGCCAATCAACTCCGAACACATCTCCCCCCGCCTGCTTCATTTCCTCAAGTAAGTTTGATGTTCCTGTGCCGAAGTGAATGCGCGGCACGCCAGTCCCCTCCAACTCTTTGAAGATTCGGCGCGAATGTGGAAGCACATATTGATGGTAATCGTGCGGGCTAAGGCACCCAACCCAACTATCGAAAAGTTGAACCACGTCCACCCCCGCTTTGACCTGCGCTCGCAGATAACTCGCCATGGCTGTCGCCAACTCGTTCATCAAGGCATGCCACGTCTTCGGATCACGGTACATCAGCATCTTAGTGTTCAGGAAGTCCCTCGTTGGCCTGCCTTCGATAAGGTAACTTGCTAATGTGAATGGGGCTCCGCAAAAACCAATTAACGGAACGTTAAGAATTTTCTTCACCTGCGCTATGGCTTCAAGAACATATGGGACATCTTCTTTTGGGTTGAGAGTAGTTAAGGAACTGACGGAGTCTAGACTTTGGATTGGTTCATGAATCAAGGGGCCGAGTCCTTCCTTAATTTCGAACTTTACGCCCATGCCTTCCAGCGGCAGCATAATGTCAGCGAACATGATCGCTGCATCTACGCCTAGAATTTCCACAGGTAATGAGGTAACCTCCGCGCACAAGTCAGGATTCTTGCAGATCGAAATCAAGTCATGCTTCTCCCTGATCTTCCTATATTCTGGGAGAAACCTTCCAGCCTGACGCATGAACCAGACAGGGGTAGCGTCGACGGGTTGTAGCCGACACGCCTTGACGAGACGGTCATTCATTTTTGACTGCAAACAACCTAAGCATTGTTTGGGTTTCCCGGAAGGCAAGTTTTCCCTGGTACACTGTGCCCAATGACGAAACTAAATCCATAACCGCGCTACCTCCCCTGCATGCGTCTAGAGAGCTATAGATTCTTGATGCTTCAAAGGAATCACGAAGAATAAACGGAGCTGCAAGTCATCCGAGAAGGTTGAGGATTTCGTTGATTGGCATGGTGATGCATGTGAAAATAGGCGTCTCAATCGCTGTGTAGCGGCTGGCTTCACTACTCCTGAGCTCCATTACCAGTTCAGAGAAATCAGCGGGCTCGTCTGTCTCAAACGCCAATACGAATTCCTGATCGTCTAGGCCGAAGGAGTAACCAGTGTGGATTTGGACTGAGGGATACTTGTGTCCGATCTTGAAATGTTGCGCCATCGCGAGCCTCCGCTCCTCATGAGGTAAGAAATACCATTCACGTTTCTTGACAAAGGGGTACACGAATAGGTATTTTGAGTTCCCGGGGTGCCCGTTTAATGATGCGCCTTCCTGGCCTTCATGCTGGTGGGTGCCTAGGTATTCAGATTGCCGCGTTATCGCCAGATATGAGTACGGAATCTCCAAGTATTTCCCCAGCATTGACGAGAGCAGGTTTGGAGTTAGTTCCTGGAAATCTTCTAGCCTTCTGCTAATTGTCCAAAGCATGAAGTCAGCGTCCCCTCTAATTCCGACGAGGGAGTAACTGCTGAGTATGTTTTGTTTCCCGAAGCGGTTGGTGATAGATGCGAACTCTTGCTTCGCCGTTGACTTATTCGCGTTGTCGAGCCGCCTCCATTGTGAGTCAACTTTGAAGAATGTGTACTTCAGACACTCTCTTTCAGTATCCTGGATTGAGTTCGCCTCCGTGGAAGTTTGAGTTTTCATGATCAGTCTTCCCGCAACCAGTTTGCAGCTTCTTTTGCGAAGTATGTGATTATGATATTAGCCCCGGCGCGTTTGATTGCTGTCAGTACTTCCAGAGCCACGAGTTTATCGTTAAGCCATCCCTTTTGGCCTGCGGCCTTAATCATAGCGTACTCGCCACTCACATTGTATGCGGCTAGAGGAACATTGAATTCCGCACGTGCGCTGCCGATAATATCCAAGTAGCTCAGTGCAGGCTTTACCATTACGATGTCAGCTCCTTCTTTGATGTCGATTGCGATTTCCTTTAGAGCCTCTCTACGGTTAGGAGGGTCCATCTGGTAGGTTCTACGATCTCCCCAAAGCGGCGTGGATTCAGCCGCTTCTCTGAAAGGCCCATAGAAGGCGGATGCGTATTTGGCCGAGTAAGCCATGATGGAAGTATCTGCGAAGTCACGTTCGTCGAGTGCTGCACGAATCGCTTTCACTTGTCCATCCATCATCGCACTGGGGCCTACGATGTCCGCACCGGCCTCCGCGTGTGATACCGCCACGCGGGAAAGGATTCCTAAGGTTTCATCGTTAGCCACAGTTCCTCCATGGATAATCCCACAGTGTCCGTGATCGGTGTACTGGCAGAGACAAACATCTGTAGCAACGACCAGCTCCGGCGCCAATTTCTTAACGGCACGAACCGCCTGCTGAACTATTCCGTCGGTTTGGTATGCCTCGCTACCTGTCGCATCTTTGTGTTCTGGCAAACCAAAGAGGAGGATGGCGGGTATCTTCAGGTCTGTGACCGTCGAAATCTCGTCCTCAAGACCCGAAAGAGGAAGCCTGTAGATTCCAGGCATCGATTCAACTTCCTCGTGCTTCGAAATTCTGCGGTCCACGAAGATAGGATACATCATATCTGAACTTGACAAACGTGTTTCCTGCATCAATAGACGCATGGAACGTAGTCGCCTAAGACGGCGCGGTCTTTCAGCTGCCTTGAATTCTTTCGAAGCCTCATATAGTTCCGATTTCATCAACTATCGCCTCAACTAAAGCATCAATTGTGTGTATCTCCGCAACAATGTCAACGTCTATGCCTAATTCCTTCGTCGCCTCAACCGTTACCGGTCCAATACAAGCAACCTTGACCGTGCTCAAAAATTGCTCTAGCTTATTGAACCCCAGAACCCGCGCTAAGTTACGCACGGTAGATGGACTAGTGAAGGTTATCAGGTCTACTCCTCCAGCAAATATGCAGGTCAAACGATCTGGCGTCAAGTCGGGTGGGATGATGGTTCGATATGCTACAACCTCCTCAACCAAGGCTCCGCGTTTTCGCAATAGGTCTGGGAGTTTCTTCGACGCGATGTCCGCGCGAGGTAGAAGAATCCGCCTCCCTTTCACATCTCCTAGGCCGTCAGCTATTTTCCAGGAGAGGAATTCGGTAGGAACTAGTTCAGGCTTCTTGACGGTACGCTCCAAAGCCGACGCTGTCGCGGGTCCGATGGCGGCTAACATGACTTGCTTCAAGGCCGAAGGTGCAATCTTGAGGTCTGCCATGCGTTTCATGAAGAACCGGACGCCATGAACGCTTGTGAATACGATCCAATCGTACTCGTTAAGTCTCCCTAGGGCCTCATCCAAAGTGTCATTGTTCTCGGCAGGGATTATCTCGATAGTAGGCAATTCGATCGTTCTTGCTCCGAGTTCACGCAGTTTCTCCGAAAGGTTTTGGACCTGTTCAATGGGTCGAGTTACCAGAATCGTCACCCCAGATAGCGGTTTTAGTGACGCTGCCTGCATCACTTAGTCTCCAATACGATTTCTGCACCCTTCTTCAACAACGACTCCGCCAATTCCTCCCCAGCTTTCTCCGCGCTGGGATTATCTGAAACAAGTCGACCTCTCAGAATCAGCCTTCCGCTGGCAGCGGCGACCATTCCGTCGATTGCTAGCTTTCCATTCTCAAGCTTTGCATATGCAGCGATCGGGGTCTGACAGTTAGCTCCTAGCCTCTTTGCAAACCCGCGCTCAGCCTCAATTGCTCTGCGGGTTGGCCCGTGATCTAGCTTTGACAATAGCGTTCTGATTTCAGCATCATCTTCCCGGCTCTGAACCGCTAGGGCTCCCTGTCCAACCGCAGGCAGCATTACATTTGGCGAAAAAAATTCAGTTACTTTCCCATCAAGTCCAAGCCTTATGAGGCCAGCAGCGGCAAGCACAAGCGCGTCACAGTCACCCTTCTGAAGTTTCCGCAAGCGAGTGTCAATATTCCCGTTCATCTCAACGATTTCCAGATCACCCCGCGCCGCGAGGAGTTGCGCTTTCCTCCTCACGCTACTCGTTCCAATTCGTGCTCCGCCGTCAAGCTGTTGAAATTTCTTGTTTCGGGAAATAAGAACGTCACGTGGGTTCACTCGCTCTGGGACAGCGGCTATCAGAAGGCCTGGCGGTATGTCGGTTGTAAGGTCCTTCATACTGTGAACAGCTAGGTCGACTTCACCTTGAATTAGTGAATCCTCTATTTCCTTCGTGAAGAGGCTCTTTCCTTCAACCCTAACCGTTCCGGTGTCGTGCATCTTGTCGCCTTGTGTCCTAATCGGGACAACTTCGCATCGAATATGTGGTGCAATCTTCTTCAGCGAATCAACCATTTCGTTAGTTTGCGCCAATGCGAGCGAACTGCCCCTGGTTCCAATGCGCAAGTGTTGTTTCATTGTTTGTTAGTTCCCACCAGAGTGAAATGCTGTGGAATATTTGCCATTGTTTTGCTCACATTCCGGTGCATTCGGAAGTTGGTCTCATTGCCCGAAGGAAGAAGTCAGAGAGATAATTTGCTGCCTCCGATGGTTTGTAGCTTCGTTTGAAGTGAATTTGCTGGAAGACGAGGCGATGCATCATACCAAGTAAACATTCAGCAGCCATTTTCGGGTCTGTTTCGCGGAATTCTCCGGCAGCGATTCCCTTTCGAATTATACGCGTTAGAAGAGATTGAATTCGGCCAAGCTCAGCCAATAAGGTGTTCCGTCCCAGCGAATCGAGCTCTGTCGAGTGCCTTACGTAGAGGCCGACATTCAATCGTTCCTTCGGGAAGCTAGTGAGGTACGTGTGAACGAATGCTCGGACTTGCGATGCCGGTTTCTTGGCCTTCTTATATTCATTATCTAATTGTGTGATGAACCCTGTCATGCTCACGCTTTCGCGTACAACTGTATCGAACAGTGCCTCCTTGTTTCTGAAATAGTAGTAGATTGTGGGAGCTGTGACGCTAGCAGCCTTACATATGTCGCGGATAGCGACGTTGGAGAACCCACGTCTAGTGAAGAGCTCTTTGGCAACTTCCAATATTCTGTGTTCTTGGTTAGTCTTCGACATTTCATTTATTCAGCTCAGAGAGATGGTGTCAAAGGAAATAGCTCAGTTCGGCTTCCATCTGGAATGTACGGACAAGCAGGGTCTTCCTCGAATGGGTCTCCGTATTCTGCGAAAGCTCTAGATCTAGAACCTCCGCAAATTTCTTTGTACTCGCATTTGCCACAACGGCCCTTCAAGTTGGAAGAATCTCTCAACGCGATAAACAGCGGACTCGACCGGTATATCGTTCGGAGATCCTCTTCGGGCACTTTACCCGCGCTGACCGGCAGAAAACCGCTTGGGTATACTTCTCCATCATGTGCGACGAAAACAATACCCTTCCCGTCCCGTGTGTGTGTTGACTTCATTGCTGGGGGGCTTGTAGGCGGTCCTTCCAGACCTTGTAACCTCGCACCGAGGCGACGGTGAAGTTCACCATTGGGCGGGGCCAGACCCTTCTGCCGTTCTATTCGTACCCTTCTGAAATTCGGACCTTCGGCTGTCCGCACGGGGATACCATAGTGTGCAGCGTCATAGAGAAAGTGCATGACTTCCTCGCATTCTTCAGGGTCGAGGATCTCAAGCGCCGCGCCTCGACCTGTTCGAATTAGAAAGAAGACCTCCCACGCGACTGCTCCGGTTTCCTTGACGATATGAAAGATGTCCGCTAGCTCCTCGAGGTTGCTTCTCATAACTGTCGTGTTTATTTGCGCCCTCAATCCTAACTGTTTCGCCAGACGAAGCGATTGAATCGTTTCGCTCCATGTGCCTCGAATCCCGCGTAGGCGGTCATGAGTTTCTGGGGAAGCCCCGTCGAGGCTTACAGACATTATGTCAACGCCGAGTTCCGTCATACGCGAGATTGTTGAGGCATTTAGCTTCGGTGTCACGCTCGCGGCGACTGCCACATAGATCCCTAGGCCCTTTGCGCGTTCGATTAAGTCGAAAAAGTCCTCTCGCATTATAGGGTCTCCCCCGGTCAAGAGAAGCGCGGGATAGGGTTCTCCGAACCCTGTGAGCTGATCTATAAGTTTCAAGCCTTGCTCGCGATCGAGCTGCCCAGCCTTGGGTTTCCTCATGGCTTTGGCTCTGCAATGCTTGCAAGCAAGTAGGCAGGCCTTCGTAGTTTCCCAGCAAACAAAGATTGGAGCCTCAGATAGGTCGCCCCGCAGAGTCCAAGGAGGTCTCGTCATTTTCGGCAGCTCTGAATACAAGGCCAACTAGGATTCAGTATATTTAACGTTCGTTATATAATGTCAAAAGTAAACTTGAATTCTACTTCACCTTCAACCCTTGATTTTCCATTTGCCCTAATCTTGGCAACCTTGGGTGAAGCTTAAGTTCCGTGAGTGTTACGTGGTGGATGGTTTGGGAAAGAGCTTGACTTACCAGAATATCTTACTGAGCAAAGAGGGCAATGTGGGCATACTTCACCTGAACCGTCCCAAGGTTCTCAACGCACTCAACTCCGAGCTCATGGTCGAGCTAGTAAGTGCCCTCGAAGAACTGGACAAGGACCAAAGCATTCATTCCATGATTTTGACCGGAGGCGAAAATGTCTTTGCGGCTGGAGCAGACCTGCGTGAGATGGTTGAGGCCACACCGGTTGACCTCGTGCTTGGCCGGCGCTTTGAACTTTGGGATCGCATCAGAAAGATCTCAAAGCCAATCATAGCTGCAGTAAGCGGTTACTGCTTAGGTGGAGGAAATGAGCTGGCAATGAACTGCGACATTATCATAGCATCGGAAACTGCAACCTTCGGTCAACCGGAAGTCAACGTAGGGATCATGCCGGGCGCCGGCGGGACACAAAGGTTAACGCGTGCTGTTGGGAAGTACAAAGCTATGGAAATGATACTAACAGGCAAACCGATTTCAGCTGAAGAAGCATGCCGGGCAGGCCTCGTTAATCGCGTGGTACCGAAAGAGAGTCTGATGGATGAAGCAAAGAAAATTGCCAGTGAGATCGCCTACAAGCCCACAATATCAGTTAGAGCAGCAAAGGAAGCGATATCGAAAGCGCAAGACACGACACTAGAAATAGGATTGGAATTTGAACGCAGGACCTTCTATATGTTGTTTGCAACTGAAGACGGCAAAGAAGGCATGAGAGCGTTCTTGGAAAAAAGAAAGCCCGCTTTCAAGGGAAGATGAATGAAATCGACTAGTATCCTAGAAGCCGCTTTTATCTCGACAGGCATTGCCTTAGTGGTCTTGCTGGTCGGTTTAAATTGTTTGCAAGGTTCGGCGGGGATGAAATTATTTGGAATTCTCGAATGTGATTATGGCCTCACGTCTGCTGATTTTCGCGTGAAGATAGGCGCGACAGCCGTGTTTGTGCTCTTTCTAGCATTGCTTTTCGGTCCGATTCTAGCTGTTCTTCGACGGTCTGGACACATTAAGCGCTCAAAACGCTCAGATTAATTCTTGGCTGAGGAATAGAAAACGACGACTCAAGCCTATCAAACATTGCGCTATGAAAAGTCGGACACCATCGCTACCATAACCCTGAATCGACCTGACGTGCTTAACGCGGTGAACGAAACGATGGGCAAGGAGCTACTTGATGCGCTCCGCAGCGCTGAAAGGGATGATGAAGTTCATTGCCTCATCATAACGGGAAACGGGCGTGCCTTCTGCGCAGGAGAAGACATTCAAGATTTGCGCGGGCAATACGAAAGGGGGGAGAATCCGAAACTCGGAGAGAGGCTTCTGCTCAAGTACAATCCAATCATCCGGCAAATTCGCCGCATGCAGAAACCGGTAATCGCAGCAGTGAACGGCGTCGCGGCAGGGGCAGGAGCGGGAATAGCCTACTCATGCGACATTCGCATCGCTTCCGACAATGCCAGATTCCTGCAAGCCTTCATCAAAGTTGGACTTGCACCGGATTCAGGAACCAGCTTCTTCCTCTCAAGGCTCGCGGGATTCTCAAAAGCTTTGGAACTATCTCTAACCGGCGATGAACTCACGAGCAAGGATGCAGAACGCCTCGGATTAGTATCCAAAGTCGTCCCCGCAGAACAACTGATTGGGACGGCGCGAGAGCTAGCGACTAAATTGGCACAGGGGCCGTCGAGGGCGATTGGCCTTACCAAGCGGGCCCTCAACAAGTCAATATCGAGTGACTTGGAAACAGTATTGGAATACGAAAGTTATCTGCAAGAGATAGCTGGAGCAACGGCCGACCATATCGAAGCGGTTAGGGCTTTCTTTGAGAAAAGAAAGCCGCTGTTCAAGGGGAAATAAGTAGGGCACTAAAACGGAGTAGCAATGGGTTCGTCCTTACGCACGTCGACCTCCACTCCTTCGAGATCTATCTCATGGATAGCGGGAATAGGGATTCCTAATTTCTCTACTTGCTCTCTACGCCTTTCAATAGCCTTCAACCAACCCTTCGATTTCTCATCCAATGTTGGCACACCTAAACCAGAATCTCTCGCAACCCCCTCCATTTCCAAATCAATTTCATCGAAATCTTTGGGTAGGTGCCAAAAGATGGATATGGGCCTGTATAGTAAGGGAGACAGGAATATGAAACCATGTTTCATCTGTCTAGTAATCATGAGCTTCTGGTCCTGTTCGAAATCCCTTGCGAGATTGTCTAAGAGAGACAATGTTCCTGCAAGATGACGCGACTCGTCGACCGTAACGTTCTGGAAGGCTTCCTTGTAGAGTTTGATATTCGAGAGTTCGCTTACGGTCTTGAAGATTAATTGGGCGCCTATTTCGGCGAAGAATAAACTTGAGAAGATCAACTCCAAGGGATATTTGTCCCATGCTTTCATGAACCCGTCCCAATACCGTCGTCCATTATCATACAACGCCAGGATATTCTTTAGAGCCCTCTTCTCGAAGTCTGTCGTGGCATTGTACTTGTATGGAAAGTTTGGACAGAGCTTGTTGCAAGCTCGCCTGCAGACCTCGTCATGCCTGCACTCGTCAAAAGTCACCGCGGCCAAGAACTTCTTCGTAGGGTCCTCCATATCGGACATAGCCGCCTTTAGCATTGCAGTTCCAAATGCCCCAATCCCTGACTTTTCGAAAAGCGCCAGTTTTGCCATCCAATACGCCTGCGCGACGCGCTCTTTCGAGTCCAACCCGGACGGGTCCAATGAATCCCAAGCTAATGTGACAGGGTTCCAATCTTGTACGAAAGATTGCTCATACGTGCGAAGTAATTGCTGCGTCTTCACTGTCCAGTTGCCAGGGAATATGTTCGGTTCACCAGAAGATGTTGACATGCAGACCATGTTAGGGGAAAACGAGTGCGCCTTTAAGCATTCCGTAGAAAAGTGAGGAGGGATCCCGTTCAATTCTGTAGCTCAATCGTCTTCAACGAAGATTTTCTTTTCGCAGAGCTTTTCGAGGCGATGCACGATCGAGCTCCGTTCTAAGGAGGTTTTGAGTTCTCCAAACACACTATCCGTCATTCCAAACCTGACCTTGTTTGCCGCGCTCTTATCGAATAATGCCCTACTCGTGTGGACCATCGGGCTATGGGTAATCGCAGGTTTCGTTCTAATAACACCGCAATGCATGATACTCATCTCTAGGATTTTCCTCGCCTACTCTTTCCACAGTGTGGGACCGAGCTTCATAACCACCGTGAGCGAAAAGGCGTTAAAGCAAATAGCCCCAGACTAGTCAACGGACCAGCTCATGAGCAAGAGAATACGGCTCTTCTTTGTAACAGACGTCCACGGCTCCGAGAAATGTTTCCGGAAATTCGTGAACGCTGCCAAATTCTACTAGGCGCAAGTACTAATCTTAGGTGGAGACATAACTGGCAAAATGGTCATCCCAATTGTCGACCAGAGCAACGGTACTTACAACTGTAGATTCTTAGGAAACGAATTAGTAATCAAGTCGAAAGAAGATCTCGATACCACGGTGAAGAACATCCGCGACGCAGGCTTCTATCCCTACATGTCAAACCAACAAGAAGTTGTAGAACTCCAAGCTAACAAGGCAAAACTCGACGCGCTCTTTGAACGGCTTATGGTAGAATCCGTCGACAGTTGGGTCAAGCTTGCCCACGAGCGACTATCAGGCACAGACGTCAAATGTTACATCTCGCCCGGCAACGATGACATCCTCGCCATCGACTCACACCTAACAAACACAGGCGTCGTCTTCAACCCCGAGAGAAAAGTTGTGCAAATCGACGAGACTCATGAAATGATTACACTCGGGTACACTAATCACACTCCTTGGAATAGCCCAAGGGAGGTTGACGAGGATCAGTTGGAAGTAATGCTGGAAGAAATGTGTGGACAAATTCATGACATGAAGAACTCGATTTTCAACATACACTGCCCGCCGATTCAAACAATAATCGACCAAGCACCGGCATTAGATTCAACCCTAAAGCCCATCGTAAGAGGTGGCCAACTCCAGATGACGGCGGCAGGGAGCTCAGCCACTAGGAAGGTCCTTGAAAAGTATCAGCCCCTAGTCGGAATACATGGCCATATCCACGAAAGTAAAGGCGTAACAAAGATAGGCAAAACAAGCTGTTTCAACCCGGGAAGCGAGTATACCGAAGGAATTCTGCGCGGCCTAGTAATCGACCTCGAAGACCGAAAGATAAAGAATTACACGTTTACTGCGGGCTGAACTTGAGAAGAGAAAAATTCGAATGACAAACAGCGAAACAGAACTATAGGCCTTCGCAAACTTATTTGTGCCCACAAGTTCGCAATCTCTCCTCCGATAATCCTAATTACGCTGGAAGACGAGCGTTTGTCCAGGTGTGCTTAACTGACTTCTCTTCAATCGTTAAGCTACGAAGATGCCCCTCAAATCCGGGTCAAACCGCCAGGGCCGAAGTCGAAGGAACTCCTCGCAAAACAATCTGCCCTCGAGACTAGAGCTGTGATTTACACCAAAGCATTTCCTTTCGCAATAGACTCCGCTAAAGGTGCCACGATAAAGGACGTCGATGGGAACGTGTACATAGATTGGGTCAGCGGTATCAGCGTCCTTAACCTCGGCCATAACAATCCCGAGATCAGTGCAGCTGCAAAATCGCAGATGGATCGCATATGGCACTCCCTTGAGATCCCCACTGAAACCAGAATTGATTTCCTTGAAAAAATGCACTCCCTTCTCCCAGGAAATCTGCGAGGGCACGCGAAAATCCTGTTCACTGTTACAGGTGGAGATGCATGTGAAGCAGCGGTCAGCCTCGCCAAGTACGCGACTGGGAAGAGAACGATAATCGCCTTCGAGGGCGCTTACCACGGCGTCCATCAGGGGATTGTGGGCGCAACTGCAAGCCGGCAATACCTCTCGACCTCAGGGGCTATGAGGTATGGTGTGTTTCACATTCCATTCCCCTACCCATACCGGTTCCCCCTCCCCGTTGAACAGAAGGGCGATGAAGCTAAGGTTGTTCTGAGATATCTTGAACATCTGCTGACTGACACTCATTCGGGCCTCGACGATGCCTGCGGAATTTTAGTTGAACCGATTCAAGGTGAAGGAGGATATATTGTTCCACCAAACGACTTCCTACCTGGGTTACGAGAAATTGCCGATAAGTTCCAAATTCCCCTGATAATCGACGAAGTCCAAACAGGGTTCGGAAGAACTGGACGCTTTTGGGGATGTGAGTTGACAGACACATCACCGGACATTATGTGCGTATCCAAGTCAGTTGGGGCTGGCATTCCCCTCTCGTTCATAGCGCACCGTGACGAATACGATGCTAAGCTTCCTGAAGCATTTCACCTCGGAACATACAGAGGGAACCCAATTGCCTTAGCCGCCGGCTCTGCAAGCATCGATTTCATTAAGAAAACAAATCTGCTCAACAGAGTCCAACAACTGGGAAAGAAAACCATTTCACGGTTCGACCAGATTGCAAACACGAGCAGCAGGATCGGAGACGTGAGAGGCGCAGGCTTTATGATCGGTAATGAGTTCGTGGATTCAAAGGAAACAAAGAAACCATCTAAGGAGCTAGCCGTAAAGCTGCGAAAAACCATGTTTGAGAGAGGACTTCTCATGCACACGTGCGGCCACTTCGGAAACGTACTTCGCTTTATGGCCCCATTGATTATCAGCGAACAGCTACTCGAAAAGGGGCTCGAAATATACGCGGCAGCTGTGAAAGAAAACTAGGCTTGCCAGCTTGCCGCGAATGATTTGCTTGCTTCAGTGAAGGGTGCTACCGCCGTCTAGGACTATGGTTTGCCCGTTTAGGAACGAAGAATCATCTGAGCAAAGGAACGCGAGGGACTTTGCTATCTCGTCAGGCGTTCCGAAGCGTTTGATTAGGTTACCACTCCGTTCCTTTGCCAATTCTTCCCTGCTTAATTCGCTCACCCATTCTGTTTCGATATTTCCTAGGGCGACCGTGTTCACTCGAACGTAGGGCGCAAGTTCGAACGCCAAGGCTTTTGTCAAGCCTATGATGCCAGCCTTGGCAACTGTGAAGGCAAACCCTTTGTTATGGCCGCTCAATGCTGGTGTTGAACTCACGTTCACTATGACACCGCTTTTCTGTCGTAGAAAATGCGGCGCAACGGCGCGGGCGCAGAGGAAAGAGCCGAAAAGGTCCACATTAAGTGGCTTATAGAAGTCTTCAGGCGTCAACTCCATGAACGATTTGTTCCATTCTCCTCTTGCAGGATAACCGGCTAGGTTCAGCAGCACATCTACCTTACCAAACTCTCGGACAGCTCCGTCCACCATCTCTTGGACTTGACCTTGTGCCTCCAACAAATCAGTGAAGTTCACATGAGCAAGGATTGTCTTCTTTCCCAAAGCTGCAAGCTTGTCAGCAACCGTTTCAGCTTCAGCTATCCTAGACATGTATTGCAAAACAACGTCTGCACCTTCACTTGCGAACTCAATCGCCGCCGCACGTCCGATTCCTCCGCTTGCTCCCGTGATGATGGCAACCTTGCCAGACAACCGCGACATAACCAACGCTCCTAACCCTGCATGAGCACCATAAGAGAGCTAAATGTCCCTCGTTCTCGGGGAGCACATTCACCTTGCGTCCAAAAAAGCGGCTGGGTGAACTTGGCGGCCCTAGCAACAGACTTATGTGGCCAGGGCGAGGAAAATCAAGTTGAGAGAGGCAGAAACCTCGCCGACCATTGAACAGCTAACTCGCTCCCATATACGAATACCCGTCCTCGTTTACGAGCGCGAAAGAATCGCCCAGTATTTGCATTTCATCAAGCGGTATAGGAAAAGACTAGTTTTCGCTGGGAGATTGGAGGTGCTCGGAATCCTGCTTGTCGGATTCACCGGCTACATATACGTCTCAGGCACGAAGTACGGTTCTAAGGTCATCGACGGCCTCCTGAACATCTTGGCCAGTGCGAAATTGGATGATTGCCTATATCAGATCGTGGATTGGCATCAGAAGAAAGGCCAACTTTTGGTCTTCGTCACAAGGGAATTCTATCGGTAACCTCACAGTAGTGTATAGAATATTCTAGACGTCTTTTCTTGCGGCGAACACGGTCTCGTGTTCTGTCTCCGCTCCATTTGCAACTGTCAAGGTTTAGCCTTCGCCCGTTAAAGCCAAACGCTTTAAGCGATTAGCGGGTAGGTTCGAGAGGGTTTCGTGGTAGAAGAAAAACCGGAAGCAAGCAACGACGAAATAGACGACGAGTATTTGCCAGCTTGCTGCCGCAACGGTAAAGGGCACAGTCACCCTGTATAAGCGTTCTACGCCGAACTGGTTGTTTGCATTAGACCTGACGCTCTCGATCAACCTTAGACCGTATCTGGTTTAATTAGGGTGTAACACAAATTACCGTTCGCCAGGTTTGTAGCCTGTAACTTTAGTTTCATTCCAATGCTTATCTGATCATCGGGAATCGTTTTGTCGATCCAAGCGAAGACTTTCGGGCCATCAGAGAGTTCTGCAAGGCCGAGGAAATAGGGCGCCTGATCTTTGAACATGGATGGTGTTGCGTCGACCTTGGTGTAAGTAATGAGCACGCAGTTCCCAGTAAGTTCTTTCCATTCGAAGTTGCTCGAGAGGCACCTGACGCAGTGTGCTCGTGGTGGAAACTGAACACAACCACATTCTTTGCACTGGGTCCCAGAGATTTTTCCTTCCTGTAAGTAGTCAATGATTTTTGATATCCTAGTTTGACTGGTGTATGATACCCAACCGAACCTTTCGAAACCCAATTTTCTGTAGCCTCTGGACTTGAAATTACTTAGCGCTGAGGATCGTGCAGACAGAGTACATTCCGATGCCGCCAATGTTGTGAGCCAAACCTAACTTTGCTTTCGGGACTTGGTTGGAGCCACCTTCGTTGCGTAGTTGTTTAACTATTGAAATTATGTGTGAGGCCCCCGTTGCTCCCACGGGATGGCCTTTTGCTAGTAATCCTCCGTCCACATTCACGGGGATTTTTCCTCCCACGTAAGTTTGACCGTCTGCGATGAATTTCCCGCCTTCACCTTTTCTGCAGAATCCCAGATCCTCGTAGTTGATCACTTCGGCTGAGGTGAAACTATCATGCACTTCGGCGACATCGATGTCTCCAGCATTTACTTTTGCCATTTTGTATGCTTGCCTGACAGCATGAACGCTGCATTCGAAACTGGCAAACTCATTCCGGCTTGTGAGCGACATTGGACTCGACGCTAGACCCAATCCAGTTATCCAGACAGGGGCATCCGTAATCTTCCGCGCCTTCTCCACGCCTGCTAGAATAATGCATGCGGCACCGTCTGCGTTGGCGCAGCAGTCATAGAGCTTAAGTGGGCTTGCAACGACGCGAGATTTCAAGACGTCTTCAACCGTGAGTTCTTTTTGGAACATGGCGTACGGATTCTTCGCACCATATTTGTGGTTCTTAACTGAGACTAAGGCGAATTGTTCTTCCGTTGTCCCATACCTGTTCATGTGAGCCCGAGCGTGCATCGCGTAGTAGGCTGGCATCGTCGGACCAAAGGGGGACTCCCACATGACATCACCCGACCTGCTCATCACGTCCTGCACCTCGTCAGTATCGAGTTCAGTCATCTTCTGAAAACCAACAACTGCTACTACATCGTGCAAACCAGCTTGAATCATAGACCAACCGACTCTTACTCCCACGCCGGAGGATGCACAAGCGGCCTCAATGTGGAACGTTGGCTTCGGGTTGAGACCAACATACTCAGCCATTATTCCGCTGGGAGAACGTTGTTTATCGTAATGCGATCCCGAACAGACGATGATGGTTGAGATATCGTTTCTAGCTATCCCAGCGTCGGAAAGGGCTTCCTTGAATGCGTCGGCCACAAGTTCCCGACTTGATGAATCGGATAGCTTGCCGAATTTAGTCTGCCCGACGCCAACAATGCCTACTCTCATCAACTTCGCCTTTACAAAGCTGCTTTAGTCAGGCCTAAGTAGGTAACTTATTGAGTTATCCTGAGTTAATCTCAAAAAGGCTAACAACATCTACATAGCCTAACTTGGAGTAGGTTACTGGAAAACTTGGAATAGGGCACCTTTGATAGTCACGGAAGAACCAGCAAAACAGAGAATCCTTGGAGCTTTAGCTGATGAGTATTCAAGGAAAATTCTCACCGCGACCATCGAGGATCCGATGAGCGCCCTTGAGCTGAGCAAGAAGTATGAGATACCCATAACAACAGTCTACCGCCGCATTGAAGAGTTAGTCGAAGCTGGGCTTCTGGCCGCGGTTAAATCAGGCCGTACGACTGATGGCAAGTGGTATGACCTCTATAGAAGCCTCCTAAAACGAATAGACGTAAGTTTCGAGAAAGGTGATGTCCGGATAGACGTAATAGTAAACGAACATGTATCGGACAGATTCACCCGCATGTGGAGTTCAATCCCAACAATCTAACCGGGGCCTGACCGCTTGATCGAGCATACTCAACTATTTTGGACCGCATCAATAATGCGACTAGTCGCTCTCTTCCTCGGGGCGTTCATTGTCTATCTCGCTTACAGGGGCTACAAAAGAAATGCCAGCAAACCCTTGTTATACGTAGCGTTAGGTTTTGCACTCATCACTGCAGGTACCCTTCTTGAAGGGCTGATGTTTGTAATACTGGGCTCTGACATTCTTGCCGCAATTGCAATTGAAGGCGTTTTGACGGTCATGGGATTCGTAGCGATCATATACTCGATCTACGCTGTGAAATGAAAGAGGACGCGTCCTCTAGTCTGCCGAGAAATACTCTGAAGCTTAATGTCAAGCCCAGTTCACAACTATACGTTCACGTAGGGCTGGATTGAAACCACGCAGAACCTATAGTCTACTTGCCCGTCTATATTCTACGTCCGGAGGAACAAAAAACAGCTCTACGTAACTCCTCGTGCTGGATTTGTTATGCAAGCCATGAAGCCGATCTCGAGACGCGCCATAGATGTCTCATTGGAGCCCTTTAGGCTGGCCCTAGCTCTTCCTAAGGATGTCATTCGCCTGAGTGTTGGGGAGCCAGATTTCGATACGCCCGATTTCATTCGAGTTGCAGCCAAGAGATCTATCGACGAAGGGTTCACCCACTATGGTCCTGCTTCAGGTTACGAAGACTTGAGAAAAGCAGTTGCTGAGAAACTTCGCCGAGAGAATCGCATCACTTACGATTACGAAAGAGAAATCGTCATTACACCTGGCTCATCATCAGGAATATTCCTCGCAATGCTTACCTTGCTTGATCCCGGAGACGAGGTTTTAGTTCCGGATCCGGCATGGTTCCACTATAGGACGCTCACCAGCCTCTGCGGAGCAAAGCCTGTAAGTATGCCGGTCAAGTTCGAGGATCACACTTCATCACTGGACTTGGAAGAAACCAAACGACGCGTA
>Ga0187885_10001172_pt1 | contig 29569 bp, 32 predicted proteins | sample June2016WEW_20_1_3_FD_132970 | JGI IMG/M metagenome (GOLD analysis project Ga0187885, IMG submission 132970) | Peatland microbial communities from SPRUCE experiment site at the Marcell Experimental Forest, Minnesota, USA - June2016WEW_20_100 | ecosystem: Environmental > Terrestrial > Soil >...
ACCGTTCGCGGCGCCGGCTACCGCCTGGAGGAAGCGTGAGGACGTACCGGTGGCTCCGCGGGCAGCCCGGCCCCGAGGCCCGCGCCCACGGTCACGACGGCCCGTCGGTGGCGATGCTCACAGTTCGCGTGGCGATGGCCGCAGCCGCGATCGTCGGCCTGGCCTATCTGGCCATAGCCGTCGTCGTGGCCGTCGTCGTTTCGAGCAACCTCACGGCCGACGTGGATCGCCACCTCATCCAGGCGCTGGACGTTGTCGCGAATCCCGGCCAGCCGGGCGGCCTGCCGGACGGCGGCCAGGGGGGCCCGGGCTTCGACCCGACCCGTCAGGATCCCCGCGCCGTGCCGGTGCTGCTCTGGGAGGTGAGCGCTGATGGGACGGCCGCCGGCCAGGGTCTGAACGACCTTACGCTGCCGGCCGAAGACCGCTCGATCTCCGCTCCGACAACCGTCTCGATCGCGGGTGCCAGCTATCGCGTGGCGGGCCGGACTGTAGGCTCGGACCGTTACGTCGTAGCCCAGGCGATGGACGGCGTGTCCGGCACCGAGTAGACGCTGCTCGTGGCCGAGATCGGGATCGGCTGCGCGCTGCTGATCGTGGTCTTCCTGGGCGCGCTGGCCATTGGCCGGCGAGTTGCCCTGCCGATCGATCGGGCCCGCCGGCGCCAGCTCGAATTCACGGCCGACGCCTCGCATGAGCTGCGCACCCCGCTTTCGGTCATCGAGGCCCAGACGAGCCTGGCTCTGGCGCGCGCGCGCGATGGAACGTGGGATGCGAATGCCTTCGGGCGCATCGACTCGGAGCTGCGGCGGACCCGGCGCCTGGTGGACGACATGCTGTGGCTGGCTCGATTCGATTCGACGGGTGGGCAGCCCAACGCCGAGCCCGTTGACGTCGGCGTCCTGGCCGCGCAGACGGCCGACCGATTCGGGGCCGTGGCGGAGGCCCGGCACCAGAAGCTGACCGTCGACAACGCGGCGGCCGAGGAGGGCGCCATCGTGAGCGCCTCCCCGGAGTGGCTCGATCGGCTGCTCGGGGTGCTGCTGGACAACGCCAGCAAGTACTCGCCGGAGGGCGGCAGCATAGTCGTCACGGTCGCGGGCGAGGGGCGGCGCGTGCGCGTCAGCGTCGACGACTCGGGGCCCGGGATCCCGGTCGACGAGAGGGCCCGCGTCTTCGACCGCTTTCACCGAGCCACGGATGCGCCCGGTGGCGCCGGTCTCGGCCTGGCCATAGCGGATGCGATCGTGCGCGCCACGGGCGGCCGCTGGACGATCGGCACTTCCCCTGACGGTGGGGCGAGCATCTCCGTCAGCTGGCCGCGCTCGGTTCTCAGGCACCGCGAGACTTCCGCCGGCTAGCGGCCGCCAGCCCAAAGACTTCCGTCAGGGAAACGCGGCCTCCGCGGCGGGCCCTCCTGTCAGGCGCCGCGCCAGCGACGGCGCGACTCGCATGTCTTCAGTCGAGCGCCGTGGGTGCGTGGGCCGTCGGCTCGTAGCGGCGCAGTGGCTGCGTGGCGCGAATGACCGAGCGCAGGGTGGCGAGGTCGCCTCGGATCAATCCACCTGCCCGGGCCTGCACCAGGACGTTGCCGAGTGCCGTCGCTTCGACGGGGCCCGCGATGACGGGCACGCCGCAGGCGTCTGCCGTGAGCTGGCACAGGAGCTCATTGCGGCTGCCGCCGCCGACGATGTGGATGACGGCGATGTCGAGCCCCGAGAGCCGGCGTGCGTCTGCGATCGCGCGGGCGAACGCCCGAGCCAGGCCGTCGAGAATGCAGCGCACGAGGGCCGGCCGAGAGGCCGGGACCGGCTGATCGGTCGCCCGGCAATGGGCGGCGATCCGTGCCGGCATGTCGCCGGGCGGCAGAAACCCCGGCTCGTCCACGTCGATGACGCTGCCGCCCGGGGGCACTTCGGCAGCGGCGGCGAGCAGCTCTCCGAGATCGGCCGGCCCGCCTTCGCGTTCCCAGGCCCGCATCGATTCCTGGAGCAGCCAGAAACCCATGACGTTGCGGAGATACCGGATCCGGCCATCCACGCCGCGCTCGTTCGTGAAGTTCGCCTGCTGGCTCGCTCGCCCGAGGATCGGGTGGCCGAGCTCGACGCCGACGAGCGCCCAGGTTCCGCACGAGATGTACGCGAACCGCTCGCCGTCCGCCGGCACGCCGACTACCGCGGATGCGGTGTCGTGGGATCCCACGGCGGTCAGGACGGTATCGCGCGACAGGCCGGTGTCGGCGATCGCCTGCGGCCTGATCGCGCCGAGCGGGTCTCCGGCGTGGACGAGCTCGGGCAGGATCGCCGCGGGCAGGCCGAGCGCGTGGACCAGGTCCAGCGACCAGGAACCGACGACGGGGTCGAAGAGGCCGGTCGTCGAGGCGTTCGTCGCCTCGGCGCGGACGGCACCGGCCAGCCAGTAGCCGATGAGGTCCGGGATTAGAAGCAGCGCGTCGGCCGCCTCGAGCTCCGCCGTTCCGAGCGCGGCCGCCAGCTGGTAGACGGTGTTGATCGGCATGAACTGAGTGCCGGTCATCTCGTACAGACGAGCCCGCGGCACGGCCCCGTGGACCCGCTCCACCCCGAGGGCCGTCCGGCCGTCCCGGTAGTGATAGGGGTTGCCGAGGAGCCGTCCCGCGGGATCGATGAGCCCGTAGTCCACCCCCCAGCCGTCGACACCGACGCTCGAGAGCGTGGCCGACAGCCGAGTGGCGCGGCGTAAGCCTTCGGTTATCTCGTGATACAGCCGCAGCACATCCCAGTGCAGGCCGTCGGGCAGCGCGACGGGATCGTTCGCGAACCGGTACGCCTCCACGAGCTCGAGCGTGCTTGGGCCGACGTGGCCGACCATGACGCGTCCGGACGACGCGCCGAGATCGACGGCCGCGACGGTACCGGTCACCGCGGGGACGTGGCTGCGACGCGGTGCCTCGTCCCGACGCTCACGCACCCCATCCGGCCTGCTGGCCGCCTACTCGCTCTGCGGCGATCCGCTCCAGGTAGCCGGAGCGAGCAAAGGCCGCCATCGGGTCGGGGTCCAAGCCCATCTCTTTGCGCACGTCCTGGAGCAACGGGCGCACGTCGGTCCAGTAGGCGTCCATCAGCACGCCGTTCGCCCCGAGAACGTCGCCGGTTCGCTGCGCCGCCTCGAGGGCCGCCTGGTCGACGAGAAGCGCCTTGGCGGTCGCTTCCTGAACGTTCATGACGCTCCGAATCTGCCCCGGGATCTTCGGCTCGAGGTTGTGGCATTGGTCGAGCATGAAGGCAACGCCGGCCTCCGGCCGGAGGCCGCCGGCCTTCACCACCTCGTGCATGATCCGGAACAGCTGAAATGGATCGGCGGCACCCACCATCAGATCGTCGTCGGCGTAGAACCGGGAGTTGAAGTCGAAGCCGCCGAGCTTGTCGGCCCGGAGCAGCGAGGCGACGATGAACTCGATGTTCGTGCCCGGCGCATGGTGACCCGTGTCGACAACGACCTTCGCCTTGGGTCCGAGGGCGAGGCAATGGGCGAACGACGTGCCCCAGTCCGGCACGTCGGTGTGGTAGAAGGCGGGCTCGAAGAGCTTATACTCGAGGACCATTCGCTGGTTCGGACCGAGCCGCTTGTAGACCTGCGCCAACGACTCGGCCAGCCGATCCTGGCGGGCCCGAATGTCGTCCTGCCCGGGGTAGTTCGTTCCGTCCGCGAACCACAGCTTGAGGTCGCGTGATCCGGTGATGTCCATGATGTCGACGCACTCGAGGAGGTGGTCGACCGCCTTCCGTCGGACGCGTGCGTCCGGGTGGCAGACGCTGCCGAGCATGTAGTCGTCGTCCTGGAAGGTATTCGAGTTGATCGTCCCGAGGGCGACGCCCTGTTCCGCCGCGTGCCGCGCCAGGTCCCGGAAGTCGTCGACACGATCCCACGGAATGTGGAGCGCGACCGTGGGTGCGACGCCCGTGAAGTGATGAACCTGCGCCGCGTCGTCGATCTTCTCGTACGCGGTCCGCGGGACGCCCTTCTGCGCGAACACCTTGAACCGCGTCCCGGAGTTGCCGAATGCCCATGAAGGGAGCTCGATCCGCTGGTTTCGGAGCACTTCTCTAGCGGAGCGACTGGCTGGAATCGTCGAGGTCACACTCGTCTCCATCCCTGAATACCGGAGCGGACGCCTGCCCGGCGGACGCGCTCCGAGTCGACACGGCCCCGGGCTACGGAGTTTGCCCGGCAGCCCCACGCGCTGGTCTCGGCAGCGTGGCATAGATTCCGATTTGTTTCAATCTCCTTGTTGACAGTTCGATTGCCTCTCGTCTACTGTCGGGATTCGCAAGCACCTGAAGGATATCGTTACGAGGAAGCGGCATCCTCGAAGGAGACGCGGGCCAGATGGGAACGAGCGAGCCCCGGGATGTGTTCGCGCGTGAGCGTCAGCAGCACATTGCCCGGATCGCCGAGGAGCACGGTCGAGCGCGTGTCGCCGACCTCGCGGCCAGGTTCGCAGTCTCCGAGGTCACGATCCGAAAGGACCTCCGGGTGCTCGAGACCGAAGGCCGGGTAGTCCGGGCGCACGGCGGCGCGCTTGCGCCCACCCGGAGCCGACCGGAGCTCGCGTTCGAGGTCCGAGAACGCCTCCAGCGCGAAGAGAAGGAGCGGATCGGCACAACCGCGGCCGCTCTCGTGATCGATGGCGAAAGCATCGCCCTGGATGCGAGCACGACCGCACTCGCCATGGCGCGGCACCTCAAGAAGCGGGGCGGATGGGTGCACCTCACCGTCATCACCAACGGGCTGCGCATCGCCTCCGAGCTCGCCGGCCAACCCGGTATCACCGTGGCGCTGCCCGGCGGCTTCGTCCGATGGGAAGCGCTGTCCGTGGTGGGCCCATTGGGCAGCGGGCTGCTCGAGAAAGTGAACATCCAGAAGGCATTCATGGGTGCAGCCGGCTTCACCATGGAGACTGGATTGAGCGACGCCACCGACGACGAGGCGCAGATCAAGCGCCTGATCGTCGGCGCGGCACACGACGTCGTGGCGCTCGTCGATCACACCAAATGGGGGCGGGCGGCGTTCGCGACGTTCTGTCCCACCGACAGGCTGACGGCGGTCGTCACCGATGAGGAGGCCCAGGCCGCCACGGTCAATGCATTGCGTCAGCGGGGCATCCTTGTGCATGTGGCCCCGGGGCCCGAGAAGACGCCCGCCCTGGGCTCTCGGTCGTCGGACTCGACGGCCATGGATACCGCGTTATGAATGCGAGCGGGCCCGGCAAGGCGATCCCGACCGCCGAAGCGACGCGTACGCCTCCTCCTGCCGCGCTCGCGGGCGTGTCGAAGCGGTTCGCGGCCACGCATGCGCTTCAGGACGTGTCGCTCGAACTGACGGCCGGCGAGATCCATGGACTCGTCGGCGAGAACGGCGCCGGGAAGAGCACGATCGTCAAGGTGTTCGCCGGCATCCATCAGCCCGATTCGGGCACCGTCGTGCTCGATGGCAGGCCGATGCTGGTCCACGGACCCGCGCACGCGCGCTCTCTCGGCATCGCCGTCGTCCACCAGGAGCCGCGCCTGTTCCCCGACCTGACCGTCGCCGAGAACGTGTTCATGGGCCATGCACCGACGGGTGGGTTGGGCACCGTCAACTGGCGAGAGATGGGGCAGTCTGCGGACCGGATCTTCGAGAGTCTCAGCGTCCGCATGGATTCCGGAGGGGTCGTCCGCGGTCTTTCGATGGCCGACCAGCAGTTGATCGAAATCGCGAAGGCCCTCTCGATCGATGCCCGCGTGCTCATTCTCGATGAGCCGACGGCCTCGCTCTCCACGCACGAGGTCGAGCGACTCTTCGACATCATCCGCCAGACCCGCGACCGCGGCGTGGCCGTCCTCTTCGTGAGCCATCGCCTCGAAGAGGTCTTCCAGCTGTGCGATCGCGCGACCGTCCTCCGCGACGGGCGCCATGTCATCACCGCCCCGACATCCGAACTGACGGCCGCCGACCTGGTGCGCCACATGGTCGGCCGTGCCGTGTCGCTCTTTCCAAAGAGCGCCGCGCACATCGGCGACGTGCTCCTGGACGTGCGTGGTCTGACTCGGGTGGGGGCCTTCCGCGAGGTCACGTTCTCCGTCCGGTCGGGCGAGATCGTGGGCCTTGCCGGCCTCGTCGGCGCCGGCCGCACCGAGGTGGCCCGCGTCCTGTTCGGTATCGATCGTGCCGATGCCGGCGAGGTGCTGCTGGCCGGCAAACGGGTGAACTTCAAGACTCCGTCCGCAGCGCTGCGGGCCGGCATCGCGTACGTCCCGGAAGATCGGCACCTCGACGGCCTGGTCGGCGGGTTCACGATCGCAGAGAACGTGACGCTGCCGATCATTCCTCGGCTCTTTCCGCGCCTGTTCGTGCGAACCGCTCGCGAGCGGGCTCTCGCGGCTGGTTACGCCGAGCGGTTGCGGATCCGTGCGACCGGCATGGACGAGCTCATCGAGGCGCTCTCGGGCGGGAACCAGCAGAAGGTGGTCATCGCCAAATGGCTGGCCACGGAACCTCGGGTGCTCATCCTCGACGAGCCGACTCACGGCATCGACATCGGCGCCAAGGTGGAGGTCCATCGGATCATCTCAGACCTCGCGGCCTCCGGGCTCGGGATCATCCTCATCTCCAGCGAGCTGCCGGAGGTCCTCGCCATGAGCGACCGGATCATGGTGCTCCACGAGGGCCGAATAGCGGCCGAGATCCCGCGAGCCGAGGCCACCGAGGAGCGGGTCATGTTCGCGGCGACCGGGCAGATCGCGGAGGAGACGAATAGTGGCTCTTAGCGTTCCGGCGAACGTTCGTGCGCCCAACCGCGCCGGCCTTCTGATCGGCCGGTTGGCTCGCTCCCGCGAGGCAACGCTGGCTGGCGTCGTGATCGTGCTGAGCATGCTCGTCTTCTTGAGGGCACCCAATTTCCTCTCGTCGACCAACGTGATCTCGGTCACGTCCCTCACGGCGATCATCGCCATCGCGGCCGTCGGTGAGGCCCTCGTCGTCATCACCAAGAACATCGACCTCTCCGTCGAATCGACTATGGGTCTCGTCGCGTTCGTCGTCGCCGAGGCGCTGAAAGGCCAGAACCTCGCGGTTCCGGCGGCCTGGGCGCTCGGGATCGGGCTCGGCCTTGCCCTGGGCATGGCCAACGGCGTCGTCATCACCATCTTCCGAGTGCCGTCGATCGTCGCCACGCTTGGAACGATGAGCATCTATCGCGGTCTGACTTACTTGGTGGCGAATGGCAATGAGATCACCATCTCGGACCTCCCGGCCGGGTATACAGATCCCGCGAGCCAGACTTTCTTCGGTGTCCCGCTCTTCGTCATCCTGGCCATCGCCGTCGTCATCGTGGCGGGCCTCGTTCTTCGGTACACCGTCTTCGGTCGCCAGATCTACGCCGTCGGCAGCAACGCCGAGGCCGCGGCGACCATCGGCGTGCGCGCCCGATCGACCGTCTTTTTGGTGTTTGCCCTGGCCGGAATGCTCGCCGGCGTGGCGGGGGTGTTGTGGGGGATCGAATTCGGGCAGCTCTACGCGTCGTCGGCGAGTGGCGAGACGCTGGCAGTCATCGCCGCGGTCGTCGTCGGCGGGGTATCGATCGCAGGCGGGTCGGGGACTGTCGTGGGCGCAGCCATCGGCGCCCTCTTCCTGGGTTTGATCAACAACGCGCTTACAGTGCTGAACCTTCCGCAGGAGTGGCTCCAGGTGATCTACGGAGCCGTGATCCTGTTCGCCGTGGCCACGGATGCGCTCGTCCAGGTGCGGGCACGACGCGCCAAGGCCCGGAGCAGACTGCGATGACGCAGGACCCCCGCGCCGCGAGCCCGCAGCCGGATCCGTCACCGGCGTCGACCGACGTGTCGATCGCTGCCGGTGGCCGTTCGGGCCGCGCTATGAGCCGGTTACTCGGGCCTTTGTCCGGAGCGGCCCGCCTGGAAGTATTCCTCCTCGTCATCCTGGCCGTCCTGATCTGGTGGGGCGCCCAGCTGTCGCGCTTCTTCCTGACCGGACCGAACTTCGGGTTCTCGACGCAGGCCGTCATGGAGATCTCGATCATGGCCCTGGCCATGACCCCGATCATCATCACTGGCGAAATCGATCTCTCGGTCGAGTCGATGGTCGGCCTGTCGAGCTGCGTCCTGGGGTGGCTGTGGGCTTCGGGCGTTCCGCTTGAGGCTTGTATACCGATCGTGCTCATGGTCGGCGTCGCGGGAGGCCTCTTCAACGGCTTGATCGTGACCCAATGGGGCCTGCCATCGCTCGTCGTGACCCTGGCGACGTACGCTCTGTTCCGCGGGCTCGGCCATGTGGTACTGGGCTCGACCGTTGTCAGCAACTTCCCGTCCGATTTCACTTCCTTCGGCTACGGCTACGTGCCGGGCACGTTCATCCCGTGGACGCTTCTCGTGTTCCTGCTTCTGGCCCTGGTCGCCGTCGCCATCGTCCACGGGACCTGGATCGGACGCCAGGTGTTCGCCGTCGGCAAGAACAAGGATGCGGCACGCTATTCCGGCGTTCGCGTCGGGGCTCTCAAGACGGCCTTGTTCGCCGTCTCGGGTCTGGTGGCCGCCTTTGCCGGCATCATCCTCACTTCGCGAACCTCGACCGCCAGCCCCGACAACGGCCTGAACATGACGCTGGCGGTTGTTACGATCGTGGTGCTCGGCGGCGTAGACATCAATGGCGGCAGGGGCACCGTCCCCGGCGTGATCCTCGCCGTCTTCATTCTTGGGACGCTCAAGAGCGCCTTGACACAGGCTGGTATCTCGACCGACTACCAGAACGTGGCCATCGGGCTGCTCCTGATCATCTCGGTCATCACCCCCCAACTTGCTCACCAGTCCCGGGTATTGGTCGATCGCGTTCATCTCGGTCGACAGCGGCCGGCTCGCGACCCCGTGCCTGGCGAGGTACACCAGTAACACTCGAAGGGAGGAACAGCCCGGTACTTCACAACATCCGAAGGGAGGCATAACTCGGTAGCCCACAACGCTCCAAGGAAGAGTCGATCGATAGTCGACAACGCTCGAAGGAGGAGTCGTTCAATGTTCCATCGCATTCCGCGGGCGGCCGCTGGCGTGGCCCTAGTAGTGATACTGGCAGGCTGTAGCTCGTCTGCCACTTCCAGCCCGGCCCCCGCCACTTCTGCCCCCGCAGCCGGCTTCACGGGCAGCATCGTCATGATCCCGAAGCAGATCAACAACCCGTACTTCAACGTCGCCTTCACGGGCGCCCAGAACGCGGCGAAGGTCTACGGCGGCACCCTGACCCAGGTCGGCCCAAGCGCCGCTGACGCGACGCAACAGATCCCGTTCATCCAGACGGCAACCACCCAGGGCGCGAAGGCGATCATCGTCTCCGCGGACGATGCAAACGCGATCGCCCCGGCCCTGAAGTCCGCCATGGCCGCCGGCATCAAGGTCGTCGGCTATGACTCGAGTCCGGCGGTTGGTGCCTACAACGTGTTCGTGAACCAGGCGGACACCAACGGCATCGGCGCGGGCCTCGTTCAGATGGCATGCGACGAAGCTCCCAGCTGCACCGGCGAGATCGCCGTTCTCTCGGCGGCCCAGACCGCGACGAACCAGAACGCCTGGATCGCCGCGATGCAGACGACTATGAAGGACTCCAAGTACTCCGGGCTCGTGTGGGATGGCATCTACTACGGTAACGACGACCCGACGATCAGCACGCAGCAGACTCAAGCCATGCTCGCGGCTCACCCCAACCTCAAGGTGATCGTGGCCCCGACGACCGTCGGCATCGTCGCCGCGGCGCAGGTCATCACGTCCCAGAATCTGATCGGCAAGGTCTTCGTGACCGGCCTCGGCACCCCGATGGGCATGCAGGCCTACGTCAAGTCCGGCGTGTCGCCGGAGTTCGCTCTCTGGAACGTCACTGACCTCGGCTACCTGGCATACGTGGTGGCCGTGGATCTCTGCAATGGCACGATCAAGGGCAACGTGGGCGACACGTTCTCCGACCCGACCCTCAACAACGGCCAGCCCTACACGATCGGCGCGGACAACGTCGTCGTTCTTGGGCCTCCGTTCGTCTTCAACGCCTCCAACATCGATCAGTACGTGACGCAGTTCGGCTTCTAGCCACATCCTCCAGCCACATTCGCGCCGGCCCCGGCCCACTCCCGGCCGGGGCCGGCGCTTCGAGAGCAGACCCATGGAACGTGTCGCGTTTGCGATGAAGCTCCTCCCCGGAGCGGAGGCCGAGTACAGGCGGCGCCATGCTGCCGTGTGGCCGGAAATGCTCGAGGCGCTCCGGGCAGCCGGAGCTCGCAACTACTCCATCTACCTGCACGACGACGATCTGTTCGGGGTGCTCGAGGTGGACGACTTCGAGCGCTTTCGGACGATGATGGACGGAGCCCCGGTCAACGCCCGCTGGCAGGCGGAGATGACGGCACTCATCGATCCCTGCATCGATCCCGCGACCGGCTTCCATCGCCGCCTCGACGAGGTCTTCCATCTCGACTGAGCCTGGCGCAGGCGCCCACGGAAGGTCCGGCCAGTGAAGCCCGACGGCTGCGTGCCCTACGATCCAACCAACGCGCGCGCCGAACGACAAGAGGCGCTGTCACCAGGAGGTCATTGGCGAACGTGGCGCTAAAGGAACCATTCCCGGACCTGGAGGAGATCCTCGCCTCCATCGGAGCGGGCGGCAGCCGCTTGGCCGCCATAGATGCCAGCGAGGGGGCCGCCGGCAACATCTCCGTCTACGTCGGCTGGCCGATCGAGGTACGGCGACGGTTCCCGATCGTGGAAGAAATCGCACTGCCTCAGCCCGCGCCGAAACTCGCCAACTACATCGTCATCGTCACCGGTTCCGGTCGACGCCTCCGCGAAATCCAGGTCGATCCCGCCGCCAATCTCGGGGTCGTCCGAATCTCGGCCGACGGCACCACCGGCACGCTGTATACGGCGCCCAACCGGCTCTTCGATCAAGTCACCTCGGAGTGGAACTCGCACCTGGCGGTTCACGACGACACGGTGGAGCGGACCGGAACGAACTTCCACGCGGTCGTCCACGCCCAGCCGCCGCACCTCACGTACCTCAGCCACATCCCCGAGTATCGCGACGAGGACTATCTCAACCGGCGCCTCCTGCGCTGGGAGCCGGAGACGATCATCAACCTGCCGGCTGGGATCGGCGCCGTGCCATTCGAGCTGCCTGGTTCGGCCTCGCTCATGGAGGCTAATGTCAGGAGCCTGCGCGCGCACCGCATCGCGGTGTGGGCGAAGCACGGTGTCATGGCCCGCTCGGACATCTCCGTGAAGCGGGCCGTCGATCGAATCGAGTACGCGGAGACGGCGGCTAACTACGAGTACATGGACCTGCTGATGGGTGGGCGAGCCGAAGGGCTGACGCTCGATGAGCTGCGGGCCGTGGTGGCGGCGTTCGACGTGAAGACCACCCTGGTGTGAGGCGGGGCGTCATGGGCAAGCACCCGCTTGCGCCCGGGCGCTGACCGAACAGGATCCCGAGTCGATCCCGATCTGCACCCGAGGGGACCATTCTCCCGCCCGTCCGGGGCCCGTAACCCGTTCGAAAGCATGGTCGAGCGAACCTTCGGCCATGAACGCTACGGCTGCACCGATTCTGCCTTGCCGCACGGCGCCGTTGGCCGCATCACCGCGGCGCGGCCGCGCTGCGGCCCGCGGCGCACCCGGCGGCCCGCTGCCTTCGCCTTCGACTCAGGAGTACCAGCCATGACCACGCCACAAACGAGCCTCGACACCGGCGTCACCGACGCGCCCGTCTGGGAGCCCACGCTAGAGCCCGACCCGGCAGACTCACCGGCAGAGGCCGAGATCCAGGTCGTGCCCGTCTCACGGGTGCCGGCTCGACCACGCCCTCGCCGGGGCAACTCGGTGTCCGTTCTGCTGGCGATTTCAGCGTTGATCGCCATGGGCGGGATCAGCTTCGCAGCGGGGCGCGCCACCACCTCTGGGACAGGGACCAGCGTGAACGGGAATGCCAACGGAATCCCGGCGGAGTTCGCCGACGCCAGCGGCGCACCGGGCGGCCTGCGGGCCGGTACCGGCGGCGCCGCCACGCTGACCGGCACCGTGGTCAGCGTCGCGAGCGACTCGATCACACTCAAGCTGGCCGACGGCTCGACGGTCACCGTCGGCACCGGCTCATCGACCACCTACCACAACCAGACTGCCGGCTCGAGCACGGATCTCGCGACCGGCGAGACGGTCCAGGTTCAGACCTCCGGCGGCTCGAGTGCGACGCCGAACGCCAGCGCCAGCCCGGGCACGGGGACCACGCGGACGGCGACCGACGTAACCATCACCGGAGAGTAGCCATTCTTGCGGGTGCGGGCGGTCCAGGATGGATCGCTCGTGCCCGCGCCAGCCGCCGCGGTTCGGGTGTGCTCGGGGCCCGCGCGACCGGCCCGCCGGACGCGCTCCGAGCCTAGCGAACGCTTCGGATCGGCTGCACCAGGATCGCGCCCATGAGCGTGACCAGCGCCGTCAGCCAGTAGAGCGACGGATAACCGCCCAGGCCCGCGATGACCGGCCCGGCCATCGCGGGCCCGAGCACCTGCGGCAGCGAGTTGGCGATGTTGATGACTCCCAGGTCCCTGGCTCGGCTGCCGGCCGCCGGCAGCACCTGGGTGATCAGGGCCTGGTCGACCGCGAGATACGTGCCGTAGCCCGCACCCATCACGGCCGCCGCGACGATCGCCGCCTCCCAGGTCTGGAAGAGCGCCAGGATGACCGCTCCCGCGGCCATGATCCCCGTCGCGATCATCACGAAGGCCTTTCGCCGCCCCACCCGGTCGGACCAGATCCCGCCCCCGATCGCCGTCACGAGCAGGCAGGCGGTGTAGATCAGGATCAGCACCAGGAGAGCGTCTTCGGCGCTGCCGCCGTACCGCTGCTCGTAGTGAACGGCGTCCTTCGGAAAGTAGAGCAGGTACAGCGTCCCGAGGGAGTTGCCCAGGCTGACGAGGAAGCGGGTGAGCCAGGCCCAGCCGAAGTCGGGATGGGCCCGCGGGTCGATCCAGAAGCCGGCCAGGAACGAGCGCCACGAGAGGGCCGGCCGAAACTCGCGGGGCAGACTCTCATCGTGAACCAGCAGCACCAGCGGGATCGCGGCCGCCAGGACGAGAACGGCGATGACGGCGTAGCCGGCGACGATCCCGCTGACGACTGCGGTAACCAGCGCCACTCCGACCACCAGCCCCACCGGCCCCGGGATTCCGACCCAGGCCGAGACCTCGCCACGTTGTTTGACCGGCACCTGGTCCGGGACCATCGCCGTCAGGCTGGCAAGCATGCCGTTGAGCGAAGCCTGGGCCAGGCACCAGCCGACCAGTACTAGCCACACGGCCGAGGCCTGGGACAGTGCCACCAGGGCCAGCGCACCGGCGATCGCGCAACCCAGCGTCCATGGGTGGCGGCGTCCGAAGCGCAAGGTCGTCCGATCCGAGAGCGCCCCGGCCAGCGGGTTTGCCACGACCGCGATCAGCGCCCCGACACCCGTGACGACCGACAGCCAGAAGACCTTGTTGACCGGATCGATCGCTTCGAGTTGCTCCGGCAGCAGCTCTTGGATCGGCGTGAAGAAGGCGGCCCACAAACCCAGGCTGGCGAGCGACAGGAGCCCCACGAACCGGACCCCCACGCGCCGGCTCGGCTCCGCCAGGGCTGCAGGCGTTATGGGCGACCGGGGGCCATCCCCGGCCGGCCGGGTCACGGCCGGAACGTCAGGCGCGGCGGACGACGACCGACCCGGCCGCGTCGTCCCACCAGGTCCTCTTGTGAGGCTGGTCGTTGGCCATGACCGCGGCGATGATCCCGGGGATCACCAACCCCGTGCACAGTGCCCAGATGATGTAGCGGATGGTCGTGGACCCGACACCGAGCGATCCCCCGTCGGCCGCACGAACCACCCGCAGCCCCAGGAGCCGCTGGCCGATCGAGCCCTGGAAGGCCCACCAGCAGGTAGGGTGGTAGGCCGCGAGAAGGACGAACCAGATCAGATAAGAGACCGTTGCGCCAGTGGAGTAGACGTTGGAGTACGTGTAGTGCTGGACCCCGAACGCCTCCGCGATGCCTGCGGCGACCACCAGCGCGACGAAGATGAAGACGCCGTCCAGGAAAAGGGCGCCGATCCTGTGGCCTATGCTCGCCCACGCAACGCCGGGCGCGGGGCCGAACTGACCCGGCGCCACCGGCCACGCCGCCGGGGGGTAACCGAAACCCGGGGCGGGCGGCGGATAGGGGGCGCCCGGATAGCCGGGCGGATACGCGGGCGTATAGGGGTAGGCGGGAGCGCCGGGATAGCCCGGATAGCCGGGGCCGCCGGGATAGCCCGGATAGCCGGGGCCGCCGGGATAGCCCGGAGCGCCGGGATAACCGGGGCCGCCGGCCTGTTGCGGCCAGGCCTGTTGCGGCCAGGCTCCCGGGACATATCCGGGCGCGGGCTGGCCCGGGTAGCCGGGGTAGGCCGGAGGGTATCCTGGGGCCGACGCCGGACCAGGCGCCGTGGCCTCCGCCGCGGGGGGCGCGGGGGGCATCGACCAGGCGGGGGGCGCGGGGGGCATGGGGGGCATCGACCAGGCGGGGGGCTGAGGGGTGCCCTGAGAGGGTATCGACTGCGGCGGAGGCAGCGTTTGCGCAGGCAGGCCCTGCTGCGCCGGTAGCTCGATGGCCGCCTCGGAGTCGGCCAGAGGCTCGGGCTCCACGCCGGCTGGCCCACTGGTGCCCATAACGCCGTCCTGGCCGTCCGTCGTCATTTCGAGCCTCCGCGGTTCCGAGGGCGCATGCCACCCTGCGCCTGTCGTCGCGGATCGGCCGGTTCCGGCATCGCATCCGCGGCCGCGCCCATCGTAGCAGCGTCACTGCTCGCGGCGAGGCGGTCCGGCGCTCGTCGACCGGGCATCCGGTCGCCGGCCCCTGGCCGGCTCCGCGCATGGCCCGGGATTCGTTCAGGGCTGCTTCAGCCGGTCCTGACATGATTCGGCTAAACAAACAGTTCCTGGGTCGATGAGATGAATAGCACGGGCCTAAGACGCCTCTTCTGGTTGGTTATCGGGATCGCGGCTCTGGCGGTCGTCGGAGTCGTGGCCTACAACGTCGGCTTCGCCGCAAACCACGGGACGGCCAACCCCGTCTTCGGTCCGTTGCGCGGCGGCTACGCCTCCGGGCTCGGGCTTGGGTTCGGCCCGTTCGGGCTGCTGGCGGCGTTGCTGCTCGGCTTCGTTTTGGTGTGGCTCTTTGTGATGCTCATCTCCGGGCCCACCGGGTCCGCGCGACCGACGACAGACCCCTCGGGCGTCGACAGGCTGCGCGAGCTCGCCGACCTGCACGACAAGGGCGCTCTGTCCGACGATGAGTTCACGGCGGCGAAGCGCAGGCTGCTCGGGCTCTGACGGCCGTTGCCGGGGCCGGCCGGCGACCTGCAGCTGCTTGGAACCCCCTCCACATCGAATATGCTGAGGCGACTGCGCCGGAGATGGGCGCCGCCGTTTCGGAGATCGTATCTTTGCGGAGGAGGGTTCGCGTGTCCGGTTTCAAGGCGTTCTTGCTCAAGACCAACGCTCTCGCCCTGGCGGTAGGGGTGATCATCGGCGTGGCGCTGGGCAACGTCGTCACCTCGCTCGTCAACAACATCATCATGCCGCCCATCGGCATGGCTCTTGGCAACGTCGACTTCTCGCAGCTCACGATCGTGCTCAAGTCGTCGACCGATCCGACGAAGGAGGTGGCGATTCGCTACGGCGCGTTCATCAACGTGGTCATTACGTTCCTCATCGTCGCGTTCGTCGTCTACGTCATCGCGACGGTGATGCTGCGGCCCGCTCCGGAAGCCCCTGCGCCGCCGACCAAGACCTGCCAGTTCTGCAAGGAGACCGTTCCCGCCGACGCCACGAAGTGCCGCGCCTGTACCAGCGCCATCTGACTCGCAGAGCCGCTCGGTCGCAGGCGCCCGCCGCTCGGTCGCAGGCACCGGCCAAACCGCCGCTTGCGTCGGCCGCACGGAACGGAGGAGCCGGCATGCAAGTTCGTCACCCAGCGACCATCACACCAGCCACGAGCACTCGAGGCTGCAACAGACGAATGCGGGGCTGATCCAATTGGGCGAGGACGAGGGCATCGCCGTCGTCGACATCTACTCCGCGCTGGCAAACGCCGAGGGGCGTCTGCCCGCGGCCTACGCGGCCGCCGACGGTCTGCACCTCAGCATGCGCGGCGAGCAGGTCGTGGCCGACACGGTCTACGCCCGGCTTACGGCCGGGCCAGCGCCCGACGTCGGCGTCGAACCGTAGCAGCCGCGCGGAGGTTGCCCCTCCGCATCTGCGGTGACCGCACGAGAACGAACGCCGAAGCTCAAGCGCCTGGGCCGCCGGTGACGCCTGTCTCTCGCCCCGGCTGCACGGCCGCCTCAACGACTCAGCTGACTTCGAACGAGCGCTTGGCCAGGCCGAGCCAGTAGCCCTCGATCGTGAACTTGGGCGCCTCGCCGGGCTCGGTGGCCGCGCCCAGGGCGACGAACAGCGGCGCGAAGTGCTCGACCGTCGGGTGGGCGTACGGCATCCCGGGGGCTCGATTGCGGAAGTCGAAGAGCGCGTCCAGGTCGCCCCGCTCGAGTGCGTCCGCTGCCCAGCGGTCGAACTCGACCGACCATTGTGGCGCGCCCGGTCGGCCGTCCCAGTACTCGTGCACGTACGGTAGGCCGTGGGTCATGAAGCCGCTGCCCATGATCAGTACGCCCTCGTCGCGCAGGGGCGCCAGGCGCCGGCCGATCTCGAACAGGTGCGCCGGCTGCAGGTCCGGCATCGACATCTGCAGCACGGGAATGTCTGCCCTGGGGTACATGGGGATCAGCGGCACGTACGCGCCGTGGTCCAGTCCACGCTCCGGCCGCTCCGCCACTTCCTCTCCGGGCGGCATCATGGCCCTGACGCGAGCCGCCAGCTCCGGTGCGCCGGGGGAGTCGTAGCGCACCCGGTAGTAGCGCTCGGGGAAGCCGTAGAAGTCGTAGACGAGAGGCACCCGAGAGGTGGCGCCAAGCGACAGCGGCGCCGACGTCCAGTGGGCGCTGACCGTCAGGATCGCTTTGGGCCGGGGAAGTGACCGGGCCCAGGCCGCCAGCTCGGCCGGCCATGTTTCGTCGTCGAGCAGCGTCGGCGCGCCGTGGCCCAGGTAGAGCGCCGGCAGGCGACCGGGTTCGGTCGTCCTCGATCGCTCGGCCGTCGGCCTGGCGGCGGGCATCGCCGGCTCGCTCGCTGCCCCGGTGACCGGGTCGTTCGACTCAGGCATCGGCGCCCGCCTTGCCGGCGGTCGAGCAGCCGGCGTCGGCATGCAATCGGTCGTGGAGCGCCCCGAACAGCCGCAGCAACGTCCGCTGGTCGGTGTCGTCCAGGCCTGCGAAGAGGCTCGCGATGGAAGCCTGGTAGTCCTGGAACTGCGCCGCGACGCGATCGGAGTTGCAGGTCAGCTCGACGAGGGTGATCCGTCTGTCGGTGGAGTGGGGCAGACGCCGGACCAGGCCCTCGGCCTCGAGCCCGTCCACGAGGGCCGTCACGTTGCGCGGGGTGACGGCCAGCGAGTCGGCCAGGTCGGCCATCTTCTGGGGCCCATGGCACCGGATCGCGTAGAGCAGGCGCAGGCGAGGGATGCTCGCGCCCGCCTGCGTAGCCTTACGGTTTGCCCAGCGCTCGAAGGCATCGGCGAAGGCCGCCGCCGCTATGGCCAGGTTTCCGGCAGTCGACTGCCCGGCCAGCTCACCCTCCCAACCGGGCCGGGCCGTCGGCGCCGACTCCGCTGCCGTGCCGCTCCGAGGTTCCGTGCCAGACGATCCTGTAGACATTCACTATCTTCCTTGGTATTGTTGCAGACTGCAATGTTACCACGGTAACGATGCACCCATTCATCATACCGAGCGGAAGTAAGCGGACCAGTTCTGAGCGAAATCGTCGCCCGGGTCGCGACAGACGCCCGAGGCGGCAAGACACCGCGGGTACGCCGCGACAGCAACTTCGATATCCAGGAGATCGAAATGACCATGACGGAGAACAAGCCGATCGAGCGACTGCCGGTCAACGAGGCGTTCGCCAGGCCGGCGGGCCCTGAAGCCATCGAGCGGGCGGCCGAGGCACTCAAGCGCCGCGGCTTCGAAGTGCGGGTCGCGGACGACGCGACGCAGGCCCGCGAGATCGTGCTGAGCCTGGTGCCCCAGGGCGCCGAGGTGCACCAGGGTGCATCGGTAACGCTCCAGCAGTTGGGCGTGACGGAGGCTCTCGAGCAGAGCGGCCGCTACGACGCGGTTCGGCCCAGGATGCGCTCCATGGATCGGTCGACGCAGATGCGCGAGATCCGCAAGCTCGGCTCGGCCCCGGACGTATTCGTCAGCAGCGTCCACGCCCTGACCGAGGAGGGTCAGATGGTGATCGCCTCGGCGAGCGGCAGCCAGCTGGGCCCGATTGCCACGGGCGCCGGCAGGGTGATCCTGGCGGTCGGCGCGCAGAAGGTGGTCCCCGACCTGACGACCGCCTTGAAGCGGGTCGACGAGTACTCCTATCCGATCGAGGACGTTCGCGCGCAGGAGGCCTACGGCAGTCACACCGCGATCCGCAAGCTGCTGGTCGTCAGCGGCGACTTCCCCGGTCGGACCACGGTGGTCCTGGTGCGCGAGCCGGTCGGGGTCTGAGCTCGGCGCCGCGCCGCGTGACCCACGCTATGCCATAGTTGCGACTGAGTCTCAGTAGTGCTATCCTTTCGCCCCGGCGAGAACTCGCCGGGGCGACTCATATCCGTCGGGCTCTGGCCGCCGCCAGACCGCAGCAGTTCGGGAAGCGAGACGAGACAGTGCGCTGTGGTTCATCGTTCAGGCTGAGCCGGCCGATCGCCGGGCTTCTAGCGGCGGCCACCCTCCTGGCGGCATGCTCCGGCGCCCCGACCGGCGGCAACTCCGACGGGAAGCTGATCGTCGTCACGACCACGACCGTGTTCGCCGACATGGTCTCGAACGTCGGCGGCGACCTGGTCTCGGTCACCAGCATCGTGCCCAAGAACGCGGACGTCCACACCTTCGAGCCACGGCCGGAGGACGTTCGCACGGTCAGCTCGGCCAGGCTGCTGGTCATGAACGGGCTCGGACTGGACGACTGGCTGGAGAAGACGATCACGAACGCCTCGGCCCAGGGAACCCCTCTGCTTCAGCTGGGCGTCGACCTGCCGGGCATCACCCTGTTGCCGGGCGAGGAGGCGGGAACAGAGAACCCGCATCTGTGGATGGACGTCAAGTACGCCGAGCTGTACGTGGACAGGATCGCCACGGCCCTCGAATCGGTCGATCCGGCGCACGCTGCCGCGTACGAAACGCAGGCCGCCGGCTACAAGCAGAAGCTCGAGACCCTGGACGCCTGGGTGCGCGCCCAGATCGCGACGATCCCTGAGGCGAACCGGAAGCTCGTCACCTTCCACGACGCGTTCCCCTATTACGCTCGCGAGTACGGCATCACGATCGTCGGTGTCGCCGTGGAGTCTCCCGGCCAGGATCCGAGCGCCGGCTACACGGCCCAACTGATCTCGGCCATCAAGAGCGCCGGCGTCAAGGCAATCTTCAGCGAGGCTCAGTTCCCCACCAAGCTCATCGATGAGCTGGCCTCGGAGGCGAACTGCAAGGTCGTGGCCAACCTGTACGACGATGCTCTGGGCGATCCGCCGGTGACCAGCTACGAGGAGGTCATCCGCTGGGATACGACTCAGCTCGTGGACGCGTTGCGCTGATGGACGGCTCGATGGGGCGCTCGGCCGCCGAAACGGTAGCCCGGCTTGCCGGCGTAGCCGCCGTCCATGCTCCCGAGGGTGCCGTTGCGGCGAGGGTCGGCGGACCGATGGAGGCGATCGGAGCGCCGGCTCCGGCGATCCGCCTCGAGGGGGTCAATGCCGGATACGGCGACATCGTCGCGCTCGAGGACGTGAACCTGGAGATCCCCGTCGGGGCGCTCGTGGCGGTCGTGGGGCCGAACGGCGGCGGCAAGTCGACGCTGCTCAAGCTCATCGCCGGGGTCCTGAAGCCCTGGTCCGGCAGCGTCGAGGTGCTGGGTGCCCCGGCGGGCCGGGAGGCGCACCGCGTCGCCTACGTGCCGCAGGCGGAGCTGGTGGACTGGGCGTTTCCCGTGAACGTGTGGACCGTGGTGATGATGGGCCGCTATCCGCGGCTGGGGCCGCTGCGCCAGCCCGGTCACGCGGACCGCGAGGCGGTGGAGGGGGCGCTGGAACGCGTCGGTATGCTGGATCGGGCACGCTCGCCGATCGGGGCGCTCTCCGGCGGGCAGCGGCGCCGCGCCTTCCTGGCCCGTGCCATGGCCGCCGAGGTGGACCTGTACCTGCTCGACGAGCCCGTGACCGGCGTCGACATTCCCACGCAGGAGGCGATCATGACGCTCCTCACCGCCGAGGCGGAGAGGGGCAAAGCCGTCGTCGCCACTACCCACGACCTGGCCGCGGCCGCCCGCCACTTCCGATCGATCGTGGCCTTGAACCGCGCCGTCGTGGCTTCCGGGCCGGCGGACCTGGTGACGAACACCGACCTCCTGGCTCGCACCTACGGCGCGCACCTCCTCATGCTGGGCGACCGCATCGGGATCCTCGACGACTCGCACCACCACGACGCCCCGACCGGCCCCTCGGAGCGGCATTTCCACGAAGACCAGCCGGAGGGCCGGTCGTGAGCCTGATCCTGGAGCCGCTGGCCTATTCGTTCTTCGATCGAGCCCTGGTGGCATCGGCCATCGTGGGACTGGTCTGCGCCACGGTCGGCAGCTACATGGTCCTGCGCGGGCTGGCCTTCATGGGCGACGCGCTGAGCCACTCCGCGTTCCCCGGCGTCGTGGTCGCGTACATGCTCAAGGGCTCCTTCTACATCGGCGCTTCCGTGGCGGCGGTCGGCACCGCGCTGGCGATCGGCTGGGTCACACGCCAGGGCAAGATCAAGAGCGACACGGCGATCGGCGTCCTCTTTGCCGGGATGTTCGCCCTGGGCGTCTTCCTGTTCAGCCTGATCCCCAATTACGTGGGCGATCTCTTCGGCTTCCTGTTCGGCGACGTCCTGGGCATCGGCATCAGCGATCTGATCTCTCTCGCGGTCCTTGGAGTGCTGGTTCTTAGCACCGTCGCTTTGCTCTGGAAGGAGCTGCTGTACGCTACCTTCGACCCGCTCGGAGCCGCCGCGTCGGGGCTGCCGGTCGGTCGGCTCGACTACCTGCTGCTGGCGCTCATCGCCCTGACCATCGTCATCAGCCTCCAGGCGGTCGGGATCATCCTGGTCGTGGCCATGCTGGTCACTCCGGCGGCCACGGCGCAGCTGCTCTCCAAGAGCTTCGGCCGTCTGATTCTGATCGCGAGCTCGATCGGCGTCGTCTGTCCGATCGTCGGGCTCTACGGCAGCTTCTGGCTCAACTCCGCGAGCGGTGCGACGGTCGTCCTCATCGAGAGCGCCGTCTTCTTCGCGGTCCTGGCGACGATGACCGTGATCGAGCGGTTAGGCTCTCGGACGGCACGAGCCACCCCGTAGGTGGTACGGCGGCCCGGCCCGCCATTGGCCTACTCGTCAACTGCCCGCCGTGTTGGCCTACTCGTCAACTGCCCTGGCTGCCCGCCGCGCCGGCCCCGTGGACGTGGCCGCCTGGCAGGCGGGGCAGAGTCCCCACAGCTCGACCCGATGACGGGCCACCTTGTAGCCGGTGCGCCGCTCCATCTCGGCGACGATGGCGGTCATCCCCAGGTCCTCCAGGTCGACCGCGCGCTGGCAGCGGGTGCACACCAGGTGGTGGTGGTGGCGCGTGGACTCGCAGCGAACGTACGAATGCGCGCCGCTTGGAAGGTCCAGCCGCTCGACGGCGCCGAGGCCCACGAGCACCTCGAGAGTCCGGAAGATCGTCGCTCGCGCCACGCCGAGATGCCGGCGCCGCGAATCGGCAACGAGGTCGGCCGTCGCGAACGCTCCGTCTCGACCGGCGATCAGCGCGGCGACGGTACGGCGGGATTGCGTCATGCGATGGCCGGTTTCCTCGAGCGCCCGCGTCAGCTCGGCCCCCGCATCGGCGTTCGACTGTCGCGTCTGCATGTCCGTCATCATAGGCCGAGAGCGTCCGGCCGGGCCGTCGTGACTAGCTGGCTGGCGCCCCGCGACTCAGGCGCTTGCGGAGGAGTGCGGCGCTGACGGGGCAGGCACCGGTGAACTCGGGCGAGGCCTGGAGCGGCCCGGGTGCGGATTCCCTGCAGTCCGGTTCGTAACCGAGCCGCGGAAACCAGTCGGCGGCGGTCTCAGTAAGCAGGAACAGCTCGTCGACGCGGCGGTGCCTGGCGACGGCTTCGGCACGCTGGACGAGGCGCCGGCCGAGCCCGACTCCGCGATGGCCCCGCTCAACGCAGACCGATCGAAGCAGGCCCGCCGATCCGTAGATCTCGATGGCGGCGCAGCCGACGATACGATGATCCGCTCGGGCGACCACGGCCGTCCCGATCGCAAGCTCGAGCCCGGCGGTCGGCAGGCCGTTCGAGTGGAGAAGGCATTCGGTCGCGGGCAGATCGGTCGGTCTGGCGTCCTCTATCGCGAACATCCGCAGTTGCCCCCGCAACCGCACGATCGAACCTGGGCCTGGTCGGGCGCCGGCGCGGGAGCCTGCGCTCCGGCCGCGCAGTCCGTCGGCTTGGTGGCCTTGACGATGACGCTGAACATCCCGTCGGCTACCTGGTGACTCACCGTCAGCGAGACTTGGGTCAGGCCAACTGCCTCCAGCCCGGTTCGGAACTCGGCGAAGGTGAGCGCCCCGGCAACGCAGCCGGTGTAGGAGCCGCGCTCGGCACGCTGCTCGGCCGTCAGGGCGTCGTCGGCCACGATATCGGTGATGCCGATGCGGCCGCCCGGGCGGAGGACGCGGGCGATCTCGCGGAAGACCGCCGGTTTGTCGGCGGCCAGGTTCAGGACGCAGTTGCTGATGACGACGTCGACCGAGGCCGCCGGCAGCGGGATCGCCTCGATGTGGCCCTTCAGGAACTCGACGTTCGTGGCCCCGGCCTCGGCGGCGTTCCGCTGCGCCAGGGCCAGCATCTCGTCCGTCATGTCCAGCCCGAAGGCCCGGCCCGTTGGCCCGACGCGCTTCGCCGAGAGGAGCACGTCGATGCCGCCTCCGGAGCCCAGGTCGAGGACGCGTTCGCCGTCGCGGAGCTCCGCCACGGCGATCGGATTGCCGCAACCGAGCGACGCCATGACGGCCGCGTCCGGCAGGCCCTCGCGCTCCAGCGCGGAATAGAGCTCGGCCCCGTACTCACCGGTGTCCCCGCAGCAGCTCTCGCCGTTGAGAACGTCGAGGGCGGCCTGGGCGTAGTGGAGACGGACGGTCTCGTGGATCTCGGTCATCGGAGCGGCTCTCTAGCAGGTGCAGGTGGCTTGAGCAGGCCGGCGCCCGAACAGGCGGCGGAGTGGATCGGCGAACCGTGAGCGGCCTGAGGCATGGGGGCGGGCACTGTGCGCCAGCCGGGCGCCTTGGGCCTCGCGGAGGCGCTCCTCCGTGAGCAGTCTGACGATCTCGGGACTGTAATACATCGACATGGATCGATCTCCTTTCGAAGCGTACCATAAAGCACATATCGAGACTTGTCAATATCCATTCTTGTCGATATTCTGGCCGCATGAAGCGCTCGACAGATCCCGATGTTCGACTCCTCCAGGCGGCCGCGGATCCGACGCGCTTGTCGATCCTCCGGACGCTGAGCGCCCAGGGCGAGGTATGCGCGTGCGACTTCTCCGACTGCTGCGGCGTCGGCCAGCCCACGGTGTCGCACCATTTGAGAGTGCTGCGCGAGGCGGGCTGGGTGACGACGGAGCGGCGCGGGACGTGGATCTGGTATGCCATCCGGCCGGAGGCGCTCGCCCGTTTCCGTGAACTGGCAGGCCAGCTGGCCGACGGCCCGGCGCGGCCCGTTGCCCATCTCTCGGGCAAGGCCCGGCCCCTGCAGATCCAGCCGACGAGCTGACGCGATAGGTCTTGACCTTCAAGCAACTTGAAGGTGTAGGGTGCGCCCATGAACGTCTCCGAGCTCGCCAGGCGCGCCGTGGTGGCGCCGTCCGCCGTCCGTTTCTACGAAGACTTGGGCGTCCTGCCGCGCGCTCCGCGCCGGCCCAACGGCTACCGCGAGTACGGGAACGACGAGCTGGCGCGCCTGCGGCTGGTCGTGGCGCTGCGACGGCTCGGCCTCGCACCCGTGGACGCAGGCCGGCTGGCGGCCCTGTGCATGGAACGCGGCGAGATGGACCTGGACCTGGCGCCACTCATGGCAGCCCAGCGGGCCGCCATCGAGCGGCAACGATCCGACCTCGATCGGCTCGACTCCGAGCTGACCGACCTGGAAATGACCGTCCAGGCCGCCGGCCGCGCCCGGCGCACCCCGGAGGCAACAATGGCCGCCCCAATTCGCGTGCTCTTCGTCTGCACCGGCAACTCCGCTCGCAGCCAGATCGCGGAGGCTCTTCTGCGCGACTTCGGCGGTGCCGACTTCGAGGTCTTCTCGGCCGGGACCGAACCGAAGGGCGTGAACCCGTACACCGTGCGGGTCCTGGCCGAGATCGACATCGACTGGTCCGGGGCGCAAAGCAAGTCGGTGACCGAGTTCATCGGCCGGCCGTTCGACTACGTGATCACCGTGTGCGATCGCGCGCGCCAGACCTGCCCGGTCTTCCCCGGCGAGCACAACACGCTGCACTGGGGACTCGAAGATCCGGCCGAGGTCGAGGGCACAGACGAATGCAAGATCGAGGCCTTCCGGCGGACACGGACGGAGGTCGCGACCCGGCTGCGACCGTTCATCGAGCTGGCCCGCCGGGCCCGGAGCGCCACGGGACCCGAAATCGCGACCGCCTGAGGATCGGCTGGCCCGATGTCCTCCTGCCTGTTCGAGGCCGTTCGCGCGGCGGGACCGGCTCGGGCATCGAAGAGAAGTGCTGCAGCGCCGGTTACGATTGTCGGGCTCGCGTTCGACGTGAAGCCTGCGCGGGACTGGCGCAGTCGTCTCTCTCGGTCGGTTTGGCTCGGAGGAATGCGCAGTGGCTGGTGGGGATCGCGATCCGCTGGCGCCGGAGGGGCTGGATCGCGCCTTCGGCTGGCTGGAGCGAAACCTGGACGAGTTGACCGAGGCCGCCCGTCGCCAGGGCGAAGAGATCCGCCAGACCACCTCGTGGACGCCCCCGAAGCTCGAGTCGCAGGCGACCGCGGTCGCGCCGGACCGCCGGCCAGAATCTGCGGCCCAGCCGGCGACGGGGCCAGATCGCGCAACGCCGGCGCCTGCGGCCGCGTCGTCGCCCGCCCCCGAGCCGTCGCCCGCCCGGCCGGCCCCCGCCTCGACCACCCCGCTCCTCGACTCCCTCGGCCGGGACCTGACCGCGCTCGCCGCCCGCGGCGAGTTGAACCCGATCATCGGCCGCGAGCTGGAGATCGCGTCCGTGATCGAGATCCTGGTCCGCAGCAGCAAGCGCAATCCCGTGCTGCTAGGGCCTGCCGGATCCGGCAAGACGGCCATCGTGGAGGGCCTGGCCCAGCGCATTGCCGCCGGCCGGGTCCCCGATCAGCTGAAGGGCGCGCGCATCGTCGAGATCCCGCTGGCCTCGCTGGTGGCCGGCACCAGCTACCGCGGCCAGCTGGAGGAGCGGCTCCAGGCCCTCGTCAAGGAAGCGAGCAATCCCGGGATCATCCTCTTCTTCGACGAGATACACCTGCTGGCCGGGGCCGGACGAAGCGAAGGTGGGATGGGCGCCGACCAGGTGCTCAAGCCCGCACTCGCGCGCGGCGAGATCGCGGTCATCGGCGCCACCACGGCCGACGAGTATCACGCCACGATCGAGCGCGACGACGCCCTGGCCCGGCGCCTCACGACCCTCGCCATCCACGAGCTGTCGCGCCACGAGACGCGCCCGATCGTGCAGTCGGTCCGCGACCAGCTGGCGAAGTCGCGCGGTGTGACCGTCTCGGACGGCGCCATAGACGTCCTGCTGGACTTCGCCGAAAAGCGGATCGCCAACCGCCGTTTCCCCGACAAGGCGATCGACCTGCTGCAGCAGGCGGTGGCCGAGGCCATCGTCGCCGGCCGCAGAACCGTGGACAGGGCCAACGCCGTCCAGACGACGGAGGTGTGGCAGACGCGGGCCTCGTCGACGCCGACGCTGGATCGACTCGGACGCGACCTGGTGGCGCTCGCGCGGGCGGGCAAGTTGAGCCCCATCGTCGGGCGCGACCGCGAGATCGATGCCGTCGCCGGGGTATTGCTGCGCCAGACCAAGCGCAACCCCATCCTGCTTGGGCCCGCCGGCTCGGGCAAGACGGCGATCGTTGAGGGGCTGGCCCAGCGGATCGCCGTCGGCAAGATCCCCGCGGCGTTGGCGGAGGTGCGCGTCTTCGACCTGCCCGTATCCGCGCTGGCGGGCACCATCGAGCGCGATCCCGATCGGCTGCGCGATCTGCTGGCCGAGGCGCGTCACCCGTCCGTCATCGTCTTCCTCGACGAGATCCATCAGCTCGCCTTTCCGACGGCCAGGGTTCTGGCCGAGTCGCTCAAGCCGGCCCTGTCGCGCGGCGACATCGCCTGCATCGGGGCAACGACGGGGGCGGAGTTCCAGGCCTACATAGAACCCGACGCCGCGCTGGCCCGGCGCTTCTCACCTATCCAGGTCGAGCCGATGGACGACGCCGCGGTGCGCAAGGTGCTGGTGGGGGTTCGCGACAACCTGGCGGCAAAACGCGGCGTTAGGGTTTCCGACGACGCGCTGTCCGAGCTGATCGACCTGGCCGACGCCTACATGCCCGGCCGCTTCTTCCCCGACAAGGGGGTCGATCTGGTCGAGCAGGCGGTCGTCTACGCCCTCGTCCGGAAGGCGAAGGCGGTCGATCGGGCGCTCGCGCGCGAGTCCGCGGCCGCCTACCTGGGGCTGGACCTGGACCCGACGGGAGCGCTGACGGCGCTCGAGGCGGCCATCGAGCGAAATGGCCTGCTCACGCGGGAAGCCTCCGGGGCGCTGCTCGCCCGGCTCGGCGTGACGCTGCGCGGTCTCGATTCGCGGGCCGTCCGGCCCGATGCCGTGGTGCTGCTGGCGGGGCCGGCGGCCGGGGCCGCCGATGCGCTGGCGGGCGCCTGCGCCGGCGCGTTGTTCGGCCGCACGACGGCGCGGATCGCGATCGACCTCTCGGCGATGACGGAGGGTTCTGCGATCTCCACCCTCCTGGGCTCCGCGCCGGGTTTGGTCGGCTCGGACCGGACGCTGCCACTCCACGAGCTGCGCCGATCGCCGCGCCAGGTGGTCTCGTTCACGGGGATCGACCGTTGCGTGGCCTCGATCCGCCACACGATCGGGGCGGCGCTGGCCGCCGGCAGCTTCAGCGACGCGATGGGCCGGACGATCCCGCTCAGCTCGGCGGTCGTGATCCTGACCGCGCCGGACGTGGGGGCTGCGGTGAGCGCCGGCGAGCTGGCGCTCCTGCTGGGCCCGGACCTGCTGGCCGCGTGCGACGTGGTCGCGGTCACGGACGCCGCCCCGGTGGCCACCGGGCAGGAGGGAAGTGTCCGGATATCCGACGAGCTGCTGGCGCCCCTTGCCCGCCGCTTCGAGCGCTCCGGGATCGCGGTGACCTTCGACCCGTCCTTCGTCACGTGGCTGGCCGGGCGGCTGGCGGGGGCCAGGGGGTCGCCCGAGGCGTTCCTCGACCGCGAGGTCACGCCGGCGCTGATCGCCTCCCTGGGCGGTGCCCGCGGCGGCAGTTTCGTCGCCGTCGTCGACAAGGACGCGCCCGTCCTGCGTCGAAAGAAGAGCGGCTAGCTCGCGCTCGGCTGCGCGCTCGGCCCAGGGCTGGTCTGCACCCTCGGCGACGTGCTGGGACTGGGCGAGGGCGAGATGCCCGGCGACGAGGGCGACGGCGAAGGCAGGCGCGAACTGAGACTCGGATCGAGCTTCAGCGCCTCGGCGATCTCCGAACTGCCCTCGGTCGTGTCACCCGTCTGGTTCAGAAGGAGGCCCAGGTTGAAATGCCCGGCGGCATCGTTCGGCATGAGCTTCACGTACTGCCGATACAGCGTTATCGCCTCGGCGGGATCGCCGGCCTGCGTTCGCAGGATCGCCAGGTTGTAGAGGGCGGGAGCGTAGTTCGGATCGGTGACGAGCGCCAGCCGGTAGTCGTTCTCAGCCGCGACCGGAAGGTTCTGCGCCTGGGCGACCGTGCCCAGATCGTACAGGCAGAACTTGTTCATCGAGTCGTGCTTCAAGCACTCCTTATAGTCCGTCGCCGCCTGGTCGAGGTTGCCGGCAGTCTGGGCCTGGAGTCCGGCCTGGAGGGCGTCGGACGCAAGTTGAGCCTCGCTCTTGGAACCGCACGCGGTGACGCAGAAAACGAGCAGCGTGGCCAGAAAGACAGGTCCGAGCAGGCCCGATCGCGAGGATCGATCGGTCTCTGAGATCATGCGCGTCCTCCATGGAGTCACGACGCCAATTCCGACACCATGGTAAGCGACTCGGGCGGCGTTCTGCCTCCCGCAGAAGCGATACGGCGTAGGCTCCCAAGCGGAGGCACCGCATGCCAGCGCACGGGAAGAACCCCGCCGGCTGCCACGATCCATGCCCGCGGGCACGGCCACCGGGAGAATGGCCAGCCGACCCTGGCAGGCGCCGGAGACTGCCGACACCGAGATGGAAGCGGCGGGAAGGTGGTAGGGGCAGGGTCGGTGATGAGCATCCGGCCCGAGCAATGAAGAACCCCGGCGGTGTGACCGCCGGGGTTCTCGCTATTGAACCTGTTCGGTTCGTCGGGCTGGCGCTCCGGCTGGCCCTTGCGGCTCAGCGTGGCTCGTGCCCGCTGCTGCTAGTTGGTCGGGATGGCAATCCAGTCGATGGTGACACCGCCGGTCGGGGCGTTGAGGGCCGCGCCGGTGTCGTTGTAAATATGGATCTGGAAGGTGGTGGCCGTCTTGGTCGTGATTACGATGATCGGCACGTAGGCGCTACCACTAGTCGCGTTCCAGACAACCGCTTGGGTAAATGTCGCGGTGACTCGGTAGGTGGTTGGAGACCCGGTGAAGGCGCTGCTCATCGTGACCGTCACCGAGCTAGTCCCACCGGCGACTGTGGCTGTGCCGGCTCGCCACTGATTGAAGGTGGGACCCATGGCACCCGTGGCACCCGTGGCGCCAGTAGCACCCGTCGGGCCAGCAGGACCCGTCGGGCCGGCAGGACCCGTCGGACCAATGGCGCCGGTGGCGCCGGTGGCGCCCGTCGGGCCAGCAGGACCCGTCGGGCCGGCAGGACCCGTCGGACCGATGGCGCCGGTGGCGCCGGTGTCACCCTGAGGACCCGTGGGACCCATGGCACCCGTGTCACCCTGAGGACCCGTGTCACCCTGAGGACCCGTGGCACCCGTGGCGCCCGTGTCACCCGTGTCACCCTTGGGACCCGTGGCACCGACAGCACCCGTGGCGCCCGTGTCACCCGTGTCACCCTTGGGACCCGTGGCACCGACAGCACCCGTGGCACCGACAGCACCCGTGGC
>Ga0187885_10001175_pt1 | contig 29526 bp, 15 predicted proteins | sample June2016WEW_20_1_3_FD_132970 | JGI IMG/M metagenome (GOLD analysis project Ga0187885, IMG submission 132970) | Peatland microbial communities from SPRUCE experiment site at the Marcell Experimental Forest, Minnesota, USA - June2016WEW_20_100 | ecosystem: Environmental > Terrestrial > Soil >...
CCACCGTTCCCGAGAGCGAGGAAGCTGCTCCACCGCCCTGGCCGTAGCAGACCAAGCCGACTGTCGCAACAAGAATTGCTGCAAGAATTAGCCGAAAGAAACATTCTTTCATAAGGGTTCCTTGATTTGTAAGTTGTAAGTTGGTTAATCCTTGAAACTGATCGGGAATCAATCAGCTCCACTCCCATGTTTCTTCTCTGAGCCCGATGGGGCCAGGGAAGCACGAACAGTATCCATTCGTGCCGCCAGAGAGGCATTCAACGATTCAGGCCATCTGCTCCGGCCGGCAGCAGACGCTGCTTTCACAGCGCCGCCCCTTCGGCCAGCCGATTCGATGGCGGGTCTGCCAGGGAGGTCCTACCGACATTCTGGGTGGATTCGCGGGTCCGGGAACATCGAGAAAGTAGCTTGTCCATCACAAATGGTCACGAAACAGGATCAGTCATCCGCCCATTGCGAGATGCATTGCAATAAGATTCTACGCATCCACTATATGTGAATATCCTAACTGCACACCATTCAGTTTAAAGGATGCTAGTGACATCGGCGGGTCCAGTCAAGCGAATTCATGCGTCACTCTCGTTTGGTTCGGCGCGTCCTAGTGAATTGTAATTATATTACTCACACAATCACCCATCCCGGGAGAGGCATGAATATGAAATCCGATTCTATCCCTATAAAATCAGCTCCGAACGGTACTGCTGGAAACGGCGGTTTGTCGGGACGTCTGTATTATTGGTTGGCTTTAATTAGATTTATGCTTTCGACCACCGTCACTAAAATTAGAACGCATAAAGGTATTCAGCACTTTGGGGGCACTGAAGCTCCAGGGTTCTGCTACGACAACGGCGAGAAAAATGCAGAAACTCCGGAGGGGGGCACGCGCTAGGGTGCTCCCCTCCGATGAAGTTCGAGTAGAAAGCTAGAAGTTGATGCGCAGCACCAGTTGGATCAGTCTTCCACCCGGATCCTGCGTGTTGGAAGAGTCGATATAGTCCGACGTTACCACGCCGCAGCTGGCGCTCGAACTCGCGCACGTCGTCCCGTAGAAGTTGATGTTGTTAAAGACATTCAGGAACTCGCCACGCAGTTCCAGATTCTTCGTCTCCGTGAACCGGATCCTCTTCACCATGCTCATATCGAAGCGCTGGAACCGCGGCCCTCTAACATAAAGCGTGTAGGGCGTGCACTGTCCTCCGTACACCTGGATGCACCCTGCGCTGTTCTGGTTCGCAGGCGCGACGTACTGGCCGGTCGGAATTCCGTATGTGGTGCTGAATCCCGTCGAGGTCGTCGCACTGACGTTGTAGGCGGCGATCGTGTTTTGAATGATGTTCGCCGGCTCGTAGAAGACCAGCTTGTTGGCGTTGTCGAAACGCAGACCAATCTGGCTCCGCAGTTGATCGGGCGTCATGCCGACCAGGTTTACGTTGCCGAAGTTGATCAGTGCCCCGCTCTGCCACCGGCCCGTGCCTTGGAATTCCCAACCCCCAACGAGGCGTTCCAGTGCTCCGTGCGTGCCGGCGAAGAAAGTTCTGCCGTTCCCAAACGGCAGCTCGTAAATCCAGTTGACCTTGAATGCACTGGGAAGCGTGGCGCCTGTGGTCTGTATATACGGTATGCGATAGTCCTGCAAGGTCGAGCCGAGTCCCTTGGCAAACACATAGCTACCTTGAACCAGCAGACCCTTGGCCAAACGGCGCCTCAATTCAATCTGCAGCGAGTTGTACCAGTTCCAGCCGCCGTTGGTCTCAATGTCGGCGCCTCCTGACGCAACCGTGGGATTGACCACGAATTCATTCGCCGGCAGCCCCGCTGTCAGGGCGTTGTTGCGCTGCGTCAACGAAGCACTCCACAGGCTGCTTGCATAACTGCTCGGGTTCGGATTTTGCTGCGCCAGGTAGGTCGTATAGCTGGCGCTGCTGAAGTTGCTGGACGTGTACTTGGTCGCATCACTCGCCTGCGATGCCGGTATGCCGCTGAAATAAGCCAGCGTGATCGGCAGCGGCGAAGTGCCCGTTCCCGCGCCATAGTACTTGAAGTTGCTGCCGCGCCCGGCCGCTATGTTCGACTGCAGGTTCGCCATCGCCAGCTTGAACTCACTGAGGAACCCGTTCTCCACGATGTTCCCTTCGTTTATGTTTCGCCCGCTAAGAGGCTGCAGTTGCTTATTCGCGACATACCGCGCCTCGATGACCGTGTCTTTGGTGAGCTCGCGCTGCCAGCCGAACGACCAAGACATCACATACGGTGTCTTGTAGTTGGGATCGAAGATGTACACCGTGTCCGAAATCGACGTGCTCTGGATCGGATACACCGGAGTCGACGCGAACGAAGGCGGACCCAGATCTCTCGACCCCGAAGCAGGGTGGAACAACAGCGGCAACGCGGGGGTCGCAGTCGAGAGCAAGTTGCCGTTGCTCATATTGCGCGTCGCGCTGATTGTGACGCCGGGGTTGGAACCATACACTCCGTTGAAATCGCCTACCGCAATTTGTGTGTACGCGATTGAATAACCGGCGCGGAACACGCTCCCGCCGTTCTCGCCCAGGATCTTGCCCAGGAACCCGCCGGAGTTCGGAGTCCAGGCAAAACCGACGCTTGGTGCGAAGTCGTGCCAATGGGTGCTGTACGCAGACTGGCCCTGTTTGAACTGCTTCCAGGTTGGCGCCGGCAAAGTAGTGGGACCCGGAGTGTACAGGGCATTGTTCCCATAATTCTGATGTCCCGAGATACCCCATAGATCATCCAATGTGGCGTAACTGTACACATTGTCGCCTGCCGTATACGGCAATTGCAATTCCCAGCGCACGCCATAGGTGAACGTAAAGTTCGGACGCACCCGCCAGGAATCCGTCGCGAAGACCCCTATCTCAGTCTGGTGGCTCCGGTTTACATTCGCGCCGTTGTAGGTGTACTGATTCGTGGTCTCGCTCAGCACGCCGCTGCCGCTGATCTGAGTCACGCGTCCCGTCAGTACCGCGAAGGCAGCCTGAGCCGCGGATTGCTGTGTGGTATTCGACCCGGGGAAGTTCTTCGGGCCGTTGGTGGCATCAAACATGAACCGCGCCGGATCGTACGTCGTGTCCACGCCGAAACTGATCGTCGGCGCCACTGTCTGACCCCAATTCCAATCGCCCGTAAAGTTGTAGCTGCCACCCATGCTGATGTTGTGCGCGCCATGCGTCCAGGTCAGCGTGTCCTGCAGTGTCTTCGGCGGCCCATTGCGGCGTGAGGGACCGGCAGACACGGAGGCGTTGCTTATCCCAGCAGCGCTTATGCCCAGCCTGAATCCATCCTCATTGCCCAGCTGCCCGGGCGCTGCTGAAAACTGTCCGGCGTTCATATCCGGCCAAAAAAGTGTGACCCCGCCCTCCATTCCGAGGCGCAGTTCATTGACCAGCCTAGGCGTCAATGTTGAGCGCAACGCAGTCGCGAAAGTCCATCGATTTGAAGACTGGGCTCCCCAATTCGGAAAACCCGGGAATATATGATCCACGCTGTTCAGGTTATCCTCCACGGGAGAATACCGGTTGAAGTACCAGACCGTCTCCACATGCTCCTTGTTCGTAATATTGAAGTCTCCGCGCATCGTCAGCTTCTTCTGCACGGTCAGGGGCTTGTTTTGGAAAACGTAGGTATAGTACTCGGGATTTGGCGTGTAGGGCTGGAGCGTTCCGGTGCTGCTGGTCACGGTGTTAATGTCCTTAAGCAGCTGCCCGATTGTCGGATCAATGACCGAGGTGCCGACTGTATTCCCGTTTGCCAGGTTCAGTACATTCACCTTGTTCACTGTCGATCCCACCAGGTAATCGAAAACCCCGTTCAGCTCGTCCGGACTAAACACCGTGCGCGTACGCGCCTGCTGGCTGGGCAGCCGATACTCTTCGAAGTTCGCGAAGAAAAACGCTTTATCCTTGCCGTTGAACCCCAACGGGCCAAAAATCTTCTTCGGCAGAGTGATCGGACCGCCGATGCTGCCGCCCGGCTCATTGAGCAGGATGCGGCTGCGCGGCGCCTTACAATTATTGAAATCAGTCGCCAGCTGCGCGGGCGTGCAAGGATCGGTCGAATTGCCCCAATCCGGAGCAAGGTCACGGTTGTTGAACCAGTTGTTCGACTGGAAAGTCGGGTTGCGGTGGTACCAATACGCGGTTCCGCGGTAGTTGTTGTTTCCCGAGCGGGTTACGTACTTGATCTGAACCGCGCCCTGGCCTGCGGCCTCCGCTCCCGGCACGGCTGAGGACATCGAGACTTCTTCCACAGCATCGGTCCTCACGGTGATCATGCTGAAGAAGCCGTCCCCATCATTGTTCGTCTTGTCCTGGGTGGCGACGCCATCGATGGTGATGTTGAGCGCGTTTTGCGGCAGACCGTTGACCGTCGAACCGCGGTTGGTGCTCGTAGTGTTCACGCCGGGCAGAAAGACAATAAAGTCCATGGCATTGCGGCTTACCAAAGGCATCTGAATGAGCTGCTGGCTATTCAAGGTGCTCGAAATGTTCGCCGATTGCGACTGGATGATTTCGGTGTTCGCCTGCACGGTGATGGTTTCGTTGCTGCCACCTACCTCCAGCGTGACCTTGATCGCTGAGGGCGTGCCCGGATGGGTCACGATGTTCTTTACAACTGCCTGCTTGAAGCCTGTCATCGAAACCGTCGCCGTATAGGTTCCGACATCAAGAGACGGAATGGAAAAGTTTCCGCTCTCACTTGTGACTGTCTTGTACTCGATGCCGGTGGCGTCGTTTTTGACCGAAACATCCGCACCCGGAATAACGCCGCCCGATGCGTCGAGGACCACTCCAGAGAGCGAGGAGCTAGAGCCACCACCGCCCTGGCCGTAGCAGACCAAACCGACAGTCGCAGCAAGAATTGCTGCGAGAATTAGCCGAAAGAAACATTCTTTCATAAGGGTTCCTTGATTTGTGAGTTGGTTAAACCTTGAAACTGACCGCAAATCAATCAGCTCCACTCCCATGTTTCTTCTCTGAGCCGGATGTGGCCAGAGAAGCACGAACAGCATCCATTCGTGCCGCCAGAGAGGCATTCAACGATTCAGGCCATCTGCTCCGGCCGGCAGCAGACGCTGCATTTACAGCGCTGCCCCTTCGGCCAGCCGATTCGATGGCGGGTTTGCCAGGGGGGTTCCACCAACATCTTGAGTGGATTCACAGGTTCGGAAACAGAATCAGTCATCCACCCCTTGCGAGATGCATTGAAATAAGGTTCACACATCCACTACATGTGAATATCCTAACTGCATACCATTAGGATTAGAGGATCCTAGTGTTATTGGCGCGTCCAGTCAAGCAAATTCATGCGTCACTCTCGTTTGGTTCGGCGCGTCCTAGTGAATTGTAATTATATTACTCACACAATCACCCATCCTGGGAGAGGCATGAATATGAAGTCCGATTCTATCCCTATAAAATCAGCTCCGAACGGTACTGCTGGAAACGAGGGTTTGTCGGGACGTCTGTATTATTGGTTGGCTTTAATTAGATTTATGATTTCGACCCACCGTCACTAATATTAGAACGCATAAAGTTATTCCGCGATGGGACTTGCCGTCGTCGTTGCGCGGCCGTGGGCCGGGAACTTGACAGACTTGCCGGACGGCGGATTTGTCTGCCCCGGCATCCCTTCCCCAGTGTAGAATCCTGCCGGAGCAAACCATTATGGCCCGAACACGTCCGTCCACAAGTAAGGCATCGGCGGTGGCAGCAGCAACGCGTCGGGAACGCCGGCTGCTCTTCGGCTTGCTTGCAACGACGCTTGCGATCACCTTTGTTGTTTTCCTGCCGTCGTTTGCGAATCAGTTCCTCAACTGGGACGACTCGTTGAACGTGCTCGAGAACGTGCCGATCCGCGCGTTCACGTGGCCGCATCTGCGGGCGTTCTTCACGCAGCCGCTGATGGGTATGTACAGCCCGCTCGTGTACGTCTCGTACGCGGCCGACTTCGCCATAGGCGCGCTCAATCCGTCGGACTACCACACGACAAACCTGCTGCTGCACCTCGTCAATGTCATGCTGGTCGGTCTGATCGTGTTTGCATTGGTCAAGCGCGCATGGCCGGCGGCGATTGTCGCCGCGCTCTTCGCGGTGCACCCCGCCAACGTCGCGGCAGTCGCGCCGATCTCGGTGCGCAGCAGTCTGCTTTACGCCGCGTTCTATCTCGCGGCGTATCTCGCGTACCTCGGCTATCTGAAGCGGCCGTCCGCCGTGCGGCTTGGTATCTCGTTACTGCTCTTTCTGTTATCGGCGCTCTCGAAGTCGGCGGCGATCGTGTTTCCGCTGCTGCTCGTGCTGACCGATCTTTATCGCCGGCGCGCTTGGTCGTGGAAGGTCGCGCTTGAAAAGGTGCCGTTCTTTCTCGTGTCATTGATCTTCGGCCTCGTCACCTTGCACTTCCGAAACGACCTGGCGTTGGGCCGCGCACCTGCGTATTCGATCGTGGAACGTCTGTGTCTGGCCGGCTACGGCGTCATGCACTATGCACGTACCCTGATCGTCCCCGTAAGTCTCTCGGCGTACTACCCTTATCCGGAGCGCGTGAGTGGCCAGTTGCCGCCGTACGTGTATCTTGGACCCATGTTCGTGCTGGCGCTGGCAGGACTGGCGTGGCTTTGGAAAGCGCAACGCCGGTTGCTCTCGTTCGGCGGGCTGTTCTTTCTTATCAATATTGCACTCATCCTGAAGGTCGTGCCGCTCGGCGAGGAGTTTGCGGCGGATCGATATCTGTATGTTGCATCGATTGGCATATTCCTGATCGGCGTTGAACTCTGCCGAGGGTATGGCGAAAGGACGCAGCGCGCCGGCCTTGCCCTGGCCGCAGTGCTGGTTGTCGTCTTTTCGGTAGCTGCTCATGGCCGCGTCGCCGCGTGGAAGGACAGCATCGCGTTTTACGACGACATCCTCGCGAAGTATCCGAAGGCGGTGTTCGCCCTCTCGAACCGCGCGGCGGCAAGGATTACAGACCGGCAGGATCCGGCCGCTGCTTTGCGTGACTGCGACGCCGCCATTGCATTGGATGCCGGCTACGCCGAGGCGTATTTCAATCGCAGCACCGCCGAGATGATGCTGCGGAAGTTCCCGGCGGCGCTTGCCGACGCGAACAAGGCGATCGAGCTCAACGGCGCGCGGCGGGGATACTTTCAGCTCCGGGCGGAGGCCAGGCTGGCCATGGGTGACGCGATGGGCTCGCTGGCCGATTCGACGAAAGCAATCGAGCTCGACCCGCAGGCGTCAGACATCGCGAAGACGTATCTCAACCGGGGTGTTGCGAGGATCTCGCTCGACGACGCGAAGGGCGCGTCCGTGGATTTCACGAAGGCAATTGAGCTCAACCCGACGCTCGGCGCCGCATATCAGAATCGCGGCAACGCATGCGCGCTGCTGGGCGATTCAGCGGGTGCCATTGCGGACCTCACGAAGGCGATCGAGCTCGATCCTGCCTCGGCCGCTGCCTATCTCGCGCGCGGGCGCGTCCGGGTGCGCGCCGGCGATCGTGCGGGCGGATGCAGCGACCTGGCACAGGCGGCCAATCTCGGCCGGTCCGACGCGCGTGACCTCGCGCAGCAGTTATGCAAGTGACACAACGCCGGTCAGCAGGCATTTTCACGTCTGCGGGAACAATTCGGTCGTGCGCGAACTCTGACCTTCCAAGGAAGCGCTGCGGCTAAAACCGGACTCTTAAGGCGTGCGCCCTGCCTTGCGCGCCTGACATGCGCGGATTGCCTCCGAAATCACTTGGACCGCGTCGCTCTGCCCAGCCGCGCGCGCGGCAGCGAGGGCCTTCTCCAAGCTGCCGAGCGCCTCATTCCAGCGTGCGTCCTGCACGTAAACCTGAGCCAACGAATAATACGCTTCCGCGCTGTCCGGCGACAGCTTCGCAGCCTGTTCATACTGCTCGATTGCTTCCTGCGTCAGTCTCTGGCTGCTGAGGAGATCGCCCAAATTGATGTGAATGCGGAAGTTATTCGGCTGCAAGCGCAGGGCTTCCTGGAAGTGCTCCTTCGCAGCATCGTAGTTCCCGGCCTCCTTCAATGCGAGGGCCAGATTGCTGTGCGCTTCCGCATAGTCGGGCTTAAGTTTCAGCGCCACTTCAAGTTGCGCGATCGCCTCTTGGATTTTCCCCTGCTGCTGCAAGATGCCCGCAAGATCGTTGTGGGATGATATGTCGTCTGGTTTTAGCCGTATCGCTTCTCGATACTGGACAATGGCTTGTTGCTGCTGGCCCGCCTTCAAAAGTGCAAGGCCATAATTGCGGTGCGCTTCAGCAGAGTCTGGTGTGAACCGCAAGACATCCGCAAAGTACGCAAGTGCTTCCGTCGTCTTGCCTAATTCCTGCAAGGTGAGAGCCAGAGCGCCGTAAGCCATGGCGTAATTGGGCTGCATCTTGATCGCGGCGAGAAATTGTTCCACCGCTTCTTGTTTTTCGCCTAATTGGTTGAAGGCCAGTCCGAGATGGAAGTAGAGGGGTGCATAATGCGGCGATGTTTGGATGGCCTTTTGGAGTGGCGCAATGGCTTCGGCGGCCTTCCCTGTCCGAATCAGCTCAGAAGCAAGATTAAGAAAGGTTTCATCATAGCTGGCTGCCTTAATCATCGGCAGATTGGCGACTATCGCGACGAGCACAGCCAGAAGCAAGCCCGGGATCCACTGTCGCCAGTAGTGGCCTGCTTTGGGAACTACCGACAACGCAGCGGCCGCAAACAGCAACACGATCGGGACCATCGGATAACGGTAGCGTGCAAATACATAGAAAATGGCGACTGACAATGCCAGCCCCAGGAACATCAGGTAGAGCAAAGCCAGCCGTTGCCAGTCGCTGCGCGTGTGCCATGCGCCAAAAACTGCCAACGGCAGCACAAGCCCGAAGTTGATCCATAAAAGAACTCGCAGGATGGGGGAATAGGATGAGTAGCCTTCGATGGATTCGGTGTCCACCATTTCTGTCGCGTTGAGTGTGAGCAGAAGCTTCCTTCCCATCAACCGCAGCCAATCCCAAGGTTGGTTGCGGATGTAACGGATCGACCGATCAAGCCAGTAGTTTGAGACCTCGCTGGGCGAGAGTTTCCGCCCCATGGCCTCCTCGGCCACGCGCGTGGCATGGATGCGTTCGTCTGAAAAGCCGCTTGAGCCGGGAACCAGGGGCTCGTAATCACCTCGGGCCCCGGCATGGTTGCCAATATAGAAGTTTGGGCCGAACTGCGAGGTAGTGAGCAGAAACGAACCGCCGACGTAATAATTGCGAAAACCGACAGGCAGGAGAACGGCAGCGACGGCAGCTGTAAAGATTGCCGCCCAGGCAGCCCGACTCTTGAATGGGATGTGGCGAAACCAGACTATCAGCCAGACGACGACAATCGGATACAAGATCCCCGCGTTCTCGCGGTTCAAAACGAATGCTCCTGTCGCCACGCCAGCGGCAATCAACCATTTCCAATGGGGTCGAGAAAGAAACTCACCTAAGAGGAAAAGCACCAGCGTCATCAGGAACAGATCGAGCGACGACTTCTGGATCAAGCCATCAAAGAAGATCGCTGGCGGATAGATTGCCAACAGCAATGCAGCAATAGTCCCCACGGGTTTGCTGAAGAATCGGCGCCCGGCCAAACCCAGAAACATGCACGATGTCGCGCTCAAAAACGCTTGCAGGAGCCGCGCCGCCATCAGATGATGGCCCACCAGTTTGAATATCACCGCCAGCAGATACGGATATAGAGGCGTCTGGTAGAAAATTTCAGAACCAATCCACTGTCCCCCTGCGATTCTCTGCGCCCAGGCATCGTACTGTTGGCCGTCCCCTACCACCACAGCAAAAATCGGGGTGTTGTACAGTCCAGCCAGATAGATAAGGCGCAGGGCTAAAGCACCAAGGGCGATCCATATCAGCAAGCTTGGCCGGCGGCGGATCTTCATGTTCCATTCCTGCAGTACATAAATAATAGGGAGTCGCTTCTAAGGGTGAGCCAAAGAATAGCATATGCGAAATTGGGGGACAGTCACTTTTTTCGCCGGGAAATATCTTGCGGCCCGAGCTGCGCGGAGCCTTTTTGTTGCCCAGAGTTGCCGCCCGAGGTAGACTCGCGTCGCTATGGCTACAGTTGCGGTCTTGATTCCTTGTTTCAATGAAGTCGTCACGATCGGAAAGGTAGTTACCGACTTCCGGCGCGAATTGCCGGACGCGCTTGTTTTCGTCTTCGACAACAACAGCACCGATGGCAGCGCGGCAGCGGCGGCAGCAGCGGGAGCGACGGTGGTCCATGAGTCGAGACAGGGGAAGGGCTTTGTCATTGCGGCCATGCTGGAAAAGGTGGAGGCCGACGTTTACATAATGGTGGACGGAGACGCAACCTATCCTGCAGGTCGCGTCCACGATCTCATTCGACCCTTGATTGCAGGCCGCGCAGACCATGTTGTTGGTGCGCGGCGGGCAGTGAATCCGGAGAGGGCATATCGTCCATTGCACTCCTTCGGGAATCGTCTCGTGACGTTTCTCGTGAACCGCGTATTCAGAACAAATCTGCAGGACGTGCTGTCGGGATACCGGGCGTTCACGCGGGACGTTGCGCGTGGCGTACCCATCCTGTCGCGCGGATTCGACGTCGAAACAGAGTTCACTCTTCAAAGTCTTGAGAAAGGTTTCCGAGTTGAGGAGTTACCCGTGGATTATGTGGCGAGGCCCAAAGGAAGTCAAAGTAAGTTGTCCACTTTCGGCGACGGCTTTCGGGTGCTTCGGAGAATTGTCGTCATTCTCAAGGACCTTCGTCCCTTCTCCTTCTTCGCAACGCTCGCCGGTGCATGCTCGCTGCTTTCCGTCGTTGTCGGATGGCCGCCCATACATGACTACCTGCTGTATAAGTACGTCTACCACGTACCCTTGGCCGTTCTCGCTGGCTTCCTCGGGCTGATCGCGATCGTGTTGCTCGGCGTTGGCACGATTCTCTCGACTATCAACTTCCGCTTCCGCGAAATCCACGCTCTAGGCCGGCGAGATCATGCTCGATCGAGGCCGGCCCCTTAACACGCACTCCTATCGCCAGGAGTCTCTCCGAGAATTAGGAAGGGCTGCGCTCCGAGCGGCGCGGGGGCAGATGCAAGACGGCGCGACGCAGGCGATGTCGGGGTACATCGTCGAGGAGCGCCAACGCAACAGATGCCCCCGCCCCGCCTCGCTACGAAACCTAGTGAGACATGGGGGTTATGATTACTGCCGCGAAGGGCGCTGCTTTTCGGACAGGCCAGGGTTCGGCATGTGAGCCGACAGTGCTTTCAAGAAATCGGGAGGTGCATGATAGCCGTTTTGCTCCGCCAGCCGGATTTCGGACCACGCCTCAGCATATCGACCCTTCGAATACTGAAGCATGGCCAGATCCCAATGGGATTCGCCGGACTGCGGTTCAAAGCGGATCGCATCGCGATAGGCATCTTCCGCCTGATCGATCTTCCCCAATTTGACCAGGGCATAGCCCAAATTGTCGTAAGTTCTGTAGAAGCTGGGCGCGAGTTCGATTGCCTTCTGATATTCGGCGACGGCCTCGCTCACTTTGCCATTTTCAACCAAGGTTCCGCCAAGATTGTAATGAGCCAAGGCATAATCGGGCGCCAGCTCGATTGCTTTGCGGAACTCGCCGGCAGCGCGCCGAGGATCACCGGCAGCGCCACAGGCAACGCCCAGTTGGTTGTGTGCCAGATAATTGTCGCCGGTCACGGCCAGCGTGTGAGTATAAAGCGTGACGCCGTCGCGCCAGTAACCTAACTGCACTCGGGCGCAAATGGAGAGGAGAACGATCACGATTGCAGCAGGCACTGCCATCGACGGCATGACGGAGCCGAACGCTCCTCCTAGGCGCCTGTAACGGGCCTCGATCCTTTTGGAGAGGTCTCCAGCTCCCCAAGCAATGATGACGAAGAGGCCGATCAGCGGTATGTAGGTGTACCTGTCCGCGATCGCCTGGCCGCCGACTTGAACAAGGCCGATCACTGGGATCAGGCCCACAAGGTACCAGGACCAGCCTACGAAAAAGTAAGGGAATCTCCTGGCCTCTCGAATGGCCGCGTATGTGGCAAGTGCCAACACAATCGACGCTCCGGCAACCTGCCAGACGCGCACGCCGCCGTCCGGGTATGGATATGGCAGTGCCAATCCTGACGGCCAAAGCATCTTACCCATATAGCGCGCATAAGATAGAAGAGCGTTCTCGATGCGGAGGTCCAACGGGTAACCGGACAAATTCATTACCGCGCCCCCGCTCTTTTGAGCCATGAAGGTGACGATGCTCGATGCTCCGGCCAACAGGAACATGGGCGCCTTCTCGGCCACCAATCTCAATGTCGATGCGCCAGCGGATCCCATGCGTGCCAGCGGCCAGTAATCCAGCAGAAGGAGCAGTAGCGGCAGCGTGACGAGCATCGGCTTGGACATCAGTCCGAGCGCGTAAAACAAAACCACAGGCACATAACTACTTGCATCCTGTTTCCTTGCATAGCGCGCGTATGCCAGGATCGTGAGCAGCATGAAAAACGCGCATACCAATTCCTTTCTCTCGGCCACCCACGCGACCGATTCAACGTGCAGAGGATGGATCGCGAACAATGCAGAAACAAATCCGCTGCGCCAAGCACGTCCGGTAGTTTTTTTCAGAAGCAAAAACATCAACAGTACATTGGCGATGTGGAGCAAGAGATTCGTGCGGTGGTGGCCTCCCGCATCGAGCCCATAGATCTGGACGTCGAGCATGTGGGAGATCCAGGTCACGGGGTGCCAGTTGTAGGCGTGCGTGGCAGTCAAAGCCCAGGAGATGTTGGCGGCAGTCAATCCTGTGGTGACATGGGGATTGTCGTACACATAGGCGTCGTCATCGAGGGTAAGGAAGCCATGGTTTTGCACGGGCCAGAAGACGACGAGGGTGATCACAATGAGAAGGGGGATTATGTACCGCTCTCCCGAGGTCGCAGCCACTCGCTGTTTGTCCGGCCGCCCCTTGATTTTCCTTCCAGACCCGCCTGACATTCGGATCTCTCATTTCAGCGACAGTCACAACGACTCCCGATTTCGCCGCAGGCTAGTTGTGCGACTGCCGCATTAGAATAGAAATTGGGGCTATCCCTCCCCCCAAAAAGACAGCAGCCACTAATACCACGAATTTCACGAAGCGTTCCAGCGGCATTCGTGAAATCTGTGGAATTGGTGGCTGCGTCTCCTGGTAACGCAGGGAGAGGCCCGGACCGATCCGTGCCCCTCCCTAATTGACAGGTTAGAAGTTGATGCGCATGACGATTTGGATCAATCGTCCGCCCGGATCCTGCTGGTTGCTCGCATCCGTGTAGGCGCTGGTTATTCGGGCGAAAGACGTGCTGCTCCCGGCGAGGCTGGCGAATCCTGTGAAGTTGATGTTGTTGAACGCGTTCAGGAACTCGCCGCGCAATTCGAAATTCTTGTTCTCGTTGAACCTGATGCGCTTCACCAGGCTCAAGTCAAAGCGCGTAAACATGGGCCCTCGGAAGTAATGGTGGCGCGGCGCGCAGTCGCCGGTGACGATCTGGACGCAATTGCCCGCGCCTCCCATTCCGGCAGGCTCGATATAGCGTCCGGTCGGCACGCCGTAAGCGGCGCTGTACATGCTCGTGCCCGTTGCAGGGTTGACGCTATATTGGTAAGCCTTGTACGAATTGTCGATGATGTCCTGCGGGAGGTCGTAGACGATCTTGTTGGCATCATCGAATCGCAAGCCGACGGCATTTCGCAGGTCCTGATCCGTCATACCGACGAGGACCACGTTGCCGAAATCCTGCAGGTTGCCGCTTTGAATCCGGCTCGTGCCCTGGAACTCCCAGCCGCCGATAACCCGATCCAAATGGTGGCCGACGTTGCTAAACAGCGACCGGCCCTGCCCTAACGGCAGCTCGTAGACCCAGTTGACCTTGAGGGCGTTCGGCAGCGTCGTGCCCAGATTTTTGGCCCACGGCGCGCGCCAGGAGAGGCGGGTCAGGCTTATTTCCTTCGCCCAGACGTAATTTGCCTGGACTAGCAGCCCGCGGGACAGCCTGCGGCGCAACTCCACGACCATCGAGTCATAGTAGTTGCCGCCGCCATTCATGTAAATATAGGAGCCGCCCAGCACGTCCGGATTCGCGATGAACTCATTGGCCGGCAAGCCCGCGCCCAGTCCATTTGCGCGCCGCGTGGCGTCGCCGAACAGAGAGCTCGCAAGGCTTGCGGGAGCCGGACTGAAGGTGCTCAGGTAGCTGTTTACGTACGTTGAATTTGTGAAAAGAGTTGAATTGTAATTGGCTGGATTGTTCGGATCCACCTTGCCGGCAATGTAGGCCAGCGTGATCGGAAGCGGTGAGGTGCCAGTCACGCCAGTATAGGCAAAGGTAGGACCCTTACCAGCGGCTTCGTTTGCAGCCAGATTTTGCTGGGCCAGCCGGAACTCCTGAAGATACCCGTTCTGCACGACATTGTACTCGTTGAGGCTGGGCTGGGTATACGGGTGCAGGTTGCGCGAGCCCACATAGCGCACCTCAAGTGCCATGTCCTTCGTGAGTTCACGCTGAAGCCCGAAATTCCAGGACATGGTGTACGGTGTGCGGATGTTCTGGTCGATCGTATTGATCGAATTGCTCGGCGACGGCACGAGCGGCCAGTTGGGCGAACTCGCGAATGAGGGCGGGCCAAGCCCGCTCTTCAGATTTGGAGTGAGCAACAGCGGCCATGTCTGGCCTGTAGTAAGGAGGTTCCCGTTGGTTGTGTTACGGGAGGCATCGATCGTTCCGCCGGGGTTGGCGCCGAACAGATAGTCCTCATAATCGAACATCCCCATGCGGTTGTACGCGATCGCGAACCCGCTGCGTATGACCGTCTGAGAATTCTCGCCGAGGAACTTTCCCATCAAGCCTTTTGATTTTGGACTCCAGGCAAATCCGACGCTCGGAGCGAAGCTTCCGTAGTCGACGTTATAGGCGTGAGTGCCCGGCAAGAACTGGTGAAGCTGTGTGGGCGTGCCGCCTGTGGCGCCAGGCTTGAAGAAATTGCCGACGCCGGTAGGCCCCCATATATCCGCGGGTGAAGCATAGCTGAATGCGTTATTAAGCGGAGTCCACGGGAACTGCACTTCCCATCGCAGCCCATAGATCAGCGTAAAGTTGGGAAACATGCGCCAGGAATCCTGAGCGAAAATTCCCATCTCCCGCTGGCGTGCGCGCTCCGTGTACGGCCCGTTGTAAGTGTACTGGTTGGTGTTCTCATTGATAACCGCGTTGGCCGTGATTGCCGTCACGCGTGCCGTCAGAGCGGCATATAGAGTGCTGGCATTGCCGTACTGGGTTGAAGTCGCTCCGGGAAAGTTTTTCGGGCCGTTGGACGAGTTGAACATAATGTAGGCAGGATCGTAGGTGGAATTCAGGCCGATGCTGAGCTGGGGCACCAGTGACTGATACCACTCCCAGCTGCCTACGTGCGTGAACGAGCCTCCGAAACTCAGGTTGTGCGCGCCTTTCGTCCAGCTCAAGGTATCCTCAAAGTTCTTCACCGGCCCATTGCGGCGGCTCGGCGTAAGAAGTGCCGCGGGGTTCTGGACATTGGCGGGGGTCCAGTAGAATCCGCCCGTGCTGCCGATCGGTCCACTGTAATCCCCGGGGGATGCATTCGGATTGAAAAGCACTGTGCCCAGAAGAATCCCGCCGCGGGCTTCATTTACGAGCCGTGGAGTAATCGTGGACCGCAGCGCATAGGCAATCGAACCACGGTGCTGGTCTACCCTTCCGTAGCTGGGAAAACCCGGATACACCCATCCCCTGCCATTTAAGTAATCAGGGTTCCGCGTTCGGACCTCGCCATTCCAGGTCAGTTCCACCCTGTGATTTTTCGTAAGATTGATGTCGAAGCGCGAGGTCATGTAGCTGCGCGTCTCCATCCCCGTGCTCTGCCAAATGAAATACTGATAATTTGGGTCGGAAACCGTCGGATACGACTGAAGGGCACCCGTTGTCGCCGTTGAATTCCGGATGTCGGCGAGGAGCTTTTGCACCGTCGGATCGATGGTCGACGTTTGGCCGTTAGCCTGTGCCAAGGTAAGCATGTTGGCAGTCAAGACTTGGCCTCCCTGCACGTAGGAGAAGATGCCCTGCTCCATCGCCGGGGAGTAGATCTGATTGGTCCGAACCGATGAGTTAGGCAATCGGAATGTCTCGAGGTTAAGAAACCAGAATGCCCTATCCTTACCAGAGAACAGGCCTGGAATTGTAATCGGGCCGCCGGCGCGGCCGCCGGGCTGATGCAGAAGAAATCGGCTGCGCAGGGCATGGCAATTATCCGGATCCCAGGGCACGTTGCCCACGCCGCACTTCGCATGCGGGAAAGCATCCTGCACTGTAGCCGCGTCACGGTTGGTGAACCAGTAGTTGGAGTTGAGCGCCGTATTGCGTTCGTAATCATAGAGGCTGCCGTGGAACCCGTTGTCGCCTCCGCGCGTAACAAACCTGACCTGAACGGCGCCGGTGCCCGTGGAGTCAGCCCCAGCGGCCGCGGTGGACACGGTCACTTCCTGAACGGAGTCGGGCCGCGGTGTGATGAATGAATAGAAACCGTCGCCGCCGTACTGCCCCATGTAGTTCATGTCCTGCGTGGGAACGCCATCCACGGTTATGTGCACCGTGGAATTCGGCGCGCCCATGAAGGTCGCGTTGCGCGAGCTTCCCGTCGTATTTGCGCCCGGCAGAAACACCAGGAAGTCGAGGGCATTGCGCGTCGCCAGCGGCAACTGGGCGATCTGCGTAGTCGACATCGTCGTCGAAATCGTCGCGGTGCTGGATTGGATCATCTCAGCTCCCGCCACCACAGTCACGGATTCGTTGCTCCCGCCAACCTGGAGAACGATCTTGATATCAGTGGGCACTCCTACAACCAGTACGATGTCTTTGATGATCGACTGCTTGAATCTGGGCATCGAGACCGTAGCGGTATAGGTGCCAGCGCTCAACGACGGAATCGTAAAGGTCCCGTTGTCCGCCGTCACCGTACTGGCCTCCGAGCCGGTGGCAACTGCCTTGACGACTATATCCGCGCCCGGAACCACTGCGCCCGATGCGTCCACCACGATTCCTGTGAGCGACGAAGTTGCGCCCTGTCCATAGACAGGAAGGCTCATTGCCGCGGCCAGGAGCAGTGTTATTGCTGCGATGAACATCCAATGTCTCATAAGGTTTCCTCGGATCGAAACAGGTTAATTCTAGAAACTGAACCAATGACGCTCAGTTCCTGTTCGGACATCGCTCTCTGAAAGCAAAACAGTCAGAGAAACGAAAACAGACACCCTGCACCCGTCCATGAAAAACTCGGCCCTTCGGTGTCTCTTTCAGTTTCGTTTGCTCACGCCAGGTTGTGTAACGTGGCCTGATCATAGCCATCCGGATGGCCCCGCGCAACAAGAATGTTATAATTCTTTAAGGATAACGTCGCGTTAGTTATCATCGCCTAATTATAGTGACGGTCCACATCCGAAGACCCTCCGTATTTCTGCTGTTTATCGGGACAATTGCGCTGTTGCGCGACCGTGGCTATCTCTTGAATACTTGTGTGGATCAGTAAATACATACAAAAATTCAAATTTCGATTAAACAATCCACATGATAGCGGAGGAACACTTCGGGAAGGTCGGGGTCTGTAACTGTTTAGCTGCAGCAACGAGGATTCGGTGTACTCGTGGGTGAAGTGATCGCCTTGCGGTGACGATAAAGGAAGGAGTTAAGGAGTTCTAAGTACTCGAGTCCGTTTATGAAAAACCGTCGAAACTATTATCGTGTGCTTCAGGTGCAGCCCGATGCGCCGGTGGAGGTCATTCGCGCGAGCTACCGCACACTCATGCTAGAGCTGAAGCAGCACCCCGACCTGGGAGGATCCGCATTCGAAGCGCGCGTCCTCAACGAGGCCTACGAAGTGCTCAGCGACGCGAAGCGGCGCACTGCCTACGACAAGGGACTCTATTCTCAATACACCCATCGGGAATTCCTTTCGGATCGGCGCCCGCTCATCACCGTCTTCTGTCCAGTCTGCAAGCGGCCGCTTGAGCGCAAACCTCAGCCCGATGAACGCTGTTTAACCTGCCACAGCCCCCTGCAATCGAAGAAACCGCCAGAAGTCGAAAAAAAATACCGACGATCCATCAGCCGCATGGCAAGAAATGAAAAGATCTCCTATTGCTCAGCCTGGCCCGGAAAGGCCCTGGAAGCGACCATGATCGACCTTTCTCCCCGGGGAATGCGTTTTCTGTGCTCGGAGCAGCTCATGCCCGGCACGGGATTGAGAATCAGCAGCCGGATGTTCGAAGCCACTGCTTCTGTCATAAACTCTCGTGAGGAGCGCGTGGATGGACAGAGTCTTTATTCCATCGGGGTATCCTTCGTCGCCGTCCGCTTCGCCGAACTCAAGGGTTCCTTTTTCTCTGAATCCGCCTGACGAACAGCAAAGAGCCTCTGCCGGGAGGTCCACGAGAACATCCCGGGATCGCAGGAACTTCATCTACCCGAAAAGAAAGACCGATCAAAAAGTCCTGACATAGATGTACCATGTCCCCGTAACCGCTTGGCATTTTTCTGAGATTCGGATGGCATGATCGAAAGGCAAGACAAACCTCGAAGGCTCAAAGACTCGGAGAATCTCGAAGAGGTGCCGGCTTCTGTGGATCTGACACGTGCGGAGGCGCTCCATGATGGTAAAGACACCACGCTGGCTCTTGCTGCTCGAAGCCGTGCTTCTCCTCGGAGCTCTCATCATCTTGGCCTACAAAGCGGCGACGCGCGTTCTCCCTCTGCCAGTTGAAAACGTCGAGCAGGCGCGCCGGCAGGGACGGCCGGATCCTCAAGCGCAGCTTCTGCATTACTACCTACAGTATCCGGACCGCTACCTGCGGATTGCCAATGAAAAATGGGACTTTAATCCTGTTTCTCGAGTCGCCTCTCATTCCTTCACGATTCACAATATCGCCACCCTTGCGTATTCCGACATAGAGGTCACCATTACCTATGAAGGATCCAACGGAAAAACCCTGCTGACTCGCACCGCGAAAATCCCGGGCGTTATTGAGGCATTCAAGACCCTCGAGGTCAAGCAGATCAAGATCACTGGGATTCCTCGGACTACAGCGAATGCTATGATTACGATCGCAAAGGCCGTCATCGTTCGTTGAGTCTGATTCGAAATTCGAAATTCGAGATTCTAAATTCTCAATCTCGAATTTCGAATCTCGAATTTGTCATCGACAGGATAAATCATGGCAGACTCGACTACAGACGTCCTCATCTGCGGCGCGGGTATAGCAGGCATAGCCAGCGCCTATCACCTGAGCGTCCGTCACGGCATCAAGAACGTCCTGGTTGTGGATGAGCGCCCTCCGCTGTCACTGACCAGCGACAAATCCACCGAGTGCTACCGCAACTGGTGGCCGGGACCGGGTGATGCCATGGTCCGCCTGATGAACCGCAGCATCGATATCATGGAAGAGCTGGCGCACGAGAGCGGCAACGCGTTCAACATGAATCGGCGCGGCTACCTGTTCGTCACCGCGGATCCCGATCGGATTCGGACCTTCACGCGTGTCGCGGAGGAAGCGGCGGAACTGGGGGCGGGCCCGGTCCGCTACCACAACGGGCGCCCAGGAACGCAAGACTACGTACCCGCCCCGCCTCAGGGTTTCGAAGATCAGCCCTGGGGCTCCGATCTCATCACGGACACCGCATTGATCCGTAAGCATTTTCCTTATCTTTCCGAACGGACGGTCGCGGTAGTCCATCCCAGGCGTTGCGGTTGGTTCAGCGGCCAACAGCTGGGCATGTACATGTGGGAGCGCGCCCGCGAGCGCGGCGCCAGGCTCGTCGAAGGTCGCGTGGAGAAAGTGCGGATCGCCAGCGGCCGCGTGGAGAGTGTCGGCATAAGGCAGGGAAGCAACACGCAGACCATATCGACACGGCACTTTGTGAACGCCGCCGGCCCGTTCCTGCCGCAGGTGGCCGGGATGATGGGAGTGGAACTTCCGATCTACCACGAGCTGCACGTGAAGGTATCCATCCAGGATCACTTGAAGATCGTGCGCCGGGACGCGCCGCTTCTCATCTGGACCGATCCCGGCCCTCTGCCGTGGTCCGAGGAAGAGCGCGCTCTGCTGCAAGAATCTGAAGAAACCCGGTATTTGCTCGACGTCTTCCCGTCCGGAGTTCATGCGCGGCCCGAGGGCGGATTCGACAACGATTTTCTGTTGATACTCTGGACCTACGATCTGAGGCCGGTTGCTCCTGTCTTTCCCTTCACTTTTCACGAACATTATCCCGAGATCGCTCTGCGAGGATTGGCCGTGATGATTCCCGGCCTGCAGGCCTACCTCGGCAACATGCCGAAGCCATTTCTGGATGGCGGCTACTATACGAAGACTCGCGAAAATCGGCCGCTGATCGGGCCGCTCCCGGTACAGGGCACATACATGATCGGCGCCCTCTCGGGGTTTGGTCTAATGGCATCCTGCGCATCCGGCGAACTGCTCGCCGCGCATGTGACCGGAAGCACACTTCCGCAGTACGCGCCGGCATTTACCTTGGAGCGCTACCAGGATCGCGAATACCAGCAGTTGCTGGCGGCCTGGTCCGATACCGGACAGATCTAAGGCCCTGCGAAATCGGGGACCGTCATCTTTTTCGCCACACTCCCCGGAATCTCCGGCTATATTTGCGGCGAAAAAGATGACGGTCCCCGATTTCGTTAGTGCGTGAATCCTGAGGGCTGTCGTATGATGGCCGCCGGTTTTGGCTATGCAATCCCTAAATTCACCACAGGAGTAAGCATCATGATGGAACCCTTGCGAGCACGGAAAGGGCGTTTTCACCCGGCGTGTATGGCGCTGGTTCTCAGTATCGCGTTTTCGCTAGTCACAATCACTATGGCTCAGCAGGCCGGCGCAAAGCGGCCTCTCAATCACAATGACTACGACGCCTGGCGCTCGATTCAGCTTCAGCAGATGACACGAGACGCCCGGTTTTTGGGATACGCGCTCAACCCGCAGGACGCCGACGGAGAAGTGGTAGTACGCAATTTGTCCAGCGGTGTGGAGTGGCGCCACGGGCGCGGGCACCGGCCGGAGGCGGCGGCGCCGGTCGCATCCGACGACCAGGGGCGCGGAGCGGGTGCGCGGGGCGGTGGTGGTGGTGCCGGATCGAGCGGCCTGGCATTCACGAATGACGGGCGCTTCTGCATCTTCCAGATCTTTCCGACCAAGGCAGAAGATGAAGCAGCACGGAAGGAGAATCGGCGGGCTGCCGACATGCCTCAAAACTCGATGGGCATCATGGATCTGACCAGCGGCAAGGTCGAGGTCGTCGAACGCGTGCGCAGGTTTGCAGTGCCTGAAGAGGGTGCGGGCTACCTCGCTTACCTGTTGGAGCCCAAGCCCGAAGAACAGCCCGCCCAGGGCGCCGCAGGCGCGAATCCCGCGGGTGCGGGCGGGCGCCAGGCGGCCGCAGGCGCAGCAGCCGGTGGCGGCGCACGTCAGGGAGGCGCGGGCGGCCGTGCGGGGGGCGGCGCAGCCAGAGGCGGCGGCCGGGGACGCACCGAGTACGGAGTCGATATGGTGGTGCGCAAGCTGGCCGACAACAGCCAGAGAATCGTGCACGACGTGCTCGACTTTTCCTTAAGCAAGGATGCAACGAGCCTCACCTATACCGTCTCATCGCACAAGCCGGAGGAAAACGGCGTCTATCGGATCATGACCGCCGCTCCCGATGCTCCCCCGGTCACCATACTTTCGGGCCGCGGAAAATACACACGGCTGGCTTGGGACGACAAGCAGACACAGCTGGTCTTCTTCAGCGATCGCGATGACGCTGCGGCTCCTCAACCGAAGATGAAGGTCTACTACTTCGATGCTCAGAATCCCGCCGCCGTCGAGCTCGTGTCGAATCAGACACCCGGAATCCACCAGGGCATGGAGATTGCCGAGCGTGGCGGAATAAACTTTTCGCGCGACGGCACGAGGATTTTCTTCGGAGTCGCTCCGCCTCAGGAAACTCCGGACACATCAGGTGAGGAGAATGCGCCCGCACCCCCGGCGGCAAACAGCGCAACGGATTCAGAAAAAGTGGTTGCCGACCTGTGGAGCTGGAAGGATGATTTCATCCAGCCGATGCAAAAGGTGCGCGCAACCCAGGATGCCAATCGGACCTTCAGCGCCGTTTTCAATATTTCGGACAAGAAGCTGACACAGCTTGCCGACGAAACCCTTGCACAGGTCACGCCGGAGGGTGACGGCCGCTGGGCGCTCGGCACCGATGACCGCAAGTATCGGATGCTGGTCGGATACGAACAGGGAAATTATTACGACTATTATCTGGTCGATACCGACGGCGGCAGCCGCAAGCCGCTGCTGACCAAACAGGTGGGCAACATTGCCTTCTCCCCCAATGCCAAATACGGGCTCTACTTTGACGGCAAAGATTGGAACAGCATTTCTGTTCCGGATGGAAAAACCGTAAACCTAACCAAGGGCCTGGGCGTGAATTTCTGGCAGGAGAACAACGACACTCCCAGCACGCCGGGATCGTATGGCAACGGCGGGTGGACGAAGGATGAGAAGTATGTGCTGCTCTACGATCGTTATGACATCTGGCGTGTCGCACCCGACGGGTCGGGCGCCAAGAACCTGACCGAAGGAGCCGGCCGCAAAGATAAGATCGTCTTCCGATTCATAAACATCCGCACCGATCCCCAGGAAAGAGGAATCGACCCTGCTCAACCACTTCTGCTGAGCGCGGAAAACGAGAGCACACGCGACTCCGGTTTCTATCGGACCAAGATCGACGGCGGACAGCCCCAGAAGCTGATCATGGCAGCCAAGAGATTCGGATTGCCCACCAAGGCCAGAATCGCCGACACCTATTTGTTGACAGAATCTACATTCAACGAATTCCCTGACCTGATGGTGAGCGGACCGAACTTCAATGACATGAAGAAGGTCAGCAATGCCAATCCGCAGAAAGCTCAGATCCTGTGGGGAACCTCGGAGCTGGTCCGGTATAAGAACAGCGACGGGGTTCCGCTCGGCGGCATCCTGATGAAGCCGGAGAATTTCGATCCGAACAAAAAGTACCCGATGATGGTGTACATCTACGAACTGCTTTCCAACAACCTGAACAACTTCGTGAACCCGGCGCCTGGAACTTCGATCAACGTCGCCTACTACGTCAGCAACGGCTATCTGGTGCTGGAACCCGATATCGTCTACACGATTGGACATCCGGGCCAGAGCGCCCTGAAGTGCGTCCTTCCGGCGATTCAGGCGGTCGTGGACAAAGGCTTCGTCGACGAGAAGGCCATCGGCATCCAGGGACACAGTTGGGGCGGTTACCAGATCGCCTATATGGTTACCCAGACCAATCGCTTCCGTGCAGCTGAAGCGGGAGCGCCGGTTGCGAACATGACGAGCGCCTACAGCGGCATTCGTTGGGGAACGGGACTGCCGCGGCAGTTCCAGTATGAACATACGCAGAGCCGCATCGGAGGCAACCTGTGGGATTCTCCACTGCTCTTCATCGAGAACTCGCCGGTGTTCCAGGCCAATCGCGTCCAGACCCCTCTCCTTATCCTGTGTAACGACGGCGACGACGCGGTGCCCTGGTATCAGGGGATCGAGTATTACCTGGCGCTGCGCCGGCTCGGCAAGGAAGTCTATCTATGGGATTACAACGGCCAACCTCATGGGCTGCGCAGCCGCCCGGACATGAAGGACTACACGGTTCGCATGCAGCAGTTCTTCGATCACTTCCTGAAAGGCGCGCCGGAGCCGGAGTGGATGGCGAAAGGCATTCCCTACAACGATCGCGATAAAGAGAAGGAGCGCTTCAAAGAGGTAACCACCCCCATTAAGAAATAGCTGGTGGCGTGTTCACGTTCCCCGTAAAGGCCGTTGATCGCCGGTCCGATTCGAATGCCTCGGCTCTCAAGCTGAGTGCAGAAGGTAGGTAATTAGCGGTGTCAGGGTCAGCGGGCTCAGGAGTGTGGTGAGGACCACCGTTCCGGTCACGAGCGGAATATCCAGATCATACTCTACAGCCAGGATTGTTGTGACCACGGCGGCAGGCATCGCGGCCTGCAGAACTGCTGCCTGGCGCGCCACTCCCGATAAGCCGATCCAATGGGCCATGAGAATCGCAACCAGCGGTGTGGCAACCAACTGCAGAATGCCGGCAGTGCCGATCAGCGACACCCGATTGCGAGGCCATCTTCGTGCCCCGGCCATTTGCAGTCCCAGGATGACGAGCATAAGCGGAATCGCGGCATCGCTGAGCAGCGTGACCGAGCGGTCCAGAAACAGTGGAACCGGCCAGCCCGTTTCTCGAACAATGCCGGCGGCAATCAGTCCGTAAACCGCGGGAACCTTCAGCAGATTGCGCAGGGCCTGCGCAGGCGGCAGTTTTCCCATGGAGGCGATGAGCACTCCGGCGGAGTAGACGATGACCGTGCTGAACACGAAACAGACCATGGCACGCGCCAGCGCCGCATCTCCGAAAGAAAACTTGTTGGCGGCAAGGCCGAAATTGCCGCTGTTGACAAACACCGAAGCCACGACGAGGCTGACCAGCAACTGTCGATTCAGGCCCAGCACTCGCCCGCATAGGAGAGAAAGGATGGCCATGATTGCGCTGACGGAGAGGGTGAAAAGCGCCAGCTTGCCGAACTCCCCGCCGGTGATCTCAACGTGTGCCAGCGACACAAACACCAGGCACGGGCTGAAAATGTAAAAGGTCAGTCGGGAAGCCGTTTTGATGTCCGGATGCAAAGTCCGCCCCAGAGCGAAGCCCGCGCCCGTTGTGAGCAGGATCGGCAGCAGGTTGTTGACGAAAACGTCCCTGATCGCGGCAAAAGTCATGGTTTCCTTGCCCGCCTCATCTTTCGTTCGAATCGTGGAATATGCCTTGCTGCTGAACCGTTTGTCAATAACAGGGAAGAAGCGGCTACGATTCAGACACTGGAAGATAACGAGGGAAGCAAAAACCGATAGCGATTGCGATACCGATGCCGATTCCGAGATCCCTGCGGTCGTTGCGACCCTTCCGGGTCGGCATCGGTATCGGGATCGCAATCGCTATCGCAATCGGCTCTTGTTTGCTCTGAGACGACCATTTCGCGCACTGGCAGCTCCACTGTCTGAATCACGGAAGAAACTGACGGCGACCTTATAATTGTCGAGCTTGCGAAAGTTCGCGTTGGGGGAGATTGTCTGGGTTTACGTTCTGGTCCAGTTCAGAGTTCACGTGCGGAAGCGGTGGTATGCGAGATCTGCATTGAGCTTTTTGCTCTTCGTTATTCGCACCGCAAGGATAGCATGCCGGCCTGATCGATCTCCGGACTGTTCTGGTCAAATGCCCTGGCAAAACTCAATCTCATCCTCGAAACTGCGCTCCAAAATATTCATATAGACCACTTCTATCGTCGTCTGTGCCCGCGGGATTCGTGGCCGGTCACCACATTGGGGTCACCAGCCGCAAGTTCTGCCAACGGAACGACGCTAACACAGTCGCCGAGCGCATATCGCACCTCCCCGGGATATATGACCGTCAGATGGTCCAGCCGCAAATCCTCGAGGGCAATTCGCATCGATGGCGAGAGTCGTGGAGCATCCTGGAATTTCATCTCGACGCCGTAGCGGCGACCCCGCTTCAGAAAAAGGAGATCCAGCTCGGCTCCCGTGTGTGTGGCCCAGAAATATGCTGCTTCCGGCCGCACCAGTTCCAGAACCGTTTCGATGGCGAATCCTTCCCATGAGGCGCCAACCTTGGGATGTGACAATACCTCACGATCGGAAATGAGGCCAAGGAGAGTGTGTAACAGGCCGCTGTCTCTAACATACACTTTGCAGGCTCTGACCTGGCGCTTGTTCAGGTTTTCGTGCCAGGGCTGAAGCTGCCGGACCATAAACAGGCCTGCGAGCAGGTCCAGGTAGCGTCGCGCTGTGGGCTCGGAAACACCGAGCGAGCGGGCAGCTTCGGCTGCGTTCCAGAGACCGCCATGGTAGTGGGCGAGCATCGACCAGAACCGGAATAGGGTTGCCGCCGGGATGGTGATTCCCAGTTGCGGCAGGTCACGTTCGAGATAGGTCTGGATGAATTGCTGGCGCCAGTTGAAACTCATCCTGTCCGATCGAGCCAGATATGCCGGCGGGAAACCTCCTCGCCGCCAGAGCTTCTGAAGCTGCGTCACTCCCAGCTCATCAAGTCCGAACCCGCTCAGCGTGATCGTCTCCATCCTCCCGGCCAAAGTCTCCGATGACTGCCGCAGAAGATCCGGCCCGGCGCTGCCGAGCACCAGGAAGCGCGCCCGAAGCGGGCGCCGGTCCGCCAGAACCCGGAGAATCGGGAACAGGTCTGGACGCCGCTGAACCTCGTCGATCACTATGACCCCGCGTAGCTGTGCCATGGCCGTCATGGGTTCGGCGAGACGTGCCAGGCTCCTTGGATCTTCCAGATCAAAGTATGCGGGCGAGTCGGGAGGCACGATCTGTCTGGCCAGCGTGGATTTTCCCGACTGCCTCGGACCGATCAGCGCGGCCACTCGGCTCCGTCCGAGCGCTGCGCGAATCTCCGCCAGCCATCGAGCTCGCTTTATCATGGTTCTACTCTACCATGAAAATCGAAAGTCAAGAGTTCGATTTTCATGGTTTATGTCAAGGCGATCCAGACTCCGCGCAACATCAGCGGTGCGGCCCCGCGATTCCCCAATCCCGCCCGCTCGTGCAGAACTCTGAACCCTGCTGTTCTGGCGGGCATCAATAGTGATATCGTTACCTCAATGTTCCAGGAGGAAACTCGATGCGGAGATATCCAGGGGCCCTGGCAATCTTGCTGGGAGCAATTGCAGGCATCTCTCAAGCGGCTGTAAATCGGGTCCGATCCGCGGATTCGCCGGCCGAACGGATTTACTTTTCCGCCCTCGGCAAAGCGGAGAGACCTGTCCTCGGCCTGGAGCCGAAGGATTTCGATCTGCGCATCGACGGCAAGCCTACACCCATGGAAGGATTTCGAGCCGGCTTGCCTCACACCGACCGTTCGATTCCACTGGTTGCCTGGATCCTGCTCGACTTCAACCCCAACATCAAGAACCAGCCGATCAAAAACCAGGTCGACGCGGTTGCGGGCGCTTTTGACTTGCTCAATCCGGCATCAGCCCTGGGAGTCAAGCTGGTGAGCGACCGCTCGGAGACTTTGGCGCCCCTGGCACACGATCCCAAGGCTCTGCGGAATGCTTTCCTGCAATATGATCAGCGCCGTGCTGAATTGAAGGTCGGCATCAAAACAGATTCGGTCCAGGTCGGCGCAGGCGGCATTGCCCGAGCTTTGGAATATGCCCTGGATGACATAGACGAATATGTGAAGTCGGAGCCCGCGCTGCATGATCGCGAAGTAGCGCGCGCCGCCATGATCATTTCTAACGGAAATCTGAATCCGAGTTACAACCTGAAGCCGCTTTATGCAAAGGCAGCTCGTGAAAACGTATCACTGTATCCGGTTTTTCTCCCAACCGGGACGTTTGGCGCATGGATAGAGTACTACTTCAATCTGGCCCAAAAGACCGACGGTGTCGCGGCATTTTTCGGGGCCATCGCCCCGGGAAAAGAGTTTTACTCACCTCCGAGAAACAATCAGGCGCCAAACGCCCTCACGGCAAATTTCATTCATATGATCCGAGATATCAACGGCAAGTACTCCTTTACCATCAGCCCCCCGCCGCCGGCGCAGCAGTTGCGGATTAGGTTGATTTGCAGGGTCAAAGGGGTCAAAATCCGTCTGGCGCGAACCATCCTGCCTTAGCTGGTCAGGTCAGGTTCAACAAACGAAACAAAACACAAACTAAGATTGCTGGCGAACTGTCTCTTTCCGGAAACTGCATTGTCGTTTCAGTGAGGAATGATCGTGATTAGACAAGGCGCGCGTATTACTCCCTGGTTATTCGTTTTTTGCATGGCTTGTTCCGAGACGCCGGGCGGAGCTGGAGGCTACAAGATCGCTTTCGTGCCGTACAAAACCGGGCAGCACGGCATTTTTTCAATGAACTCCGACACCACCGGGTCGAAACTTCTCTCCCCGGACGACATGGCAGACGTCAGGTTTGCTTCCTGGTCGCCGGACGGGAAAAAGATAGCATTCTTTACCGGCCGGGCTGAGGATGCGGAAATTCTCAAGAAGTACCCGATGCCCTATGAGAAACTGTTGTACGTAATGGATGCGAACGGCAGCAACCAGAAACGGCTGCTGAATTTTCCCATTCTTGATTTTGCCTGGTCCCCAGACGGCCAGAAGATGTTTTTCATATCAGGGCACGAAGCCCCTGACCGCGACTCTCCCGATGTGATGAATGCCGTCAAGAATCCCATTTGCGCGATCTACGTCCTCGACATGAAGACTGGCGCACAGACCCGATTGCCGGGCTCGGGACGCACCATCTCGGCCTCCTGGTCGCCGGACAGCACGCGCGTGGCCGTCAGCTACGGAGAGGCCGATAACGGGAGCATTTATATCCTGAGTGCCAATGGCAAGCAGGGCGGCAAACTGACGAATGCCGTAACGACGGATTGTCGCCCCGTGTGGTCACCCGACGGAAAGTCCATTGTCTATATTGCGGTCCCGAAGCCTGGGGCCGATGGCAAGGATGGCGGTGTATTCATTATCAACATCGATGGCACGGGGATAAAGCACGTGACCAACGATGTGGTCAACTTTGCGACCTGGTCCCTCGATGGCAAAATGCTCTTGCTGCAGTCGAGCTATAACATCTACCTGGTGGATCCCGATGGGAAAAGGATAGTCCCGCTTGCGCCGGGACTGCGTCAGGCGGTGAATGCGATCTTTACTCCTGATGGCAAACGAGTGATGTTCTGTTCCGATGACGAGGGCGCCTGGAACATATACTCCGTGGACCTGGACGGGCAAAACAGAAAGAAGATAACCGGCCAGACGAATTCGTCCAATTACTGCCTGTCGCCGATGCTTTCGAATCGCTGACCGCGGGCGCGATACTTGCGGAAATAAAGAGCGGAGATCAGGAGCAGCCAGGGCGGCCCGGCAATCCAGGCTACCCGCATCTCGGGGAGAAACGCCATGGTGGCCAGCACGGCGAGAAGAACGCACATGCCCGCCACCGAACCGTAGGGAATTCGCGTTTCGCGAAAGCGGACGTGAGTGGCCAGAATCATGAACCAGCAGAATATCGCGCCAAACAGCGATATTCCCAGCATGTAGACATAGGCGGTGTCGGCGAAGAACCAGTAAATCATCGCCGCGATGCCCAATCCCACTCCCGAAATCAGCACGGCGTTCCTGGGCACCCCGTGCGCCGAAAGCTTGCCCAGCGAGGCAGGAGCTTGGCCGGAGCGCGCCAGGGAAAAGATCATGCGCGATGACGTGTAGAGATTCGCGTTGATGCTGGTAAGGGCGGCGGTAAGCACGACAAGATTCATCAGGCCTGCCGCTCCCGGGATGC